>ERZ808240.1143-NODE-1143-length-33728-cov-8.395064_pt1 | contig 33728 bp, 31 predicted proteins | sample MGYA00521084_ERZ808240 | MGnify/ENA primary metagenome ERZ808240 (study PRJEB31516, sample SAMN03275571) | gut metagenome | biome: mammalia-associated habitat; material: feces | host: Papio cynocephalus | place: Kenya | collected 2012-08-06 ... | reverse complement strand
ATCCGGCAAGACGGGCATTGTAAAGCCTGCGACGGAACAGCTTGTTCCTGAAATAAGTCCCCTTCGAGAAGTCAGAATGCGGATAATGATGCCCTTTCATGAATATAGGATATGATAGAAAAGGCTAGCCAACCGATGATTTATTCATCGGTTTTGTTCTTTGTTTGCCCGAAGTGATTCCTTGTACCTAATTCATCGATTGCTATATTATAATGATGATTATATTTCATTTTAAATAGCATACTTGGAATCGATGGAACCATTAGAGGCTTCCATACTTAATTCGAACATCGCTATTATTTGGAGGCACAAATGGAAATCAAGGAATTTGAGTTTTATTTACCGAGAAAGGATTTTGGTAAAATTCTCAGATACGAAAGAAGATACTATTTATTATCTATGCTTTTTATCTTGTCTTTGCTGACTGCAGATGGCATTCTTTTGGGATTGACCTCCAGACAAGGGATCAATTGGTACTATATTATTCCGATTCCTTTCTTATCTATAGCCAATGGATTGGTTTGGTTTTTTGCCTTCACCAATGGCGGTGTTCAGATTTTCAAACAATGCCATTTGGTTTTCAATGAAGATGGTACATTGACATTGAGCTGCAAAAGAGAAACTCTGGCTTCTTGTCCTGGTGCAGTCAGTTTCGGGAAAACGATGAAACCCACGAAGTTAAAAGAGAAGAACGGATATTGGATTGTGTTTGATAATAAGCGACAATGGGCTGTCATTCCCAAGTCGATTCCTCTAAACGAAATGGTGAACTTGGATTGCAATCAGTGAATCGATACATTGTTTTGTTTAATCCGCTGCCTATAATTCGACCTTGCTTGTAAATCAAGGAAGCGGATTATGTTGTTTCTGAATGTTTAGCTATTAAACAATCTATCACTGAAATGCTTCTATGGGAACTTTTTTGCCTATGTGAAAACGGAAACTGTGCTCATAAAATTTTGCTAGTTATTCAATAATATTAATCCTCTACAAGGATGCTAAGAGAAAAGAACCCATTTGTTCTTTGATTTCTAATGGTTTATTTGTTTCTGGAACACTCTGCAAAATGTCCAGGATATATTTCTGCTAGTTTCCGTATGTCTTTTAGACAATCGTCATTTCGAAACGGACAACGAGAATAGAATCGGCAGTGATTTTTAGGATCAATCGGCGAAGGTACTTCTCCAGAAAGGACAATCGGTTTTTCTTTTCCTGTCAAATCCAAGGAAGAAGAAAGAAGTGCCTTCGTGTAGGGATGAAGGGGATTTGCGAATATATCCTCTTTCTTTCCGTATTCGACAATTCTTCCCAAGTAAATTACGGCGACAGAATCGGAAATAGCCTTTATAGCATTCAGGTTGTGCGAAATAAAAAGATAGGAGACATTCTTTTTCCTTTTGAAATCCTGAAGAAGCTGCATAATCTGGCCATGGATGGAAGCATCCAGAGAAGAAGTAGGTTCATCCAGTACCAAATAGTCCGGATCTAACATGAGGGAACGGAGTATGGCGATTCTCTGCTGTTGACCGCCAGAGAATTCTCCAGGGTATCGATCCATATCATCCCGGTTCAGACCTACTTCGGACAGCGCATTGAGAATGATTTCCTTTCGTCCTTCTTCGTTCAAATCCTTTCTTCCGAAAAGGAGGGGTTCCTTCAAGATTTCATAGACGGTCATTCTTGGATTGAGACTGGTTCCCGGATCCTGGAAGACCTTGTTCATCTTTTTACGTATTTCGAAAAGTCTTTTTCCTTTATAGGAAGTAAAGGCCTCGCCTTCGAAGATTACTTTCCCAGAAGAAGGACGGACTAGGCCAAGTGTAATATCGGCGAGTGTTGATTTTCCGCATCCGCTTTCACCGACAAGACCGAGTGTTTCGTTCTTCCTTATTGACAAGGAAACATGATTGACGGCACTGAGATGACTTTTTCTTGCAAACAGATGATCGGATTTTATCTCGAAATCCATCGAGACATCCTCTAAGGACAATAGGATCTCGTCACTCATGTTTTTTAATCTCCTTGTAGAAGAAACAACGAACTTTTCTATTCTCACCGCTATCGGCAAGAGGTGGCATCTTACTTCTGCATAAGTCCTTACAATAGGGACACTTGGAACAGAAATAACACCCCTTTGCCTTGTGGATTGGGTCTGGCATGAAGCCATTGGATTCTTCCTTTGCCTGATAATCCGTGCTTGAAGAAAGAAGCATCGTTTCTGGAAATGAAATCTACAATGCTGCCTATCGCTCCACATGGGAAGATTCCCCGGATGATTTTTCCAAGAAGATAAAAGGATACATCTTTGCTCCCGGAAGTACGCTCTATCCAAGTGCGCCGCCTGTTTCCTATAATCTCAATTCCCTCATCCACGAGACAGGACATCTGATGGGACTTAACGATTATTACTCCTATGATACGACCGACAGAACAGAAGAAGATTATTCCAAGACTCCTATACCGGCGGGGCTTTGGACAAAATCCGAATTGCTTCCCAGAACAAGGAAATCGCAAAATCCGAATACGAAACCACAGTGGAAAAGAATACACTCAAAATCCATTTCAAGGAGAACCTGAAAGAAAAACAGGGCTATACCATCATCATACCGGCTATGATTCTGATGGGAAAAGACGGACAGCAGAAGAACAATTACAACACCATACGCTCCTATTTGGTGAGAAAGGAACAGACGAAATGAAAAGAACAGAAAAAGCACTTATGACAATCCTCATGGCTTTGACATTATCTGCCTGCGGAAAAGAAACCAATAAACCGACATCCACGGCCGAATCGAAACCATCCGCTTCGGAAGTGGAACCGAACAGCAAAAATACGGATTCAACAGACAAAAAAGAATCGACTCAGGAATCATTTACCTTGGATATCGATGCCATTCTTCTGAAAGGAATCGGAGACAGCTATGACATCCGAAACTGCTATACGACTACCGCAGAAAACCTAGTCAGCTACAAAGCCGAGGATCCCTCTTTGATTTCCATTGATTCCAACGGAACCATAAAAGCCCTGAAAGACGAAGGAAGCACGACGATCCTTCTGAAGTTCAAAGAGGAAACTTACACAATCGATGTTGTATGCGTATACGATTATATGGGCGTATATGGCGCAAGCAAAAGAGTCGAAGCGATGGGCTGCGACATAAAAGTACAGCCTAAACTCATGGAAGACGGCATCTTTGAATTCTATCGCGGAAAGATGGTTATTCAGGCTCTTGGCGAAGCAATCGAGGAGTCGAGCGTGGAAATCATCGGCAACTATGCCGTCAAGTCTGCCCAGATTGAATTCCGTTTCGATGAAGAGTATGCAGACGTCGGATTCTACACCTTCAATCTCGACTTTGCCCTAGATGAGGATAGCGGAGCAAGACTCTCCGGATACATTCCTACCGGTGGACCGATGACGGATTTCATTCTTCTTTCCGGTGTCACCGCCAAGGACAAAGAATAAGCCGCATCGAAAAAACATCATCCGAAGCAGATGGTGTTTTTTGATGGCAAGACCAGAGAAATACGGAAATCTTCGTCTGATCACCCGATGGGAAAAGATGAACCCATTTCTTACTAAAAAACGACGAAGACCTATTCGTTGTCTTAGATGAAAATACGATCCATCTGAACACGGAGGAAAGAATGGATTGTTTTTCTTTTCATCTGACAACAGAAAATGATATCATGTTAGTTGTAGTTAATTAGTCAGAACTAATTGCAGTGTGCTACTCCAGAGGACAAAAAATGAAACCAGAAAACGAATCCAAATTATCCAGAAGCAGAATCCTGAGGATTATTTTCCTTGTGATAGGAATCATTTCCCTTGCCTTAGGTACCATCGGAATATTCCTGCCCATCATTCCTACCGTTCCCTTCTACCTGTTGACAGCCTTCTGTTTTGTCCGGGGAAACGAAAGATTTGCGAACTGGTTTCTGAATTCCAAGCTTTATCTAAACCACATGGGAAATTTCGTGAATCACAGGGTCATGACCGTCTATGGCGAAATGATACTTCTGGTGAGTGTGACGGCCATGCTTCTAGTCTCTCTATGGCTTATAGACAAACCGATGATGAGCATGGTGTTTGTCGTACTGATTGCCATCAAATATCTGTATTTTGTCTTCCGTATCACCCCGATTGGAAGAAAAGAATACCTGCAAATCAAAGAAAACGATAGGAAGGAGAAAGAAGGAAATGATTGATAAGAATCTTCTGAATTACATCAAAGGCAAAAGGCATATCCTCGTTTTCATCGTGCTTTGTTCCTTTTTGGACCTCGTTTCTTCCGTGTCATCCACCTTCTGTCTGACAAAAAGCATAGAAAGCTATTTGGCAGCCAACTACGATATCGGAACCTATTTCCTTTTGACCAGTCTTGCTTTGACTGTACCCTTCATCCTCTTCTATATTCTCAAAGGAAAAATGTCCAATTATCTGGCGGATTATGTTTCGATGAAAATTAGGAACGATATTTACATGAAATACGTTTCCCTAAACGGAAGAAGCAGACTGAAAGTCCAGGAAATCGCTCAGCTGAGTTCCGAAGGAATCGAACAGCTGAGACTATACTATTCTTCTTATCTTCCTTCTTTCTTTTATAGCATGATTGCACCGATTTCTCTCTTCGTCCTGTTCTGTTTCTTTTCTTACAAGGTAAGCCTTGTCTATCTTCTCTGTGTGCCTCTGATTCCGATGTCCATTATTCTTGTATCGAAATGGGCGAAGAAGATTTTTGCCGTATATTGGAATAGATACTTATCGCTTGGAGGAGCTTATCTTGATTCGGTATCCGGAATGAAGGAACTTCTGATTTTCCATTATGACAAGAAGATGGAAGAAGAGATGAAGAAGAATTCGGAAGAATTCCGCAGAATCACCATGAAGGTTCTTGTGATGCAGCTGTTTTCCACAACCATTATGGATCTTGTAGCCTATGGCGGAGCAAGCGTTGGCATCGTGTTGACATTGCTTGGCCTCAGAAATCAGGAAGTGACGTTCCAGATTGCCATGTTCATGGTTCTTATCGGTGCGGAATTCTTCCTTCCTATGCGCGCTTTAGGATCGGCATTCCATGTTGCCATGAATGGTGCAACGGCCGGAAAGAAAGTCATAACCATGCTCAAAGAAGAATGCATGGAAAACGGAACGGAAAAGATGGATACGATATCCGAAATACAGCTGGAAAACGTCTCTTACCATTATCCGGATGCTAAAGAGAATATCCTTCAGAATATAAACATGGTGCTGAAAAAAGGATTCACGTCCTTGATCGGAGACTCCGGATGCGGGAAAAGCACACTGAGCAAAATCCTGACAAGGCAGCTTGAGGGATACGAAGGAAAAATCCGAATCGATGCGAAAGAACTGTCGTCTCTGGATATTGCCGATTACCGTAAACATGTCTGCTATCTTTCGAATGACACCTTCCTTCTTCATCTCTCCATCCGGGACGGATTCAGGTTCTATCATCCGGAATTGGATGAAAAGACCATGCTAGCTCTTCTTGAGGAAGTATCGCTGAAAGATAGAGTCATGGATGCCGGAGGGCTTGATTATGTTCCACAGGAAGGCGCAAACGATCTATCCGGCGGGGAAAAGCAGAGACTGGTTCTCAGCTATTATCTTTCTACAAAGAGGGATTTCTACGTTTTCGATGAGACGACGAGCAATATCGACAAGGAAAGCGAAGAAATCATCCTCGACAAAATCCATGCGCTTAGCAAGAACTGCATCGTCCTTTTCATTTCCCACAGACTCCATAATGCCTTAAAGGCTGATTATGTCTATTATTTCGACAAAGAACAGGGGAAACTTCTTTCCGGAACAGTAGACGAACTGCTGAAGACGTGCAGCCCCTTCATGCAGAACATGGAAAACGAAAGAAGATGGGAGGAAATATTATGAAGAAACATTCGTTCTTCTCCCTTCTTAAGGGAATGCTGAAGATAGTCAAAGGCAAACGCTATCTTCTTGTCCTTGCCGTGGTTGTCGGAACGCTTGGCTTTTTGTCCAGCATGGCAATCACGTTCTTTGCCGCCCTTGGCATCATGAAAATCCTGGGAAGCGACATTTCGATGCCCTTCGGATGGATTATTGCCTGTACTCTGATATCCGGATTCCTGAGAGGATTCCTGCGGTACATCGAACAATACCTGAATCACTATATGGCTTTCACTCTATTAGGCATGGTTAGAAACAATGTCTTCTCTGCCCTCAGGAAACAGGGAAGCAAAGTGCTTGACGAAAGAAACAGAGGCGAACTTCTCTCCATCCTTCAGTCCGATACGGAAAGTCTTGAAGTGTTCTATGCTCATACCATCACGCCGTTCTTCATTGCCATAGCTACGGAGCTTGTCGTTCTTGTCCTCTTCGGAATTCTTGTCTCCTATTCCTTCTCCCTGATAGCCCTTGCCTTTTATCTTCTGATCGGAGGCCTTACTTCTGTCTTGTTCTATCTTTCCAACCGAAAACTCGGAATGGAATATCGAAAGAAACTGAGCGAGAACGAAAACGATTATCTCAACTCCTGCTACGGAATCAAGGAAATCCTCTTCTTCCAGAAAGAAAAAGAAGAAGGAAAAATACTATCGACGGATACCGAAGACATCAACCGGATCAACGGAAAACTGAATGACAGATCCTTGGTCTTTTCCTCTATTGTCAACCTGCTTATCATTCTATCCGACATCATCGTCATCTTCGTTTCCTATCTCCTCTCACGTCAGGGAACGATTCTACCTACCAAAATGATCCTTGCCTACTTCATGTTGGCGACCTCCTTTGGCCCTGTCGTGAACCTAGCGAATCTCCCCTCCAATCTGACGATGTCCTTTGCTTCGGCAAGGAGAATTCTTGGAATCATGGAAGAAGAAATCAAGGTTAAGGACGGAACAGAAGACTTTGCGTTCGCAAACCTTGATGTCAGTCATCTTTCTTTCTCCTATGATAAGAAGAAGCCGGTGATCAAGGATATCTCCTTTACGGTGAAAAAAGGCGAAATCATCGGAATCGAAGGAAAAAGCGGATGCGGAAAATCCACATTGCTGAAACTGCTTCTTCATTTTGAAAACCCGGATTCCGGATCCGTAAAATACAACGGAAGAGAAGTTAAGAACTATTCCAGAAAAGCCATAAGTGATAATGTGACTCTGTTTTCTCAGAATACTTACCTTTTCAAGAATACAATTGCCTACAATCTTAGGATTGCAAAAGAGAATGCAACAGATGAGGAACTCTATCAAGCTTTGAAGAAAGCCGGAATCTATGACAAAGTCATGTCATTGGACAAGAAACTGGAAACAGAAATAAATGATTTGTCCGATAACCTATCGTCCGGAGAAAGGCAGCGCTTAGGCTTGGCACGAGTGTTTTTGAAAGACACACCTCTTATTCTGCTGGATGAGGCAACCAGCAACGTCGATGCCTACAACGAAGCTTTGATACTCAACCAACTGAAAAAAGAAGGGAAGGACAAAGCCATCATCCTGATTTCCCATCGCATGACATCCCTTTCCATCTGTCATAGAGTCTATCATATCAAGGAGGGAATCTTATGTTCTTGATGAGTCTATCTGATCACAAAGTCATTGCCACTATTGTGGCTGTGTCTATTGCTGTTTTATCTCTTATCGTCATCTTGATTCAGTATCTGCTTAGAAGAAAGATCGCAGATAAATGACATTTCAAAAGGCTCCCTAGGTGAAAACGGGAGCCTTTTTGAATGTCGGAAATCAAAACCGGAATCAGTTTTGCCACTGCTCGATAGAGACGTTACAAAATGCCGTGAGTTTCCATTGGACTTTAATCGGCACAATCGCCGTATCCTCAAAAGAAGAGCAGACTATTTGTCTTGAAATGATGAATGCTTTGATGCAATCGTAAGATCATAGAAGGCTGTATTTTTCTTTTTGGCTCTTGAATCCAGTCAAGTCATCGAAATGATTGATGGTAAAAACGGGATTGCAATCGCTTCCGGGCAACCAGATATCGAAGAAGTCGGATTTGTCTCCTTCTTGATAATTTATTCGATACTTGACGCTAGGACATCCAATAAGACCAAGACAATAATATCCGAATCTGTTTTCCTTTCCGTCTATCTGGAGGGTGATTTTAGCCGACATGGCATCTGGCAAGATATACTTAAGCCCGTAGATGAATTCATGATTCTGATTTTCGAGCACTGCGTCCATGTTCTTGATGAAAACACTGGTATCGAATCCTCTCTTCTGAAGGACACTTGAGAATTTATCCGACATCGAGATATTGCTCGGCGTCGAATATGTGATTGTCGTTTCAAAATCGATTTTGTTCAGTTCATCCTCCTGGTACCAAAGAATAGAGCCATCCGAACGCTCCAATTCCGTAGATTCCAATTTGATGGAGGTCATTTCTTCTTGTGATATCGGAGATGAATCGGTCGGTGATAGGGATTCGACAGGTTTCTGACAGGAACATAAGAGAGTGAAAAGCAACATTCCATATATTTTCTTGCTCATAGTCGATTCCTTTCTATAGATGATATTTTCTTAGGAAAGCCAAATAATCGGATTCGGTATCAAAATGGAAATCAGATAACAGGAATGCATCTGTGTTGGACAGGAATACATGGGCATCGACATCTTCATAGACGAGCTTTGTCTGATACATTTCCTGCTTATCGTAATTGTTATATTTAGTATGGGTATAATAGAAATAATATTGCGAAGATGAGAGAGTACAATAACAGAAAACATAGATTCCGAACGGATTCGTTTCCCCATCGATGTATTTGCTATATGTCATGCTTTCAGAGAAGCTTCTTGAATAGGATAAGCCGAAAGACAGTGACGGCGATACTGATTCTGTTATGCCTGCCGTTAGTTTTGCAAACCCGCTTAGATCGAATTCAGCCTGAACGGCATTTTGTAAAACCGAAGTAACAGAAACGGCACCGGAGTAGGATACTGTTTCTTGATTGCTCTCATTCCATTGAATGGTTGAAGGAGAATAGATCCTGATTGCACGGCCGACAATGGATAAAGGAATGGTAGATATATTGTTTTCTTCACTATAAATCTCCAAACGATAGTAGTCCGCGATTTTGTTTAGACCACTGGTATTATCTGGAATGGTCTTGCTGGTCCGATAAACCAAGGTAGCATCAGAGGCTTTGTCATTTTTGGCGTTACACCTAGTCACCTTTGCGGAACTTTCGGAAAGTAGAATGGTACACGATAATAAAAGAATTTCAAAAGACACAGATTAACCTCCTTTATTTCTTTTGATGGCTTTAATTTTTTTCAGTATAGCATGATTTTTATCGACTGTCAATTTTGTATGGCAATCGAATGAATATGGACATAACCGAATAAAACATCCATGGTTCCAAATAATGTGTACACCCCTTTTATTAACGTGTCCTTGACAAAGTGTATACATTAGAAATCTCATTTTTTCCATGCTTCCCGGCTTTTGACGGAAACGATGTCGCCAGCTTTCTGCGCATTCATGAAATACTGAGGCTACTCCTTGCTCAACCGGTCCATGATTCCTTTTATGGCCTTGCCATCCACAGATGTCATCTTATATCCAACGAAATTTTCAGCTGTTAGCTGAAGTTGGCATTAAGCAAATCTATAAAATTGTCGGACATGACTGACCGGTCTGTCTTCCTAAGGAATAACGACATGATATCATGCGACGGGACGGATTGGAGGTGTACTTTTCCCCTGAAGAAATCGAAGCTCGGTTTGATGTACTCGGAGATATTCATGGCGGTATAGTATCTACCTATAAATCCGCATAGTAGTTATCCCAATCAAGTGTTGATTCTAGAAGCGTTGGATAACCTTCTGGTAAGTATCATGGTTTTTGTGGTATACGAATTTTTGGCGACTCCCGATTTGCCAAGGCTTCGGAAATGATATCTGTTTGCACTTTTTATTATGAACCGTAGCAAAACTGTTTTGAGAATGAATTATTCATTCTCTGAAATTAAGCTTTAAAAAATACCTATTAACGTTTAAAATGATAATCATGTGGTATGAAATTATTTATCGGATACTTAGTATCCTCAATTACGTTGTTGTCATCTTTTTTGGTTTGCTTCTTCTTCTGCAGGTTGTCGAAATCATAGCCTCTCTGGTACATAAGAAAGTAAAATATCCAAAATCAGATAAAAAAGCCAGAATCGCCTATTTGATACCGGCATGCAACGAGGAAGACGTCATCTTCACGACTGTGGAAGATTTGATCAAAACGCAGGAATATCCAAGAGAACTGTTTGATGTCTATGTTGTCGCAAACAACTGTAAAGACAATACGGCAGAACTGGCGAGAAAAGCAGGTGCCAAAGTATTGGTCCTGGATGATCCCAATCCCGAACACCATCGCGCTGCTTATCCTTTGAAGTATGGAGTCGACTATATTCTCAAAAACGACCCGACGGCGGAAATCATCATCCACCTTGATGCCGACAATCATATCAATCACACCTTCTCCTCTTTGATGAATGATGCTTATCAGGCCGGTGTCGATTTCGGAAGACCATATGAAGGCGGATTGAACGGAACGCAGAACTTCTTTACCAAGGCCTGTGCCTATTTCTATGCCTTCGATTCAAGATTCGGAGGCAGAGGAAAAGAAGTCCTAGGTCTTAGTGCCCATGTCAATGGTGCCGGAGCCATGATGTCTAGAAAGCTCCTTCTTGAAACCGGCGGATATGACTGCACCTCCATCAGCGATGATACTGAGTTCTGCTTCAACAGAATCCTGGAAGGCAGAAAAGCTCATATGATCGAAGAGGCCGTTGTTTACGAGGACATGCCATCCAGCGGCGAAGTAACTGCAGGCAGGAACGCCAGAATCGCCAAAGGGAACAAGATGCTCTTCAAGGAGAAAACGAGCAAGATGATTCCTCTTTTCTTCAAGACAGGGAATTTCTCTCTCTTGGAAACCTTCTTCACCTATATCTGGATTTTCCTAGGTGGTCCCATGTTTATCTGGCTTTTTGCCTATTATGTCTACTTCTTCCTCTTTGCCGGATTTGCCATGAACGGCAAAATCCCGCTCAGCATGTTCACGCAGGACTATTTTTCGAATATACTATGGATGACTATTTGGACCTTTGTCGGTGTGATAGCTCTCCTATATTTCATCTTCGGTATTGTCCAGGTCCTTGTTTTTGCTCTCAAGGAATATGATAAATTCGGAGCAAAAAGCAAATGGGAATTCGTTCCTATGATTTTCCTTTTCCCACTCTATCTCCTTGTATACGGATTCTCCATGATGGCTCCGAAGAAGAAAAAGAAAGGTTGGACGAAAGTAAAACGCAACGTCCCAACAAAGAAATAGCTATGGAAGAAAATAAAGAATACAATCCATATGCACTCGAGGTCGAAGACCTCGTCAAAGTATATGCGAATGGCAAACTAGCTGTCGATCATATCTCCTTTCAGGTCGAGAAAGGATCCCTGTTTGCATTCTTGGGAATAAACGGTGCAGGAAAAAGTACGACCATCAATATCATCTGCTCCATTTTGGAGAAGACCGAAGGCAAAATCTACGTCGACGGACATGATTTGGACAAAGACAGGAATATCATCAAGAACATCATCGGCGTCGTTTTCCAGAATTCCGTCTTGGATGGGATGCTGACTGTTCTCGATAATCTGAAGATACGAACCTCCTTCTATTCCCTGTCGGATAAAGAGGCAAAGAAGAAAATCGATGACATCGTAAAGCTGCTCGAACTTGAACCTATTCTCAATCAGAAGGTGAATACACTTTCCGGCGGACAGAAAAGAAGAGTGGATATCGCAAGAGCCATCGTCCATGCTCCGAAGTTTCTGATTCTCGATGAACCGACGACGGGCCTTGATCCCAAGACAAGAAAAATCGTCTGGGGCCTTATCGACAAAATCCGAAAAGAGACTGGAATGACCGTCTTCCTTACCACCCATTACCTGGAAGAATCCGAGCTGGCGACCGATGTCGTAATCATGAATCACGGAAGAATCATCGCCCGCGGAACACCGAACGAACTCAAGAACAAATACAGTCATGACTATCTCATCGTCTATCGGAACCGAAACGAAGACTTCGAAAAGAAAATCAGCTTAGAAGGCAATCCATTCGAATATGACTCCGAGAAGAGCATCTATAGCATCGAAGTCGAAGACACCAAAGAAGCGAAACGCCTTCTTGAGAAATACGATCAGGATATGCCGGATGTCGAAATCCGGAAAGGTACCATGGATGATGTCTTCCTGAATGTGACAGGCGGCAAGGAGGATACAGACAATGCCAAATAAAGAAACCCCAATCCAAAAAGAGGCAAAGCCGGTGTTCCTGCAAAGAAACCTCCATATCCTCATGACTCTCACCAAACGCCATCTCAAGATGATTTTTGCCAATCATATCCGTATGATGTATACCCTGATGGTTCCGGTTGTTATCCTGGTCATCTACATTCTCTTCTTAAGAGATCTGGAAATCACCATGGCAGAAAAAACGTTGAGCGAACTTTACAAAGTCAGCACGGACCTTCTGGACAAGGAGCTTCTTCATCAAGTCAAATCCATCATCGATGGCTGGATGATGTCAGGACTTCTTGCCATATCCATAATCACCGTCTCCTTGCAGACAAACTCCCTGATTGTGGAAGACAAGGAAAAAGGAATCAACAGGGACTTTGTCTCCTCTCCGATCAACAAGAATGTCCTGATCACTTCCTATTTCCTTTATAACTTCATCGTAACGAGCATTCTCTCCCTGATTGTTTTCGCCATCTGCCTTATCACCATTGCAGCCTATGGAGAATTCATTCTGACTTTCGCGGATATCCTCCTCATTCTGATTACCATATTCTTCTCGGCTTTGCTTTCCACTTTGATTACGACCTTCATCTGCCTCTTCATCAATACCGAAGGAGTCTTGGCGAGCATCATTGCCGTGTTCTCTGCCGGAGCCGGATTCCTCATGGGTGCCTATATGCCTATGTCCATGCTTCCGAGCGGAATCCAGTACTTCTGTGCGGTCTTCCCTCTGACCTATCCATGTGCCTTGACTAGATTTGCCTTCCTCCACACTCCTTTCGATCGTCTGTCGGAATATCTGACGAACAATCCGAATCTCATTCCAAAAGGCCAAACCATGGATTCTATTATGAATACCGTGGAAGAAAGCTTCGGATATAAGATCGATTTCTTCGGTGCAGCCAAGATCGGACCAGAACTTTCTTCCCTCATCATGGTCGTCTTCATCCTTGTCTTCCTGATCCTGAACATCCTCTTTGCCAATAGATTGGCAAGGCTCGAAAAGAAATCCTTCCATCTCAAGAAAAGAAAATAAAAACAAGCATTGAATCCACCTGGAAACAGGAATTCAATGCTTTTTCATAAGGATTCGAAAAAAACTCTACTGGTCTGCTTGAATCATACCTTTCAGATATTCTCTAAGCTTTCTATCTTGACAGTAGACATAGGTTCCCTTGATTCCGCGTGTCAGAAGAACATGATAAGTGTTTCGGATCAAATCTGCAGAAATATCTTTGTCCTCTCTCTTGTTTGAAATGGATTTATCCATGGATGGGTGGACTTCGTTGTTGAAGACCAGAGAATGTGTCTTATCGTCATAAGTCATGTCCATTCCGATGATTACCCCGCAATAAGGCATATCCAGACCCTGCGCTGAGTGAATACATCCAACCTCCTCAATAGAATCGGGGTCGTTGAGCCAGCTATAATCTGCCGGCAAAGAAGAATTGAATAGATTCCATTTGGCATAAAACGGCTTTTCGTTATCTAAATCCAAAGCGATGTCATAGCCCTCTTCCTCTCTTCTTTTCCCTTTGGTCACCCAATCGAACGTATAGCCGCTTACGATTCTGCATCGTCCGGATCTCTGTTCCCCTTTCCGTTCTTCGATATCCCTTTTCTTGATCTCGTCCATCATATCCTTGGCGCAATCGAAAATACGGAAATCGTATCGGTTGTTCTTTACAAAGTAGCTTTTGTTTCCGTTCCCATAACCCAAGAATCCTCGGATGAAACTCACATAGTCTTCACCGCCCAGACACCGGAATTCCGAAGTGAGTTCGAGGTCCTTTCCTTCGATCACCCGGGAATGATACTTTCTTGCGGCTGCCTTGATATGATCGATTGTTCCATAGTCGTATCTGGTTACAAACTGGTTGTCATCTACGAAAAAGACGGTAACATAGCTTGCTCTGATCAGGGATTCGATTCCATCCGGAAGCTTTTTGGATATGCCATAACTTCCTGCTGCATAATGGAAGACCCGGTGTGCCTCATCGACAAGAATACAATCGAAATCGTTCTCCTTGCACTTCTGGAAAGAGGACGGACTTTTGAAAAGCTCGGACAGGAAACATTTTGAATAGTCCTTTCCGATAAGCTGGGCTTTATACATGTTCTTCGGTGCGGCATTGGCGGTTACATAGACGGTAGTGATTTTGTCTTTGGAATTCTTCTTGGTTCCCTTGATCAGCTCACCCATGGCGTTAAGTGCTACGACGGATTTTCCGCTTCCTGGTCCGCCTTTGATCAGGATCGTCTTCTTTTCGTTGTAGAACTTTGCCTCCCTGACTTCGGAAACGATGGTCGAAACCGCAATTGCCTGGTGCTCGTCATAAGAGAAGAATCCGTTCCCTTTCAAGGAAGAATCCAAAGTATCGGCAAGCTGATTTGATGGAACGAGCCTGCTGTTGTCGATTTCATAAAGGAGAGAGGAACCTCGCTTGCTCCGATATGGCTTTTTTACATATTTCTCGATGAACTCCTTCAGCTCGTCCTGGTCTTCCGAAAGAAAAGCGGGACTGATCCGGACCAAAGGAAACTTCGCCTCATCGTTCAAAGTGCCTTTTATCCTCTCTGGCATGTTGTGAAGATAAGAACAGGCATGAAGTCCGATCTTCTCCTTCTGGATGTATTCGTTGAAGTTTCTGATGATGCTGATATAGTTTTCGGCCTGATAGGATGGATGCCAATAGTCTTTCAGACCACCTCCCCCGTTCGTAAAGACAAAATAAGGCTTGTTGCTGTCGCTGACATCGGACCACTGCTTCAGCTCGAGGACGACGACATTCCTTGCTCCGTGTTCATCCTCTCCACAGATCAGAAAGTCCACTCTGTCTCTGCTGACCGACGGCTTGTATTCGATTCCGACATCGCATTCCCGGTCTATATCGGAAGTAGAAAGGACTTTGGCCACTTCCGGAAGCGAAGCCTTCCAGGCATTGATCTGGGATTGATCGAACGCATTCATGTTGTGCAGATGCATGCTTTCGGTTACGACTTCTGAAATGTTCCTGGATATCAGGCACTGTTGGATGAAGTTGGATACGCTGTCTTCATAAATAATCATAGATTCATTTCCTTCACTTCTTTAATATAACACTTTTATAACATTTATAAATCAAATGGCGTTGCAAAATCCAAAGTAAGGAAAACATAAAATTGAAATTCTCTTCATCTTCTCTGTATGTGACAAGCGCTGACGTGAAGATGGAAAACGATATTTCAATTGCATTGTAAGCGCTTGACTGCTATATTGAAGGAATGGAGGAAAAAACAATGAGATTGGAAGGAAAAGTTGCTCTCATCACGGGATCGAACTCCGGAGTCGGAGAAGAAACCGCAAGAGAATTTGTAAAAGAAGCGGGAGTTTTACAGTTTTGACCCTTGTAAAGGGCCTTTTTTTGTGGAAAACCGCCGAAGCCATCGGATTTTTGGTCTGTCAAGTTCTGACACAAGATTTGTAGTGCAAACGTGGTGAAACCATTGACTTTTGCAATCATGTTGTGGTAGAATTGTGGCGAAACCAAGGAGAATATGCCAATATGTTCCTGCTCAGAAAGAAAGCCAAGGGCCACACCTACTGCTACCTTGCCACGAAAAAGAGGGTCGGCAAGGCCAGCAAGACCATAATCGTCAGGAAGTTGGGAGAGGAGTCGGATCTCGAGGCTTCCGATCCCGGACTCAGGAAAACGATGGCCGAGATAGAACGATTCAATTCCGAATCGGAGGAGAACAAGGCATGCGTGCTTAAGGAACTGAATCCGGACCGGAAATGCACCGACAGGACTTTCCGGATCGGCCAACTCGCCGTCTTTGCCGCCATGAAGGAATACGGGATGAGTCAGGACATGCGTGGCCGGATCGAGAAGACAAGGGAAAAATACGACTGCACGAGGATTGCCTCTGACCTGATCGCGGAAAGGATAATAGATCCCGCCAGCAAGGTCAGATCATACGAGAGAATCATAGAGAATCCTCTCTACGGAGCAAAATACTCCCTTCAGGACACCTACAAAAGCCTTGCCAAGCTGGCGGAATACATTGATTCCATACAGGATGCCATGGCAAGAAGGCATCCGATCCGCGAAGATTCGGTCGTCTATTACGACACCACGAACTTCTATTTCGAAATCGAGCGGGCCGACGAGGAAGGCGGGCTGCGGCAGTACGGGATTTCGAAAGAACACAGACCGAACCCGATTGTCCAGATGGGACTTTTCACGGACCTCAACGGCCATCCGATCTGGTGCAACGTGAATCCCGGGAACACCGCGGAATGTCTGACCGTCCTGCCAAGTGCCGCACTGATGTCAAAGGCAGGAATCAGCAACTACATATACTGTGCCGATGCCGGAATAGGTTCCGGAAGGATCAAAATCCACAACAACTGCGCCGCAAGGAGGTACGTCGTTGCCCAGTCGCTGAAGAAGCTGGACGAAACGACGGAGAAATGGGCACTTTCGGACGATGGATGGAACCTTACGACCGCAAAGAAGACCATATCCGGTCTGAAGCGGTCGGACTGTCCGAAGGACGGATTCCTGTGGAAGGAGACGGTCAGGAAGCTCGTCGTCACCCTGAAGGATGAGAAAGGGAAGACGGGCAAGACGGAAATCGCGGAGAGGATCATTGTCACGTATTCCGATTCGTCGTTCCGATGGGAGACGCACAAGCTCGAGAACAAGATAAAGAGGGCTGCCGCATCGCTTCGTACAAGCAGGGAAACGAATCCGAACTCGACTTCGACCATCCTGACGTCGGTTGCAGTGGATGCCGATGCGGAAGTCCTGGACGACGTCTCGATCGTCACGGAGATCGATCAGAAGAAGGTGGACAAGGAGGCAAAGTACAACGGATTCTATGCTGTGGCGACGAACCTGCAGAAAGACGTGAAAGCTACCGACGTCCTTGCCATCAATGCAAGGAGGTTCCAGATCGAGGACTATTTCAAGGAGATGAAGTCAACGATATCGGCCAGGCCGATGTTCGTCAGCAAGGACGAAAGCATCCAAGGCCACACATTCATATGCTATCTTGCGGTCATGGTACTGATGGAGATTGAGGCAAGGCTTGCGAAGAAGAAAATAGAAAGCACTCCTGCGAGGCTGAGAGAGGCAATTGCCTCGATGCAGGTGAAGGAGATTCCCGGGCTCGGATACGAGCCGTGCCACGGAGGGACGGAAAGCGTCAGGAAGATCCGGGAAGCAATCGAGGACGAATACGGACTGGGAGCCCTGGAGATGGAGTTCATATCCGAAAAGAAGATGAAGGAGATAAGAAAAGCACTAGGATAGGATGTTTGCACCACAAAAAAAGGAAAGAAAAAAATCCCGGATATTGCGATGGTTGCGCAATAATTCGGGATTTTCTCTTGGAAAAACTGCAAAACTCGGGTTTATAAATCAAATGGCGTTGCAAAATCCAAAGTAAGGAAAACATAAAATTGAAATTCTCTTCATCTTCTCTGTATGTGACAAGCGCTGACGTGAAGATGGAAAACGATATTTCAATTGCATTGTAAGCGCTTGACTGCTATATTGAAGGAATGGAGGAAAAAACAATGAGATTGGAAGGAAAAGTTGCTCTCATCACGGGATCGAACTCCGGAGTCGGAGAAGAAACCGCAAGAGAATTTGTAAAAGAAGGAGCCAAAGTCGTCATCTGTGCAAGAAGAATCGAAGCTTTGAAGAAAGCCGAAGAAGAACTCGTAAAGATGGGCGGAGAAGTCCTCTCTGTCGTCTGTGACATCTCCAAAGAAGAAGATGTCGTCCATATGTTCGAGGAAATCAAGAACAGATTCGGAAAACTCGACATCCTTGTCAACAATGCCGGTGTTCTGGACCAGAACCTCAATTCCATCGACAACTATCTGGACTCCGATTTCGACAAAGTCATCGCCATCAACCAGAAAGGAACCATGCAGGTTACCCGCGAAGCATTAAAGCTGATGGAAAAAGGAAGCATCGTCAATGTAGCATCCGTCGCCGGCGTCTATGGCTGTGGAGGTGCTGTCTATGTAGCATCCAAGGGAGCTCTTATCGGACTTACCAAGCACATTGCCATGCGTTATGCCGGAGGTGCCATCCGCTGCAATGCCGTCTGCCCGGGAAGCATCATCACTCCGATGACCACGTCCATGGATATGACCAAGATCAATATGAACATGATGGGTCAGATGTCCAAGCATGCCGATATCCGTGGCTGCAGACCCTGCCAACCGAAAGATGTCAGCGATGTCATCCTCTTCCTTGCCAGCGATGAATCCAGAGCCCTTACCGGTCAGATCATCGTCTCCGATTACGGCGCAGACCTATAAATCGAATTCAAAAAAACGTTTCCTTCTGTTGGAGACGTTTTTTTGGTTCGTAAACAATGGCTGTTTTTGATATGACCGGAAAACAAACCACGTTGTTTACCTTCATTCGGAATATAATGTTGGGTGAGGAATTAAAACATGGAAAAAACAGGAAGAGTCGTTCTGATTACCGGAGAATCGTCCGGATTCGGACTTGAGATGGCAAAGCTGTTTCTCAAGAACAAGGACATCGTCTGCGGATTTTCGAATCAGCAGTTCCAGATGGAGGGTGTCTACCATCAGTATGGAGATGTATCCAAGGAGGAAGACTGCAGAAGAGTCGTCGAAAACATCATAAAAAGGTATGGAAGAATCGACTTACTGATGAATAATGCCGGATTCGGCATCTTCGGCCCATTCGAGGAAACTCCAATCGAAAAAGCAAGAAAGCAAGTCGATGTCAGTTTCTTCGGAACCTTTTTGATGGCAAAAGCCGTAATCCCTTATATGAGAAAACAAAAAGAAGGTAAAATCGTCAACACCTCATCCATCGGAGGAATCATTCCGCTGCCGTTCCAAGGCTTCTATAGCGCAAGCAAAGCTGGTATGGATATGCTTTTCGACTCCCTCAGACCAGAAGTCTACAAGTACAACATCCAGATCTGTTCCATCAAACCCGGCGATGCCAAGACCAGCTTCACCAAGAACCGGGAACAGGATAGACTTGATGAGGATAGCCCATATCGGGAAGCCTTCGACCATTGCCTTAGGAGTGTCGAAAAAGACGAACAAGGCGGAATCGAACCGATCTGTATCGCAAGAAAAGCATTCCAGGTCACTTTGAAGAAAAGAATGCCTTATACCAGATCCATAGGGGCAAAAGACCGCTTTTTGAGCGGAATCTATCACATCCTTCCTAGAAGAGCAAGAAATTATCTTCTTTATAAGGTTTATGCTTCCTGATTTTTTAAGACTATAAGACTTTGTATTTAAAAAAGGGCAAAACGATATCAGGAGTCTATGTTCCATGAATGCGTCAGCTTAAAACCAGAAATAGACACAAAACGTATTTTGTGTTGTTCTCTCTTATCGCAAAGGAAACTAAGATAGAGCTGTCAAAGGAGAGAACAAGAAAATGAATACAGACAAGATCTACGCAGAACAGATTGCAAACGAATATGCAGTCAAAAAGGAATCCAAAGTCGTGGCTCTGAAGAAACTGGATGCTGCAGTGAAACAGCCGGCAAAAGTTTTTGCCATCATTTTCGGCATCTTCAGCACCCTTGTGCTAGGAACCGGAATGTGCTTTGCGATGAAAGTAATTGGCGATATGACCCTGACGTCTATGCTGATGGGAATCCTGATCGGTGTAGTCGGCATCATCGGAATGAGCATCAATTATCCCATCTACAAGAAAATCCTCGAAAGAAGAAAGAAGAAATACGCATTCGAAATCATCGAACTTGCCAAAGAAATCACTGACGAAGAAAAGAAATAAACCAGGAAAGGCGATAGCGTGAACAGATCCGAAAGCAAATACTTCAATACATCCGAGAAAATGTGTACCGCCTTCTTTTCCCTCTTAGAGAAGAAGGATTACGAATATATCACGGTCAAGGAAATCTGCAAGAAAGCGAATGTCAATCGATCCACCTTCTATCTTCATTATGAGACCATGGACGACCTTTTGGATGAAAGCGTCGAACATAAAATCCGGGAACTTGAAAAGTATCTTTCACCCAAATCCGTCGAGATAAGGACAAGAATCCTGACTTGTCCGATCGAACAGCTTGATTTCATCACTCCCGAATATCTGGTTCCCTATTTGAACTACGTCAAAGACAATCGTAGAATCTTCCTTCTTTTTATGGAAAAGACAAAATCACTGAAACTGAAGGAGGTTTATTCCGGAATGATTTCCAAAATCATCAATCCGATTCTGGAAAGATTCCAATTAAATCAAACCGAGAAGAAGTACCTCCCCGCTTTCTGCATCGGCGGACTCATCGGAATCATCAGCGCCTGGTTGGAGACAGACTGCAAGGAAAGTGTTGAAACCATATTCGAATTCATGAATACCATGATTCATTCCATTGATCTAAAGAAAAAATCCGCCTCAGAATAGAACTCTGGGGCTTTTTGCTTGGAATAAAAAAGTGGATATCCGGACACAATTGTCCGGATATCCTGTACCCAATTTATGTTAATCTTCCGTGGAGTAGAAGTTACTACCATAAGTAAAGAAAGAACAAATACCGCAGATGGACAAGCCAAGCCCGATGGCAAGGAGTGCGATATAATAGAAATTGAATTTATCAAAATCTTTACTGATGCAGATGCGGAAAAGGAAATGTAAAATCAGCAGGATGGAAAGAACAAGTCCGAAGTAAGCAAGATAGTACATCTTCAGTTGAGGAATCATGCTGAGAATTCCGAATCCATAATCGATGATAAGATAGACCGGCATCCAACGCTTGATGGAAGCATGTACCGTCTCATGACTTATATATTTTTTATCTAATTCATCGCCTTCATATTGATTAACATCTTTCTTGAGACTGTTTGGAACCAGTGGTCTGACAATCGTCATATTGAAGGTGTTGTAAAGAGTGTTGAGAAGGACGATGAAAAGTACAGCACAGAGAATGATACTCGGAATCATATAACCGGCATTATAGGTAATAGAATAGATGCATCCTTCCGGGGTGAACGCGGTAGAAAGACCGGAAGTAGAATCATAATCGAAAGCCTGTGTGAAGACGATGATTCCGCTAAGGAAGGAAGCAAACAGACGGATGGCACCGCAGAGAACTACGGCAGCAAGCGGAGCCCAGGGCTTCTTTTCGAAGAACGGCTTGCGGAAGATGGCGGCAAGTCCGCAGCAACCGAAACCGATGACATAGTCAAGAAGCAAAGACAGACAGACGGCAAGAACGTTCGGAGTCCAACTCGTGACACCATCGATGAAGAAGTTGATGACGGCATAGGTAATCGAGATGACTGTTCCATAGATAGGTCCGCAGTACAGGGCAGTCAGAATCAAAGGAACCATTGTGATGGAGATGGAACCACCCATCAGCCATGCTGATTTGAAGAACGGAATGCTTCTAGTCACGAATTCCAGAACAACAGCCAAGGCAAGCATCATGCTGGCGATGACGATTTTCGAGATAGCTCCTTGGGAATTTTGTCTCGAACTGAACGGATTTTTCTTATTTTGAGACGAACTAAGCATGTAAGAAACCTTTCCGGCTATGAAAATAGCCTTGATCCCTACTGGACCAAGGCTATTGAAAAAGTGATAACAATACAATGAATGTCATTACTCCCTACACTGGTCTTGACCAACAGGTTCGAAGCGTCGGGACTAGCCCTCTCAACTGCTATGCAGTACCGCTGTAACGAGGAATAGTATAGGTCTTTTCCTTTTGGATTGCAATAGTGGCAGAATAGACGGAAAACCGGAAGCGAAAACAAAAACACATTGTCGATGCCGATGGTTTCCATGTCGCTTTATTCTTGATGTGGAAGGAAAATATAAAGAATAGAAAACGGAATTCATAGAATCTCGGACATTATCTCGGACATTATCTCGGACATTATGTCCCAGAAAATGTCTCAGATAATGTCCTAGAAAAAGAATCAGGAAAGCTGACAGATACCGAAAGAAGAATCCTTTGGTTAGTCAATTCCGGAATTTCCGAGAACAAGAGGATAAGCGATGAAACGGGATTGACTACACGTACGGTTGGAAGAACCTTGAAAAAACTCAGCGAAAAAGGCCTTGTGACAAGAATCGGATTTGATCGTAAAGGATATTGGGTCGTTTTAAGAAAATAATACTGAACTTCACTTAGATGGATTCGGAAGAATTTGACGAACGAAAAATTAATATGTTACTATACCTGAGTTAGAAAATGCTAACCCGTCATTACATGCTTTTTCTCTTTCTTTCTATTCGTTTTTTCGTTAATATGATAGAGAAGAAGAAAAACAGATTCGGTTTTTCTATTGAGGAAAAAAGACATGCCTGAACAGAACAAGAACGTAAAACCCACTTGGCAGGGAGACAAGAACCCTTCCGAAAAGATTTTGAAGTTGGGAAGAAAAATCACGGATTCCATCCCACACAAGTTAAAAGGAATCACATCAGAAGACCCTGAATATTGGGGCTTAAAGGAACTTGTAAGCGATGAAATGGCCGATGTCGCTTTGAAGATGAAGATACGTGTCCATTATACCTTCGAGGAGGTCTTGAAGCTTTGCCCTGAATATCAGGACAAGCCCGAACAGCTGAAAGAACTTTTGGAGAAGATGTCCTATATCGGACTCATCGAATATGATTACGGAAACAATTTCGACCACAACGGAGAACTGAAGGACAAGCCGAGAATCAAGAGATACTGCCTTCTTCCTTATGTCCCGGGAAGCGCCGAATTTTTCAATATGCGGGTTAAGGACATCAAGGAACATCCAAGCAATGCCAGTTTCTTCGAAAGAATGACCTTCATCCCGCTTACGAAAGTCACTCCGATGGTTCCCGAAGGCGGAGACGGAATCGGTATGCATGTCATCCCTGTCGAGAAGGCAATCGAAATGGAGAACAAATCCGTCGATATCGAGCACATTTCTTATTGGCTCAAGAAATATGACGGACACTTCGCAGCGGGAGTCTGCTCCTGCCGTGCCTCCAGGGCCGAACTTAAAGAAGGATGCGGAGACGATCCGGATGATTGGTGTATTGGTGTCGGAGACATGGCAGACTACCTTGTCGAAACCAACAAAGGCAGATACATCACCAAAGAGGAAGTCTACGATATCCTGAAGAGAGCCGAAGAGAATGGGTTCGTCCATCAGATTACCAACATCGACGGAAGCGAGAAAATTTTTGCTATCTGCAATTGCGATGTCAAGATCTGCAATGCTCTAAGAACCAGCCTTCTTTTCAATACTCCGAATCTTTCCAGAAGTGCCTATACTGCGAAGGTCGATCCGAAGAACTGCGTTGCCTGCGGTCTCTGCGTCGAGAACTGTCCCGCCGGTGCTGTGAAACTCGGTCAGAAACTTTGCAAGAAGGACGGAAAAGAACAGACCTATCCAGTCGCACCGCTTCCGGATAATATCAAATGGGGAATGTATGCCTGGGATGAAGAATACCGCGATACAGCCAGAATGACAGATACCTATGAAACAGGAACTGCCCCATGCAAAGTCGCCTGCCCGGCCCATGTCCCGGTTCAGGGCTATCTGAAGAAGGCTCATGAAGGCAAATATCTCGAAGCTTTGGAACTTATCAAGACTCAGAATCCGTTCCCGGCGGTCTGCGGAAGAGTCTGCAATAAGAGATGCGAGCAGGAATGTACCAGAGGTGATATCGACCGTGCCGTCAATATCGATGCCGTAAAGAAGTTTGTCGCCGACAGGGACCTTCATTCCGAAACCAGATACGTTCCTCATAAAATCATTCCATCCAATCACGGAGAATGGAAAGACAAGATTGCCATCATCGGAGCAGGCCCTGCCGGACTCTCAGCGGCTTATTATCTTGCCTTGATGGGCTATCGTCCGACCGTCTTCGAAAAGAATCAGAAGCCTGGTGGAATGATGATGTATGGAATCCCATCCTATAAGCTGGAAAAGGATGTATTGGATGCTGAAATCGATATCATCCGACAGCTCGGAGTCGAAATCAAGACCGGGATCGAAGTCGGAAAAGACGTCACCATCGATTCCCTGAAGAAAGAAGGATACAAAGCGTTCTATATTGCCATCGGTTGTCAGGGAGGAAAAAGACCTGGAATCAAAAACGATGAAGCCGAAGGTACCATCGTTGCCGTCGATTATCTGAGAGAATCCTTCGAAGACAGAATGGCAACCTTCGAAGGTGAGGTTGTCGTTATCGGCGGCGGAAATGTTGCCGTTGACTGTGCAAGGAATGCCCATCGCTTCAAGAGCAGGAAAGTTTCCATGTTCTCTTTGGAAGACAGAGAAACCATGCCGGCAAGCAAAGAAGAAATCCGGGAAACACTTGAAGAAGGAATTGAAATCCATAATTCCTATGGACCGAAGGAAATCCTTGTGGATGAAAATGGACATGTGAATGGAATTGTTCTCAAGAAGTGCTTGAGAGTCATCGATCCAGAGACAAAGAAATTCAGTCCTCTGTATGATGAGAACGACACTGTTACAGTCCATGCTGATAAGATCGTATTTGCCATCGGCCAGACCATTGAGTGGGGCAACCTGCTTGATGGAACCAAGGTCAACTTCTGGCACGGGAACTATCCGATTGCAGACAAGATGACCTATCAGACTGCCGATCCGGATATCTTTGTCGGAGGAGACGTATATACAGGACCGAAGTTTGTCATTGATGCCATCGCTCAGGGCCATGCCGTTGCCGATGCTTTGCACAGACATGTCCGCTACAATGCCGATCCGACCATTGCCTATAACCGCAGACATTTCGTTCCACTCAACAAGAAAGATATTTCCTATCCTGGATACGATGAAGCAAAACGACAGGAAGCAGGAATGGATGAATCCATTGATCATAAGAATTCCTTCGAAGATGCACACAAGACACTTACCGAAGAACAAGTCAAAATTGAAACGGGAAGATGCTTATCCTGTGGTGCCTCAATCGTTGACCCACATAAGTGCATCGGATGCGGTGTCTGTACCACCAAGTGCAAGTTCGATGCCATTCATCTGGTCAGAGACCATCCGAAGGCTTCCACGATGGTAAGAAGTGAAGACAAGATCGGACCTCTTCTCAAGAATGCTCTCAAACGTCAGGTGAAGATTTTGCTTCATTCCCAGTCTCAGGAAGCCAAGATGATGAAAAAGAAGAGAAAAGAGTTCAAGAAACTCTACAAAGTCAAAGGAAAAGAATTCCCGTTGACCGGAAACTCCAAGTCCTATCATGCATGAGCTTGGAATCGTATTCGAGGTCATCGATTCCGTTGAGAAACTAGCTAAGGAAAACCATGTGAAGGAAGTATTGTCCCTGACGATGGAAATCGGAGAAGTATCCACCGTGATTCCAGATTATTTTAGGGACTGCTTCAACTGGGCCAAAGAGAAACACGGACTATTGAAGAACTGCAAGCTCGATATCGTGGTTCTTCAGGCCGAGACCTATTGCAAAGATTGTAAGAAGACCTATTCCACGACCCAATACGGAAAAGAATGTCCGTATTGTCATCATGACAATACCTATCTTCTCGCCGGAGATGAACTCAATATTCGCGACATCAAAGTAAGCAATTGAAAAATGCCATAGCTTGAAATACAGGCTATGGCATTTTATAGTATGAGAATCATCAAAAATAAAACATGTGTCTTTGACAAAGGGGTACACATTAGTATGGAAAGGTCGCTAGTTTGTATCTCCGGACGGTGTAGGTTTGACTTTGCAGAAGATGGCTGACGTTCTCAAGCAGGAATATGTTGTGAATCAAACGGGTATACTGACTCACCTCATTTATGTATGCGACAAAAAAGACTGAAACCTATAAAAGGTAATCGATGTGGTTTATCAGTCTGGATTTTCAAACCGTGTTTCATTCAACTTTTTCAAACAGCGGACTGGTCGAACAACAAAGTATTGAAAGGAGTATTCAGTGTTATGAAGGGAACTGCTATTTATCATTCACCGGTGGGCGATATTCAATTGGATTGGGAAGATGATGCGGTTACTGCGCTAAAAAAAGCCGGACAGGACGTAAAACCGGACGCACCGAATGAACTGACCCGACTTGTATTCCGGCAGTTGGACGAATACTTTGCCGGAACCAGAAAGACGTTTGATTTTCCGTATCGGCTTCATGGAACACCGTTTCAGGAAAAAGTTTGGGCGGCACTACGGGAGATTCCCTACGGCGAAACACGCACCTATAAGGACATTGCAGAAGCCATCGGGCACCCGAAAGCCTTCCGCGCGGTCGGCATGGCAAATCATGCGAATCCTATTTTCATCGCCGTTCCATGTCACCGTGTCATTGGTGGAAACGGATCCCTTGTCGGCTATGGCGGTGGACTGGAAATGAAAAAAGCTCTTTTGGAGTTGGAACAATCCAATAAAGAATAAAATGAAAACGACATTATCCCTAGATAAAAAGCGTTTGCGCAAAGGTAATTCATTTACCTTGCTCTTAGATGAACAAGCCTTTACTTATCGTGATAACCCTGCATTTATTTACAGGCTGACGCCAACGGAGCTGAAAGGAAGCCGACGACACCTATAAGGATTGGAAATCGGAAAAAGATGGAATATGACAAATTTGTGTGTTTCTAACTGACTCAATCCCTACGTATTAAACCTCAAAATTAAATTCATGCTTCAATAAAAATCTTTCTAGCATGATACAAGATCCTAGACGATATTTTAAGTTATGAGCAAAGGATCAATGTCTTACCTTTGCAGACAAAATAAATATCTATCACCTATGTTCGGAGCAATGCTTTATCGTAATTTTAAAAGATTATCCGTATTTTTGAGCGATCATTTAAAATCGAGCAACATTCTTAGAACCAATAGGAATTTTAACATCTACCTTTTTCCTTGTTCGTATTTAAGAGGTAATATACTTTGTTTGCAAGGAAGAAAATGAATGTGCAGTAAATCGAAAAAAGGACTGTGCCCATAATTCGACTTTCCTAGAAAAGTCGAATTGTTACACAGCCTTTTTCACTATTTCACCGTAAGACCGATCTGATAAAGCCTGTTCTTCTTTACTCCAGTATCTTTCTGAAGTTCCTTTACTGCTTCAGAAAGAGTTTTTCCTTCCTTTAGGGATTTCTTGATAAGCTTCTTCAGTTCATCGTCGCTGAGTTCTTTTTTTGCTTCCGTATTGCCTTTGATGACAATCACGCATTCCCCTTTGACTTCATCGACGAGGTTCTCGTTGAGTTCCTTCAAGGTTCCATGGACGACTTCCTCGTGGATCTTCGTAAGTTCGCGGATCAGGGAAACCTCCCTTTCTTCTCCGAAGACTTCCATCATGATGGCCAGAGTAGCCTTCACTCTCTTCGGGGATTCATAATAGATCAAGGTTTCCTTTCTGTCCTTGTGCTCCGCTAGCATTTCCTTGATGGCCCCTTTCTTTGTCGGAAGGAATCCGAAGAAAGTAAAATCCGCAGAATCGATTCCGGAAAGGACAAGGGCAGACAACGATGCCGTCGGTCCAGGAAGGACAGTAACAGGGACGCTCTCAAGATAAGAGGCCTGGACAAGAAGCGCTCCCGGATCTGAGATTCCGGGCATCCCGGCATCGGAGCAATAGGCAAGCTGAAGGTTCTTCTTCTTGACTTCCAAGACAAGGTCTTTTGCTCCCTTGAGCTCCGTCTGGGCATAAAGGGAAACAAGCTTCTTCGGCTTGATTCCGAAATGGGAAAGAAGCAGGCCTGTGTTTCTGGTATCCTCGCAGGCGACGATGTCGCTTTCCTTGAGAAATTCGACAGCCCGATACGTGATATCTTTCAGATTCCCGATAGGAGTCGTTACAAGTCCGACAAGGCCGTTTTTCCGCTCTTTTGCGTATGGATTATTTCTTATCATCTTTTTTTACCGGTCTAAAATCGAGAACGGATTTATCCTGAATGGAAGAAACAGGAATGAAGCCGTTGTTCGATGAGGTTGGCTTCTTGTTCTGATTGCTGTTTCTTTGGTTGTTCATCGGACGCTTCTGATTGTTGTTCCGATTTTGATTGTTCTTCTTATTGTCAGTGGACCTTTGCTGAGATCTGTTCTGCTGCTGAGTCCGGTTCTGGTTTCTGTTTCTCTGATTTTGGTTCTTGTTTCCGCTATTCTTGTTCTTCTCGTCTTTTCTTTTTTCCTCAGAACGATTTATCTGTGCAATACGGTTCTTGGTATCCTGAACACCATGTCCGGAAAGATCGATTCCGGAATTGATATCCAGATTGCGGATGGGGACCTCCTTCTTTCCAAGACCTTTCTTGACTCTTTCGAAGTCCTCTTTGGAAAAATACTCGTAGTTCTCACCATTGTAGGCTGTGATGGTATCATTCAGAAGGTTGAGTCCTGTGACCTCATAGGTAGAGTTCCGATATTGGAACTTCTCTCCGATCTTCGGATAGAGAGGACGCAGTTCGCTGTAGGCTTTGTCTTCGAATTTCAGACAGCACATCAGCTTCCCGCACTGACCGGAAAGCTTCGGTATATTGATGGCAAGAAGCTGGTTCTTGGCCATGGAAATGGAAATTCCGTCAAAAGTCTTCAAAAACGTCGAACAGCAAAGAGGAAGACCGCAAGGTCCGAGCCCTCCGACGATCTTGGCCTCGTCTCTAGGACCGATCTGACGGAGTTCGATTCTCAGATGGAAGATGCCGTTCAGGATCTTGACCAGCTCACGGAAATCGACTCTTTGTTCCGCGGTGAACGTGATCAGAACCTTGTTGTCGTCTACATCCAGATGGGATTGGAGGACCTTCATTCCAAGTTTCAGATCATCGGCGTGCTTTTGGGCTTCAGTCGTGATTTTCTTTTCGTTTGCTTCGCTGTTCTTGTAGAACGCCTTGTCCTTGAATGTGGCGATTCTAAGAATCGGCGGGAAAAGAGTATTGAAATCCTTCATCTGGATTTCCTCATCTTTTGCCGCACGGACCGTCTTGACTTTGCCGATGTAAGTTCCATGTTCCGTCTGACAGACCACGAGGTCGCCGATGCTGACATCTTTGCTGGTCTGGAAATAAGTCAGGCCGATAAAATCGAATGGAACGCCTAATAAAGTTATCATATTGCTGTTTCTCCGTTCTTCAGCCTGTCTAGGATCCTGACAATGGTCAAAGTGGGGTTGAGGTTTGCCTGTCTGTGGCTGATGGCTTCAATAAGGACATCGCGGGTCGGAAGAAGATTCTTCCTATACCGGACAAGCCCTTTCGTATATTCGAAGAGAGGATTCTCTTCATCGATTCTGTTTAACAAGACCTCGTCGATGATGACTTCGAGGATCTGGTATAACCAATTATAACACTTCGTATCTTTTATGGAATTGGTAAGAAAGAGCATGCTATGGATTCCAAGCTCCAGAGAACAAGCCAAATCGTTCAAAAAGATTTCCAGACCATCAACGGCATCCAGAAACGAACTATCTGTATCCAGAATCTCTTTTGCTTCATCCAGGGAACAGGCAAAGTGGGTCAGAAGATAAGCCTGATAAGGATTGAGCATCATCTCCTTTTTCCCTCTTGTAAAAGAGGAGGAAAGCAACTGCTCGTATAATTTCTTCAGATCCAGCGGATCGATTCTTATGGTAAGGCTGCGTGAGACAATCGTCTTCAGGACCCGCTCCAGGTTGTAAGTGGTCAGAAAGGCAATCTGACCCTCCTTAGGTTCCTCCAGGAACTTCAAAAGGGCATTGGCTGCCTTCTCCGTGATATTGTCGATACGATGGATCACATAAGTCAGATGATGGTTCTTCTCCAATGCGGAAAGAGAGAACTTCTCTTCCAAAGCAGAGATATCCTCCTTCTTGATGGTATCGTATTCCCCGTCGATGAAGACAAAGTCTGGTCTGACTCCTTCCTTGAAGCGAAGGCAGCTTGGACACTTCCCGCATCCGAAGACGCCCTTTTCGCAGCCCAAAGACTGGGCAAGATACATGGCCGTCTCTTTAAGGGGCGCATTCTTGTCTCCGTACAGAAGATAGGCATTGGCAAGCCTGTTTTTCTTCCTGCTGTTTGAAAAAAGCTTATAGAGCCTAGGCTCATAGAGCTTCAACGTGTTTTCATCCATTGTGATAACCTAATCGGGAAAGAAGGATGGAACAGATCTCCTCTGCAATCTCATTCGGAGCTTTCGAGGCATCGATTCTGACGATGCGGTCCTTGAACCTGTTGTTGACGATCTGATATCCTTCATAGACTCTTTTATGGAAATCGAGCTTCTCCTGGTCAAGCCTGTCGCTTTCTCTTTTCCTCGATTGGATTCTTTTCAGCCCTTCTTCCGGAGAAAGATCCAAGAAGAAAGTGAGGTCCGGCATCACATTTTCGATGGCAAAAGAATTGATCGACATGATATTGTCGATGCCGAGATTTCTTGCATAGCCCTGATAAGCAAGAGAAGAATCCAGATAACGGTCGCAAAGAACGATTTTCCCGCTTTTCAAAGCAGGAAGGATGATTTCCACAAGATGCTGCCTTCTTGAGGCTGCATAAAGGAGGGCTTCCGTTCTCGGATCCTCTTCCGTATTGTTTTTATCGAGGATGATGTTCCTTATCTCCTCGGCAATCTTGCTCCCGCCAGGTTCCCTGGTCAGGATGAATTCGATTCCGCAGTTTCTAAGTATTGTGCTCACATTGTTGATGCAGGTTGTCTTTCCGCATCCATCGCATCCCTCGAAGGTGATGAATAAACCTTTTTCCATAGCAAATTGACTCCTATTTTGATTCCTTCAGATTCACCCTACCCTTCAAAGACTGGGAAATGGTGAGATTGTCTAGGTATTCAAGATTTGTTCCGACTGGTAGACCATAGGCAAGCCTAGAAAGCTTAAGCTTAGGAAAATCTTTGAACATATTCGAAATATATAAAGAAGTTGTCTCCCCTTCCATATCTGTAGGTAGAGCCAGAATGACTTCCTCGATACCATCATTGGCTACCTTTTCTTTTAACCTATTGATGCCGATAGATTCTGCAGATCTGTTATGAAGAGCAGATAATGTCCCATGCAAGGTAAAATAGACTCCCTTGTATTCCTTTGTGCGTTCGATGGAATAAATGTCCTTGTAATTGCTGACGACAAGAAGGACCTTGTTGTCCCTTGTCTTATCAGAACAGATCGGACAATGGTCCATATAGAAAATCCCGCACTGCTCACATTGATGGACCTTGTTTTTGGCATCATCAAAAGCCCTGATGAATTCATCCAGCGATTCTTTATCAAGCTCTACGGTAGCATAGGCAAGACGTTCTGCCGTCTTGCTTCCGATTCCGGGCAGCTTCTTATAGCATTCGACAAGATCCTTGATAACTTGAATCTGTTCCATATCAACGGTTATAGGCGTTTGCCTGGAAACGGAACATCTCCTGCTGAATTTGTTCGGTCACTGCCTTCTGTTCCCCTTCGATGGCCTCCTTGATGTTGCTATAGCAAATCAAAAACGAAGTCTCCAATTGGGATTTCGAGCAGGTCTCGTAGAAAGCCTGATTGATTTCGACCGAAATCATCCGATATGCACCGGTCATCTTGATGGTGATGCCTTGATACTTCCCAGAGTATTCCTTGTTCTGAAGATCACTGATCTTCGCCTGATATTCCTTGATTCTGTCCTGCATGACAGCCGCATCTGCACTGGCTTTGGCTTTTTCTAGATTCTTATCTTCTTCCATATAAAGGTCCTCCTATTCGTCGTCACTCATCAGCGAAGTGAAAAAATCCGTGGAATCTTCCTTCTTTTCTTTGACACCGAAATCGATGGACGTCTTTTTCGGCGCTTCAACATTTCTCTTCTTCTTGAAGAGTTCGATGGCCTGATTGAAATCCTTCGTTGAGACGGAAAGGACATGATATTCCTTTCCGAAAGCATCTCTTGTCACCTTGAGAATGGCTTCCTGGTTGGCTTTTCTGTTGATTTTGTTGGCTTCGGAAATCATATCGTTTGTCACAAGAAGAATATCCTCGTCATCAAGAAGCCTCAGCTTGGATCCATATAAAGCTCGGGCCACATAAGCCTCCTGCTGGACGGAAAGGTCCTCTAGACGTGCCCAGTTCTTGGCAATCTCTTTCCTCTTTTCTACACATTCTGCCGAAACGGCCCTGAGCATCAGATTGCAGACGTCATCCAAGTTGAAGACCAAAAGTCCTTCGTCCTTCTTTTCCTCGGCTTTCGGAACAAAATCCGTATTCGCTCTCGTCGGTTTGATTTCGACTGCCTTGGACGCATATTGGGATGTACTTTCCGGTTTGGACAACGAAGCAGCAGGAGAAGTCGGTCTTGCCTGTACAAGAGAAGGCTTCAGGATCAGATCCAGAAGGGCCAGTTCGAAGTGATTCAGGTCGTTGTCAGCATCCTTGTATTCCCTCTTGCTCTTGATCAGGGATGTGATATCCATCTCCAAAGTGGCAAGATTGTCTTCCGGGAAAGAGACGCAGTCTTCCTTGGAAAGGCGGGAAAGAAGACTCTCGCTTCTGGTCGTACGATATAAGATCAGATCCTTGTAAAGTGAAATCAAATCGTTGTGAAGACGCTTGATATCCATTCCCTTCTGATATTTCTCGCGGACAAGCGCAATCAACTCTTCCGTCTTCTCCGCCTGGATCAACTTCATGATCCGGAGTTCGTCATCCTTGGATAAAAGTCCGAACAAGGAATTCACGTCATCCAAAGTCACCTTGTCTCCGCTGTAGGAGACAAGCTGGTCGAGAAGAGAAAGCGAGTCTCTCACACCACCGTCCGAAAGGCTGGCGACAGCCTCAAGAGCTTTCACGTCATATTGGATGTTTTCCTTCTTCAGGATGTTCTCCATGTTTTTCACAAGATCCTGGTTTGTGACCTTGGAAAAATCGAAACGCTGCACACGGCTTAGGATGGTCGGAATGATTTTGTCTGGATCCGTCGTTGCCAGAATGAAGACGCAGAAAGACGGAGGTTCCTCTAATGTCTTGAGAAGGGCGTTGAAAGCACTCTCCGACATGTTGTGGACCTCGTCGATGATATAGACCTTGTAAGGAGACATGATCGGTTGGTAAGAGACATTGCTGATCAGATCACGGACACTATCCACGGTAGAATTGGATGCGGCATCGATTTCGATGACATCCGGATGATCTCCGCGGGTGATGGCCTTGCAGGAATCACATTCGTTGCACTGCTTTCCAAGCCCTTCCTTGCAGTTAAGTGCCTTGGCCATAAGGCGGGCCATGGTCGTCTTACCAGTACCCCTTGGGCCACAGAAAAGATAAGCGTGCGCGATTTTCTTTTCGCGCAGAGCATTCTTCAAAGTCTCGACAATCGGCTTCTGACCTACCACTTCATCGAAGGATTGAGGTCTGTATTTGTTATAAAAGGCAAGATAAGCCACGATATTTCCTACTTTCCTTTCCGTTATTATTATACAACAGGAAAAGAAGATTTCAGGAATCGGAAAACAATTTCCGAAAAAAGA
>ERZ808240.1142-NODE-1142-length-33734-cov-15.523650_pt1 | contig 33734 bp, 32 predicted proteins | sample MGYA00521084_ERZ808240 | MGnify/ENA primary metagenome ERZ808240 (study PRJEB31516, sample SAMN03275571) | gut metagenome | biome: mammalia-associated habitat; material: feces | host: Papio cynocephalus | place: Kenya | collected 2012-08-06 ... | reverse complement strand
ATAGTGGCCAATTTTTGCAATTTTTAAAATAATCCGAAAAAAAGTTACACTATCATATGTATATATATTAAAAATATACACTTAGGAATTTATAAATTTTATTTCATTTTGATATAAAATCATTATTAATCCTCTTTTATCTTTTTTAATATAAAATATTTACAGTCGTTAGCGCAATTCTCTTTTAGATATTTATCTAGGTTTTTATAATCATTTATTTTGTTTGCTTTTTTATTAAGACTATCATAAAATCCTTTTAATCTTAAAGAATTGTATGCTATATCTCCTACTATATAATCATATGGTGTGAAATAGTCTGTATAACTTTCTTTTACTTCTTCTTCGTTATAGGCGTTTTTATAATTTTTTATTAATTCATATTCTGTATTTTCTAATTTTATTTTTTGCATTGTTGATACTCCTTTAAATAATCTATTTGATATGCTTTCTTTTGAGCCTTATATTTTTCTAGATTAGAATTTGATAACCAGGTTATGTATCCTCCATCTAATCCTCCTTCATAGAGTGCTCTTATTTCTTGTTCTACTTCTTCTGCATTATAACTTATTCCAGATGGGTCTACATATTTCATAACATCATAAGCTTGAATCCAAGTCCTTGCTCCTGCTGGCGATGGTGTTTCATCTTGTCTTTCTTTAGCATATCTTGCCCAAGTGTTTAATAATTTATAAGGATTATTCCATGGTTTATTTATTCCATAATATCCATTTGAGAAATGATCTGGGTATGGCATTCCACATATTACATCTGCTACATTACTTATTGCAGGCCAATATTGACCGTAGGCTGTCATGTATGTCCCATTAGTACTTTCACCAAATACGTCTATTGAAACATAAGTATTTAATTTGTGTAACTCATCAGTTGCATATTGAACGAATCTTTGGATTGCTTGGCTTTTATCTTCATTGTAAGTGTTTAATAAGTCTACATTATTTTCCACTGATTGCATTCTATCAGGAAATCTTACATAATCAAAATTTATTTCATTAAAGCCAAATTCTTTTACTGCTTCTTTAGCAAGTGATACTGTATAATACCATACGTTTCTGCTATAAGGACTCGGCCAATATGATCCTGTATGAAGGTATGGTTCGTTAGTTCGTTTATTGGTTATTGCATCTTCTTTATGATCTTGAATATAAAAGTTATCTTTAAACGTTGTTATTCTGCCTATTACATAGAATCCTGCTTCTTTTAATTTGGTTACAGCATTTTTATAATCATCGTAGGAATTAATAGCTCTTTCATAGTTAGTAGGGCTCAATTCTTTAAATGTATTAGCGGGGTATCCTGGGGTTTCGTTGTCTTTTATGTCTAGTACGAAGGCATTTATTTTAGTATCTTTTGCTAATTCTATATAATCATCTATATTTTTTATAACATTAGCACCATTATTTAAGTATAGTGCATAAACAGAGTCTGGCATAACATTATTTTGATATTTTGGTTTTTCTTCTGGGTAAAAGTCTAGGTTTATAGCTTTTCCTCCATTAAATGTATCTGCTACTTTTGAATGAATTTGGTCATATGTTTCTGCTTCATAATTTTTTGATGCTTCTTCTTTGGTTCTAGTGGTATAATTTGATTTTACATAGCCTTTTATGTCATTTATTTGTATATAATAATAATCTACTTCTCCATCTTCTTGGATTTTATTATATCCTAATACTTGTAATTCATCTTCTTTTTTGACAAGTCCACTTATTTTAGCAGTTTTTAAATCTTCTAAGATATAAGTTGGAGTTCTGTCATAGATTTTTTCTTCTTGTACTATTTTATTTTTATCTGTTACAAGATTTTCTTCTTTTATGTAATAAGTATTTTTATTTATATAGACTTTTTGATAAGTCGTTTCTTCTATTATTTCTTTTGAACCCCTTGTTTTTATTTCAGTACCTCTTATTAATTTTTCTTTTTCTTTTAAAATTCCTTCTTTATCTTTTATGTATGCGGTTACTTCTTTGGTTGATGATGCTAAATATTTTGTTTCTTGTAATTCTTTTTTATTTTTTTCTTTTAGGACTATTGGAGTGGATAATATTATTACTAATAAAATAAAAACAATTATTTTAATTTTCTTTTTTATTTTACGCTTATGTTTCTTTTTTTTCATAGGACACCTTCTTACTACATTTAGTATAACTAAATTTGAGGATTTTATAGGAAAAAAAGACTATTTTAAATAATCTTTATACTCCTATTCCATATTTGCTTATAAAGTAATATATTACTGTTGTTAGGGCAAATATTGCTATTAGAAGTAATATTACTTTTATAACAGAATGACTTTTTTTAGGCAAATCTAAGAAGTTGTCATCATCATCAATAAAATCTTTTTTAGAGAATTTATAAGAACTTGTATAAAAGTCATTATCTATATTGTTATTTGCATTTTTAAATGTTTCTTCTTTTATTGCATTTATATCTTTTATATTTTTTTCTTCTTTAGTATTAGTTGATGGTATTTCTTTAATTAATGGTTTTTCTTCTACATCTTCAATTTCTGAATTAGCAAATATACTGTCTTTTTCTACTTTTACTGGTTCTGATATAAAGGTATTTCCATCTGGTTTTAAGTCTTCAAATAAATCTAATGGTGAGGAATCATATTCTTTTTCTTGTTGTTCTTCTTTCATTGTATCTATTTCTTTTGTTACTTCTAATCTTTTATCTTTAAATTTTAATTCTCTTGTCATATATAATTCTTCTTTATCTGGATGTTCTTCTTCTAAGGCTTTTTTTACTTCTGTTACTGGTAATTCATTACTTTCTAAGGTTGATAAAAATTTATATGTTGGAGAAATAATTTTCTTTTCTTCTTTGGGACGGTAATTACTTTTGGCTTGTTCTAATATTTTATTTATATCATATACTTTGTAAGTGTCATCTTCTTCTTTGATTTTGGTTGCTATCATATGGGATGTTTCTTCTTTTGGCATTTGTTTTAAATTTTCTCTTTTTACTATTTCTTGTAATTGTTCCATATCTATTTCGTTAGTGTTATCTGCTATAGGTAAATTTTCTAAGGATGAATAATTACCATATACTTCTTTATACAATTCTTTATTTCGGGATGTTCTTCTAGTTAAAGGCATTTCATTGTAATATTTTTCCATTCTGCTATTCATTATACCACCTCATATTTTTACTAATATTATAATAACATATTTTATAGGAAAATAAAACTATTTTGTTGATTTTTGTAAAAATTACTACTATAATTAATTATGAAAGGTGGTTAATTATGAAGACAAAAGTTAATGATAAATGTATTGGTTGTGGAACTTGTGTTAGTTTGACTGATCAAAAGGTTTTTGATTTTGATGATGATGGTCGTGCTCGTTGTGTCGTTTCAGTAGTTCCTAGTGATATGGAAGATATTGTTAGACAAGCAAAAGATTTCTGTCCTGCTCCTGATGGTGGCGCTATAGAAATCGAGGAAAGTGAATAGTTATGGCTTCTACTATTATGCATATTGCTATAGCGGAAAATATTTATAGAAAGATTAATAATAAAAATGATATTAATTATTATGACTTTATTCTTGGTTCTATAGCTCCTGATATTAATAAGCAAATTGGTGAGGATAAAAAAATATCTCATTTTATTTACGATGATTCTAGTAATCCTGATCTTATTTCTTTTTTAAATAAATATAGGGATAGTTTAACTAATTCTTTTATGTTGGGATATTATGTTCATCTTTTTTCTGATAGATTATTTTATAGTGAATTTCTTCCTTTATTTGTTAGAGATGATATTATTAATTCTTATGTAAAGTGTTTGGATGGTAATACTTTAAATATGTCTAGAGATGAGAGAAAATCTTTATTATATAATGATTATACTAATTTAAATATTTCTTTAATTGATGAATATGGTTTAAATTTAGAAATATTTTATGATGATTATAAGATGCCTAATTGTGATATCGAGGAGATAGATTTAAGTAAGTTACCTGTTCTTATTGATAATATTGGCGTTATTATTGAGAATGCTACTAATAATAAAAATTATATTATTGATATTAGTAAGGTAAAATCTTTTATAGATAGTTGTAGCGATGAAATATATAATAATTTAATATCTTTAAATGTTATAAAACAAGGATAATGTTTCCTTGTTTTTATGTGTATTTTATTTTAGAAAAATCTATTATTTTGAAGAATGCATCTAAGTAAGATTCTTTTGTTTTATAATCTAGGTAATAAGCATGTTCCCAGAGATCTATATTAAATACTGGAATTAATCCATATGATATTGGGTTATCTTCATTTGAGGTATTAATTATTTTTAGATTACCATTATCATCTTTCACTAGATATGTATATCCTGATCCTTTTAAATTTAAGGCAGATTTTTTAAATTCATTTTTAAAGTTATTATAAGATCCATAATATTTATTTATATCATTTAATAGTTTACCTGTTGGAATATTATTATATTTGTTGGAAAGGGAGTTAAAATATAATTCATGATTTATCGTAGATGATAAATAATACTCTATATATCCTCTTACATTTAAATTAAAAATATTAATATTTTTTAATAATTGTTCTTTAGTATATTTATAATCATAATTATTTTCTTGTAATAATTTATTTAACATATTTATATCTTTTAAGTATGTTAAATAATGGTTATATAAGTTATCTGGAGAGATATATGGTATTAAATAATTGTAATCTAATATAATTGGTCTATACATATTAATCACCATAATATTATATTAATTAAATGCTATTTCTGTTTCTATATTTTCATCATTAATAGCAATATATAGAAATAATAATCCACTTATCAGTACTAATAGGGTTGCGATAAATGATATATAAGTAAATTCTATTTTGGTATCACTATCATAACTTTTTAATTCTTTTATATCTTTATAGTTATCATAGGTAAAATAGGCATATACTATGCATAATATTGTAAATATAAATATCATTAGATTTTGATATATTTTTTTATCTTTAATATCATTTTTGATAAAGTAATTTCTTTCGATAGAGTTTGCTATAAATGATAATATTATTATGATTAAATATAATATCCATATTATGTCTTCTATTTTAATTTTTTCTAATCTTTTTTCAATACTTTCATTATTCATATTAAATTATATAACTTTATATTTAATTTAATTCTTGTTTTAAAAATTAGAGATTTTTAGTCTTTGTTTTATGCTTTTCTTGAGGTCCTATTATTATTCTTTTATATTCTAAATATCTAGGATGTATTGTATTTTTATTTAACAAATTTAATATTTCTTTGTCTTTTGTTAAATGGTAATAGGTTGAGATAAATAATACTTTTTGAATAGTATGTTCATCTTCGGTGTTGAATATATCTTCTAGCATCATGCATGCTTCTTTTTTTACTTGGTTGCAATAATCATCTATATGGTCATCAACTTCTATATTATCTAGGACTAAAGATATATATCTATCACTTAAATATAACTTATCATCTTTGTTATCTAAAAGATATAATAATCTTCTTTTTACGTTTATTAATTTTTTGTCTGGAGTATCATTAATATATTCATTTAATTTTGTTAAATATGTTAAGTAAAAATACCTTACTGCTTCACCCATCTCTAGGAAGCATTCATCTTCTTCATCAAATTCAAATTCATATGCTATGTCTTTATTATTATCTTCATCATTATCATTTATTTCTTCGTCATATTCTTCTTCGTAGTTTTCATAATCATAATCTTCTTCATAACATGTTTCTGGATTTTGATTTAAATCATTAAAGTAAATGCTACTTATTTTTGCTTCTACATAATTACAATAATCTGGATTTTCATTAAATATAGCATATTGATAGATATTATAGAGATTTATTTCTAAGTATGCTATATCTTCTATGGCTTTTTCATTATCTTCTTGTGGTATTGTTATTGGTAGTTCTTCATACTCTTCTTGATTTACAATTCTTATGTGAGTTATTGCTTCTTGATATGTCTGTTTATCAGTAATATCAAGTTTTTCCATTAATTCAAAGAATTTATCTCTTACTATTAATAACTTTTTAATTTTTGATTTTATGTTAGGTTGGGACTCATTATATAGATTGTAATATAAGCACTCTATTAAGTACTCTATTTGTAAATACTCTTCTAAAGTATTATCTACAGTAGTTATATTTAATAATTGTTTTATTTTTTCTGCTCTTTCACAATCTATATTATATGGTTCAAATATTGATGTTGTTTCTGGATATTCCATACGTATTTTTCTTAATTCTTCTTCTATATCTTCACTTGTTATTCCTTCTTTTAAGAATAAATTATTATTTTTTAAAGAAATAATATTTGCATATGTTTCTGCAAATTCTTGTAATAGTTTATCTTGATTGTAGTTTGGAAATTTTTCTAATACTTTATTTATATTTTCTAAATCTTTTACCTGAGCACAATCATTCTTTAGTATTTCCATATATATTTTTAAGGATGCTTCTAGCTTTTCTTTAGGTATTGTTGATGCTTTTTCATATCTGTTTAAAAATTCTAACATTACTAATAATAGATAATTATAATATATATTAATCATTTGCATACACTTCTTTCTTTGGGAAGTATTATAGCATATTAATCTATTTATGTGCTAATAATTAACTATATAGAAAAAAAGATGCTACTTCTTAGCATCAAATTTCTTTCTTTGTTCTGTATTTAATATTTGTTTTCTTAATCTTACGTTTTCTGGAGTTACTTCTACTAATTCATCTGAATTTATATATTCTAGGGCATACTCTAATGTGATTGGTCTTGGTCTTTTTAATACTACGGTATGATCTGATCCTGATGCTCTAGTATTTGTTAATTGTTTACCTTTTACTACATTAACCGCTAAATCATTATCTCTGTTGCATTCTCCTACTATCATTCCTTCATATACTTCACAACCTGGTTCAATAAACATTACTCCTCTATCTTCTAGGTTACCAATTGCATATGCTGTGGCTTTACCATTTTCCATAGATACTAGTACTCCTAGTTTTCTTTCTCCAACATTAACATTTTCTATTGGTTCATAATCTTTGAATGTATGATTTATTATTCCATAACCTTTTGTCATTGTCATAAAATCTGTCATAAATCCTATTAATCCACGTGATGGAATTATATAAGTTAATCTTGTTAAATTATTTACTGTTGTCATATTTTGCATTATAGCACCTCTTAGTCCTAAGGCTTCTATTACTGCTCCCATTGATTCTTCTGGTACTTCTATTTGTACGTCTTCATATGGTTCACATTTTACACCATCTATTTCTTTGATGATTACTTCTGGTCTTGATACTTGTAGTTCGTATCCTTCTCTTCTCATATTTTCTATTAATATAGATAAGTGTAATTCTCCTCTTCCTGAAACAGTCCAAGATTCATTTCCTGATTGTTCTACTCTTAAACTTACATCTTTTTGAGTTTCTCTGAATAATCTTTCTCCTATTTTACTAGCTGTTATGAATTTTCCTTCACGTCCTGTAAATGGGCTATTGTTTGTCATAAATGTCATTTTTAGAGTTGGTTCATCTATTCTTAATATTGGTAATGCTTCTTCATTTCCAATTTCGCATACTGTTTCTCCTACTGAGATATCTGCAAGTCCTGCTATTGCTACTATATCTCCAGCATGAGCTTCTTCTATTTCTATTCTTTTTAGTCCTAAGAAACCAAATAATTTTTGAATTCTAAATTGTTTTGTAGTACCATCTAATCTTACGCAAGATACCATTTCATTTACTTTTATTTTTCCTGATTTTACTAATCCTATACCAATTCTTCCAACAAAGTCATTATAGTCTAGTAATGCTGGTTGAAATTGTAATGGGTGGTCTGGGTTTACTCTTGGTTCTGGAATTTCTTCTACTATTAAATCTAATAAGCCATCATAACTTTCTTGTTGAGTAGAAATGTCTGGATCTAATGAACATGTACCATTTAGTGCTGAAACATATGCTGTTTTAAATTCTAATTGGTCGTCATCTGCTCCTAATTCAATAAATAAATCTAATACTTCATCTACTACTTGATTTACTCTTGCTGTTGGTTTATCTACTTTATTAATTACTACTATTGGTTTTACTTTTGCTTCTAAGGCTTTCTTTAATACAAATCTTGTTTGAGGCATTGTTCCTTCGTAAGCATCTACTACTAGTAATACTCCATCAACCATATTCATAATTCTTTCTACTTCTCCACCAAAGTCAGCGTGTCCTGGGGTATCTAGGATATTAATTCTTGTACCTTTATAATTTATAGCGGTTGTTTTTGCTAATATTGTTATTCCTCTTTCTTTTTCAATATCGTTTGAGTCCATTACTCTTTCACTTACATTTTCATTTTCTCTAAATGTTCCAGATTTCTTTAATAATTGGTCTACTAAAGTTGTTTTTCCATGGTCTACATGGGCTATAATTGCTATGTTTCTAATATTCATATAATAACACTCCTTTTTTGCATACCGCTTAATTATAGCACAAATTTTGAAAAAGTACACTATTTTTTATGAAAAAAACTAGAAAAATTAATTTCTAGTTATTTATATTCATTAGCCATTGATTTGTTTCATTACTTCGTCAGCAAAGTTTTCTTCTTTCTTTTCGATTCCTTCTCCTACTTCATAACGAACAAATTTAACAATTTTACTATTTTTAGATTCAACATATTTTCCAACTTTCATTTTGTTTTCTTTGATGAATCCTTGATCTACTAAACATATTTCTTCATAGAATTTGTTTAGTCTTCCATTAACTATCATTGGTAGTTTGTTAGCGTCTAATCCTTCGTTTTCTGCTTGTTCTGTTAGGATTTCTCTTTCTTTTTCTACTCTTTCTTCTGGTACTTCATCACGATTTAAGTAGCTTGGTCTCATAGCTGCTATTTGCATTGCTATATCTTTTGCTAATTCTTCATCGTTACCTTCTAAAAGTGCTAAAGAAACGATTTTTCCTCCCATATGAGAGTAACTTCCAAATACTTGATTATCTTCTTTTGTAAGTACTTCAAATCTTCTGAATGATAGTTTTTCTCCAATTGTTGCTATACGAGATGTAATTAAATCAGATAATTTAGTTCCATCTGCTTCTAATTCTAGAGCACTATCCATAGTTGTTACATCGCTATTTATAATAGTATTAGCAATTGTACTAACTAAGTTTTGGAATTCTTCATTTTTAGCTACAAAGTCTGTTTCTGAATTTACTTCTATAATAACAGCTTTGTTTCCTTCTATTTTAGCGTATGCTAAACCTTCTGCTGCTATTCTTGAAGATTTTTTTGCTGCTTTTGAAATTCCTTTTTCTCTTAACCAATTGATAGCTTCTTCCATATTGCCATTAGTTGCTTCTAATGCTTTTTTACAATCTAACATTCCGGCTCCTGAAGTTTCTCTTAGTTCTTTTACCATACTTGCACTAATCATTACCTTCACTCCTTTTGCTTTTTATTTTAAATTTTCAATTAATTCTTCTTTTTTCATTTTTGAATAGCCTTTTACTTCTTTTTTCTTAGCTAATTCTCTTAATTCTGCAACTGTTAGAATATTTAAATCTAATTTTGGTTCAACAGTTACTTCTTTTTTTGGCTTTTCTTCTGTAAATTCTTTATTATTTTCTTTTCTTTCTTTTTTGAAGAACTTATGTCCTTTTTCTTCTTTCTTGTCGAAAGATGATTGTTTCATATTCTTTCTTGTTTCGTCTTCTGTTACGTAATCAACTATTGTTCCACCGTTTACTTCAACGATTGCATTTGTTAATGCTCCTAAAACAACTTTGATTGCTCTTACTGCGTCATCATTTCCTGGGATAACATAGTCTACCATATCAGGGTCACAATTTGTGTCAACTATTCCAAATACTGGGATATTTAACTTCTTAGCTTCCTTGATAGCGTTTTCTTCTTTCATAGAATCTACGATAATTAATGCTTGTGGTAATTTAGTCATTTCTCTAATTCCACAAAGATTTTTATTTAATTTATCGTATTCTTTCTTTAATCCAACTACTTCTTTTTTAGGTAGTTTTTCGAATGTTCCGTCTGCTTCCATTTTTTCAATTTCATCTAGACGATTAACTCTTCTTCTGATAGTTCTGAAGTTAGTTAAAGTTCCACCTAACCAACGTTCTGTCATATAATACATTCCTGAACGTTCTGCTTCTTCTTTACATACTTCACTAGCTTGTTTCTTAGTTCCAACATATAGAACTTTTCCACCATTTTCAATTATTTTCTTTAAAGCTGTGTAAGCTTCTTCCATTTTTTCTACAGTTTTTTGTAAGTTGATAATATATATATCATCTCTAGAGTTGTAGATATACTCTTTCATTTTTGGATTCCATCTCTTAGTTTGATGTCCGAAATGAACTCCAGCTTCTAATAAGTAGCTCATTGATACTACTGCCATATTTTTCATCTCCTTTTGTTTTGCTTCCAAATACTTCTTACTTAAATTCCACCTATTGGCACTAGAAATTTAAGTCCATATTTGTGAATATTTTTTGAAAAGCCATAATTATATTAGCATATTTATAAATAATATGCAACTTCTTTTTGATTTTTTTTGGAAAAAATCGACCAGTACTGTTAATGATAATGGTCGTTATTTTTAATAATATTTCATTTGTTAGAGTTACTGCTTTTACTTATAGTGGTAACAAGCGGATATATTAATCTAACTCATCTATTATTTTCATGACGCTAATTCTTCCATAAGAATACATTAATCCACCTTGTTGATATGCAATAAATGGTGGTCTTATTGGACCGTCACAGGATAGTTCTATTGATGAGCCTTGAATGAATGTTCCGGCAGCCATTATTACTTGGTCTGTATATCCTGGCATATCCCATGGTATAGGTTTAACATTAGCATCTATTGGAGAAGTTTTTTGAATAGAACCACAATATTTTATTAATTTTTCTTTATCGTTAAATACTATATTTTGTACTATATCTGCCCTTTTATCATTGTATTTTGGTTCTACAGTAAATCCAAGATTTTCTAGCACATAACTTGTTAGTACTGCTGTTTTTAAGGCTGATGCTACTACTGATGGTGCAAAATATAGTCCTTGTAATAATTGTTTATTCATTCCTAATGATGGTCCTACTTCCTTAGCTTCTCCTGGTACGTTTAATCTTTCGGCACATAATTTAATTAAATCAGCTCTTCCTGATATATATGCTCCATTTGAGGCTAATCCTGCTCCTAAGTTTTTTATAAGGGAACCTACTATTAAATCAGCTCCTATTTCTATTGGTTCTTTTTTAGTAACAAATTCACAGTAACAATTATCTATCATAATTATTATATTTTTATCTATTTCTTTTATAAATTTTATTACTTTTTCTAATTTATCTATATCTATACTTTTTCTCGTTGAGTATCCTTTACTTCTTTGAATTTCTATTAATTTTATTTTCCTACTAGTTATAGTTTCTTTTATTTTTTCATAATCAAAATCATCATTTATTAAATCTATTTGTTGATATTTTATATCATATGACATTAGTGATGATGGATTTTCTTTAAGGCCTATTACTTCGTCTAATGTATCATATGGCTTTCCTGTTATTGATAGCATTATATCTCCTGGTCTTAAGCAAGCAAATAAAGCTGTTGTTAGAGCATGGGTTCCAGAGATAAATTGACTTCTTACTAGGGAATCTTCGCTTTTAAATATTTCACTATAAATACTTTCTATTGTATCTCTTCCTATATCATTATATCCATATCCTGTTGTCATATTAAAATGTGTCTCTGACAAATTATTATTTATAAATGCACTTAAAACTTTAGCGCTATTGTAATTACTTATGTCTTCTATTTCTTTATAAACTTTTTCTAACTTTTTTTCTGCATCTTCAATCATTTTTATTGATGTTGGTTTTATATTTAAAGATTCAAACATTTTTACCTTCCATTTTTAAAGTATAAATACGCTAAAAAGATTAGAGCTATTGCTAATAGTATTTTTATAAATTCATGATCTAGAAGACTTGCTATTATATATATTACTGCTGCTACTAATGAAATTGGAGTTAAGTATGTTAAGGCAGTGTTTAAGAAATCTGTTAGATATGGTATTGTTACGCTAAAATAATTTCCCGCAAGAACTAATATTATTAACATTATTTCTACTATTACTATTTTTTCTGCTAAGAATTTAATTGTTTTTATCATTAGTATTGTACCCCCCAAACTACCATAGTTTTTGCTTCTTTTCCACAGCAAACACATTTGTCAGATAGATGTTCTTGATTATCATCAAAAGGTATACATCTTGATTTTATTCCGTGAATTTCTTTTATTTTATTTTCACATTCTTCGTCTCCACACCACATTGCTTTTATAAATCCTGGTTGAGTTTCAATGATTTTATTCATTTCTTCTAGATTAGTAGCAGTATATGTGAACTTATCTCTTCTTTCTTTTGCTTTATTATAAAGATTATTTTGTATTATTTCTAGAATTTGTTCTATTTTTTCTATTGTAACTTCATTTAAATTTACTTGGATTTTTTCAAATGTATCTCTTCTTGCTAGTGTTACTTTATTTTGTTCTAAATCTCTAGCTCCTACTTCTATTCTTAATGGTATTCCATTTACTTCTGCTTCTGAAAATTTAAATCCTGGTGATTTTTCTGAGTTATCTGTGTATATTTTGAATTTATCTTTTAGGGTATTATATATGTTATCACAGGCATTTGTTACTTCTTCATTATTTCCTATTGGAATTATTACAATTTGTCTTGGTGCTATTTTTGGTGGCAATACCAAACCTTGATCATCAGAGTGAACCATTATTAAGGCACCTATCATTCTAGTTGTAGATCCCCATGATGTTTGATAGCAATATTCTAATTCATTATTTCTATTTGCAAATTTTATGTCATATGCTTTTGCAAATTTTTGACCAAAATAGTGGCTTGTTGCTGATTGTAAGCAAACTCCATTATACATTTGTGCTTCTATGGTATAAGTATATTCTGCTCCGGCAAATTTTTCTTTTTCGGTTTTTTTACCTATTATTGTAGGGATTGCAAGATAATCATTAAATAATTCATTATAGATATCTAACATTTGTCTTGTTTCAGCTTCTGCTTCAGTGCTTGTTTCATGTACTGTATGTCCTTCTTGCCATAAAAACTCACGGCTTCTTAGGAATGGTCTTGTTTCTTTTTCCCATCTTAATACACTGCACCATTGATTATATTTTTTTGGTAAATCTCTATATGATTTTACTACATTGCTATAGTAATCACTAAATAGTGTTTCAGAAGTTGGTCTTATACATAATCTTTCTTCTAATTTTTTTTGTCCGCCTTCTGTTACCCATGCTACTTCTGGAGCAAATCCTTCTACTAATTCTCCTTCTTTTTTTAGTAAGTTTTCTGGAATTAGCATTGGCATTGCTACATTTTGATGTCCTGTTTCTTTAAATTTTTTGTCAAGAATACTTTGCATATTTTCCCAAACTGCATATCCATTTGGTTCTATATTTATGCAACCTTTTACATTTGAATATGTTGCTAAATGGGCTGCCATTACTATATCTGTATACCATTTTGCAAAATCTTCATTTCTTGGTGTTATTGCTTTGTTTTTCATTTTCATCACACTTTCTTTCGATTTTTTATTTTATAATATATTCCAGTTTATGTCAATTATTTACTCCACCATCAACTCTAATAATAGTACCATTGATGTAACTAGCATTACTGCTTGATAAAAAATATATTACTTTTGCCATTTCTTCTGGTTCTGCAAATCTTTTTAATAATATTTTTTGTTCTTCTTCTTTTTTGAAATCTTCACTTAAATATTTATTCATAGGAGTATTTACCCAGCCGGGGCATATTGCATTTACTCTTATATATGGGGCATACTCTTTTGCTAAATTTTTTGTTAGTGATAATACTGCTGCTTTAGATGCATCATAATCTAGGCTTTCTATATATGGTGTATCTATACCGTTAGTTGATGATATGTTTATTATATTTCCACTTTTTTGATTCTTCATATATGGATATACATACTTACACATTAAAAATGTTCCTACTGTATTTATATCCAATATTTTTAAGAAATTTTCTTTATTTTTATCTTCATAGGTTGTATCTATTGATAGACCAGCATTATTTATAAGTACATCTATTCTGCCAAATTTTTCTATGCTTTTTTCAATACATTCTTTTATACTTTTTTCATCAGATAAATCTAGATGTAATACTAGTGTTTCTACTTTGTACTTTTCTTTTATTTGATTTTCTAAAAATTTTGCTCTTTCTAATCCAGTATTATATGTAATTATTATATTATCATTATTTTTTGCATACTCTAATGCTGTGCTTCTACCTATTCCAGAAGATGCTCCTGTTATTAGTATTACTTTATTCATCGTATTTCTCCTTTATATATTTTAAATAGTTATTATAAACTTCTTTATTTAGTAACACATAACTATATTTAGGTTCGGTCATATCGCATAGATAATCATTATTATTTATAGTTACTATACAGAAATAATGATTATTAATATTTTTCTTAATTGTATCTAGATTGTGAGAAAAGCATATTTCTGAAAATAATGCTGTTAATTCTTTGGAAATATTATCATCCATTTTAGGTTTATAGGTTGTTATCATTTTGGCTTTGTATATAACATATTTAAAAAATAATTCTAACTCTTCTTTAGTTAAATTTTGTCCATTAATTATTTTAGTTTTTAATTCATTAGATATGAAATTGACTTTTTCCATCTTTATCACCTACTCGATTCCTTTAGCATTATTAACAATTCTCTTTATTTCTTCATCTTCTAATTTAGGTGTCCTTATTCTTATATCGTTATAATTTATAAGTCCTGATAATTTATTCAAGTCATTTTTATAATTAACGTAGTCGGTTGGCGTTGAACCATAGAAGTATATTTTATTTTTTATTACATTGTATATTTTATCTAATAATGGTGATTTATTTGTAATTGATGTAGAGATAATTGTGTGAATATTTACTTTATTTCCATATAGTAATATTGGTTCTAGAAGTTCCCAAATTTCATCATCACTAGCATTTATATCAAATATTTCATCTATTATTACTATTAAAGGTTCATATTCTTCATCTTTTTCTTTTCTTAGGTTTATTTCTTCATTGATACTCTTTAGGTAATCTAATACTAATTCTGGATTATTTAATAAGGGCAAAACTAAATGTGGTAATTTTTCATATATATCTAATCCAGTTTGGTGTTTGTCTATTAGGATAAAGCTCAATTCATCTGGCTTATACTCTAATAAACAGTTATTTATTATTACATTTAAAAGATTGGTTTTACCAGTTCCTACATCCCCTAAAAGTAATAATGGTGATGACTCTGTTAAACTTATTTTTACTAAATTTTGTTTTTCATCTTCTCCTAATGGAATTTCTAATTTTTTATTCTTATTACATTTACAATTTACTAAAGTATATGGATGACATTTTTTTAATGGAATTTTAATATATATAATATTGCTTTCTGTTGTAGATACTTCTATTTCTACTTTTGTACCTAATTTTAATTCCAAATCTTTTTGTAATCCTAAAATATCATCTATTTTTGTTCCACTGGTAATTTGATATCTATATGTTAATAACCAACTATTTTGATATTGAGATTTGTATTTTACTTTTAATTTAAAACTTTTGAAAAAACTATTTATTTTATTTTCATAATGCTCTTTGTTTATTTTTTCATCATGAGTATTTAATAGGGTTTTTGGTGGTACTTTATAATCTTTATATAATGCTTTATTTCTTTCTATATTTTCTTTTATCCCCAATTTATAGTCATAATCTTTTATATTTAAGTAGAATATAAATAGCCAGAACAATATAGTACAACAAGTTGACATGATTATATTATATATATTTATATTTTTTTCAAAGAAACTTAAATATATAAAAATGACACTTGCTAAAAGCAATATTTCAGATGGTGTATTTATTTCTATATTACACTTTTTCCCTAGTATTTTTGGTGCACTAAAGAAACATAACATTAAAAATATGGCACCTATACTTATATATGCTCCCATTAAATCTCCATAAATTATTCCCATTAAAAACATCATGAAACTTACTACTCCTAATATATTTTTTAATATTCTCATTTTTACACCTCTTTTTATATCATAATTATATCATAATTAATAAATAATTCTAAAAAAAACTATAAACTTTACATTTTATAGTTTTTTCTATGTCTAAATTATTTCTTTATTGGTTGTTGTTTTGTTAAACGTCTTTGCAAATGACCATGTTGGGGTGTTGTATTTAAAGCATTATCTAATGTTAAATTTATATCTGATTGAATTTCTGAGATTGCTTTTTCTTCAGTCATTCCACTTTGTTTCTTCATTCTATATCTTAATAATGCTGGTGTTAATATTGAATTTACATATTCTGTATAATCTTTATCACTTGTAAAGTATGATGATAAATTAAACAATTTTTGAGTTATTTCTTCATTTAAAATCAATTTATTTAATCTTACTATTTTATCATATGTCTTATTTCTTACTAGTCTTATATAATTATCCATACTCTCCTGTGATAATTCTGACATATTTTTAGGTTGCTTATCAAAGATTACCGCGATTGATAATATGTCGTCCACAAGTAAATCTTGTGTAATGGCATTTTCATTTCTTACTATGTATGAAACACTATAATCTACAAAGTTAAATGCTTTCAAGACTTCTCCTTTTGTTATGATTGATTTAAATGAAATTAACTTTGTTTTTGCTACCTCATCATTTGACTGATAATTTGTATACTTATTCTTTACAACCTCCATTATTGTTTTTATTGCAAGATTTCTTTCTTGTCTTTCCATTTGATTTTCCTCCCGTTCGCAATAAAAAAGCACTAAACCACAACAGTGACTTCGTGCATTTTAATGCTCGTGTAGGTTTCCCCAGCATAGCTCACCATAATATGGCTTATATGCTCTCACAGTTTTATTGTATTCATTAATAATTAAATAGTTACTAATAAATGCTTTTTTATTTTATTTTTTTATATACATATTAATGGGACGGATGGTGGGAATCGAACCCACGCATGTTGGAACCACAATCCAATGTGTTAACCACTTCACCACATCCGCCATAAATACGTAATATAATATATCATATTTTCTTTAACTTGACAATACTTTTTTTAATTTTTTTATAATCTATTTGGATTTATGTCTATTTCTACATTGCATTTACTATCAGTTTTATACCTGTTATCTATATCAATTAATGTTTGTCTTAATTTTTTATCACTCTTATATTTTATTATACATTGATAATGATAAACATTATTAATTTTAAAAGGATTAGCCATAGAAGGACCTAAAACAAAACTATTTTTATCTAATTTATTTCTTAGATAATCTCCTATTTTTCTTGATTCTGCAAAACCATAATCATAATCTTTACATTTTATACTTATTAATATTATAAAATAATATGGGCTATAATTTAATTGCTTTCTGATTTTCATTTCTTCTTTATAAAATTCTAAATAATTATGTGTTTTAGCAAGAGTTATACTATAATGAGTATTATTGTATGTTTGAATTATTACTTCTCCAGGATAATCATTTCTCCCTGCTCTTCCTGAAACTTGACATAGTAATTGAAACGTTCTTTCTGAACTTCTGAAGTCAGGAATATTTAAGCTTGCATCTGCATTTATTACTCCTACTAATGTTACTAATGGAAAATCTAATCCTTTTGCAATCATTTGGGTACCTACTAAAATATCATATTCATGATTAGCAAATTTATTAATAATTTTTTCGTGGGCTCCTTTTTTAGAGGTAGTATCCATATCCATTCTAACTATCCTAGCATTTTCATACACTTTTGATAATTCTTCTTCTAATTTTTGAGTTCCCAATCCAAAATCTTTTAATTCTTTGCTATGGCAGTTTGAACATTCATTTTTTCTTTTGATAGCATAGCCACAATAATGACATCTTAACATATCACTTGTTTTATGATATGTTAGACTTATGTCACATCTTGGACATTTTTCTACATTTCCACATTTAGAGCAGGTTAACATTGATGAGTATCCTCTTCTATTTAAGAGTAATATTATTTGTTCGTGTTTATCTAATTTTTCTTGGATTTTATCTTTTAGACTTTGAGATAGTATAAAGTTTCCTTTTTTTAATTCTTGTTTCATGTCTACTATGTCTACTTTTGGTAAGGTGCCGTGACCTGCTCTTTTAGTTAGTGTTAATAATTCATAAACATGATTCCCTGCTCTAGCAAAACTTTCTAGGCTTGGAGTAGCACTACCTAATACTACAGGGCAATTATGATATTTACTTCTTAACATAGCTATATCTTTAGCATCATATCTAGGATGATTGTCTTGTTTGTATGTTGTTATGTGCTCTTCATCTATTATTATTACTCCTATATTTTTAAGAGGGGCAAAGATAGCACTTCTTGCTCCTACTACTATTTTTACTAAGCCATTTTTTATTTTACGATATTCATCATACTTTTCTGCATCATTTAATCCCGAATGTAGTACTGCAATATTATTACCAAATCTTGAGACAAATCTTTCAACTATTTGTGGCGTTAAACTTATTTCTGGTACTAACATTATAGCGGTTTTACCTTGATTTAAAGCCTCTTTTATTATATGCATATATACTTCTGTTTTCCCACTACCTGTTATTCCATATAATAGAAATGTTTTTGAGGTATTAAATGAAGCAACTACTTTTTTAAAAGCATTAGTTTGTTCTTCATTTAATGTAACTTGAATATCCTCTTTTTGGCAATTTAGATTATATCTATATTTTTCTTTTTCTTCTATTTTTATTATTTCTTTTTTTAGTAATGTTTTTATGGAACTATCTTGTTTTGTTATTAGTATTTCTTTTTGTTCTAATAGTTTGTTTAATAAATTGACTTGATTTTCATATTTACATTTTTTTATGTATTCTGATACTGTCTCTATATCTTTATTTAAAATTATGTACTTATCTGTTTTTATTTTTATTTCAGTATTATGACTTGCTTTTAATGCTTTAGGTAACATTGCTTGATAGGCTGAAATTAGAGAACAAAGAAGATTATCAGCCATAGTACGACCTAATGATAACATTTCTTCATTTAAGATTGGTTCTTCATCTATTAAATCAATAATTGGCTTTATATCTAAATCAACTTGAGTACTGTTTTCTAAGTCTAATACAAATCCTTCTAGAGTTTGGTAGCCAAATGATACTAATACTCTAGATCCTATTTTTATTTTTTCTTGAAATTTTGGAGGTACTAAATATGTAAACATTTTATCTACATTTTTAACTCCTATTTCCACTACGACTTTTGCATACATATTTTTGCTCCTTTCTATAGGCATTTATTTTCAAAATAACTAAAATAGTTATTATTTCCAATTATTAAATGATCTAATAATGGTATTGCATGGAGGATACCTATTTTTTTAATATTCTCTGTCAATTTATTATCTTCTTTACTTGGAGTAGCATCGCCAGATGGATGGTTATGAATGCAGATAAAACATGATGCTGATAATAAATATGCTTCTTTAAAAATTTCTCTAGGATGAGATAGGGAACTGTCTAAGGTACCAACAAATAATTGCTTTATTCCCAATACTTTTTTCTTATTATCAAGATAAATTACATAAAATTGTTCTTGTTTAATATCTTTGAATAGATAGTTAAAGTGTCTTATTATGTTTTCTGGATTGGTACATGATATCATTTCTTCATATGTTACATCTTCAAATATTCTACGTCCTAATTCTACTATTGCCTTTAGCTCTATTGCTTTTACTTCACCTATTCCATTTATCTTCTTTAAGGAATTTATTTCTAAATTTTTTAAGTCTTTAATATCTTGTATTGTTGATAATAGATTATAGGAAACTTCTTTCACCGATTCGTTTTTTGTACCAGTTTTTAATATTATTGAAAGTAATTCTTCGTTTGAGAGATTTTTTTCTCCGTATTTAACTAATCTTTCTCTTGGCCTTTCTGAAGTGGGTAAAGATTTTAATTTAACCATATTATTCCCCCTTTTGTTTTTTTCTTTTGAAAAAAGATTATTTTAATAATAATCTTAATGCTTCCTTTATTTGTTCTTCTAAAGTGTTGTTGATATTAACTTTGGTAATTACTTTTTTAACATCTGCTTGTTTATAGCCTAAGCCTAGTAATACCTCCATTAATTCATTGTTACTATTTTGAACATTCGCAAATAATCCAGTATTTATAACATTTAGTTTTCCTTTCAAATCCAAAACCATTTGATGAGCAACCTTATCCCCTATTTTTGGAAACTTTTTCAAATATGATAAATTGTTATTCTCTATCGCATCTGCTATTTCTTCTACTGAACCCATAGCAATAATTGGTAGTGCCATTTTTGGTCCTAATCCTTTTACTGAAATTAACTTTAAGAATAATTCTTTTTCTTCTGGTTTTTTGAAACCATATAGAGAATATTCTTCTTCTCTTATATGAGTATAGGTATATACTGTATAAAATTGTTCTAGTAAGTATGCATATGGATTTGGTACGTATATCATATATCCTATATCATTATTGTCTATTATTATATAATTACTATTTATTTCTTTGATTGTTCCTTTGATGTATCCGTACATTATTTCATCTCCTGAATGTTTTTATTATTCATATTTTTTAATATATCTGAGTCAAGCGTTAAGGTCATTCCTTCTTTTTTAGTTACATTTTTGATTGCGTCTTCTATCATAATATTTAATAGTTCACGATAAGAAATGTTTCTACTTTCCCATAAATGATGTGAAAAACAACTTGGAATAGAATTTATTTCATTTACATATAATTTTTTATTTTTAGAATCATATAAGAAATCAACTCTTGCTACGCCCTTCATATTTAACATTTTAAATGCCATTAATGAATAGGTTTCTATTTCTTCTTTTAATTTATCACTTATTTTAGCGGGATATACTCTTCTTATTGGTGATTCTTTATCTTCATCATTTATATATTTATCTCTATATTCTCTGATTCCTTTGTTACTTATTATTTCTTCAATGTCACTAGTAATATTTCCCTGTGGTGTTAATAAAACACTACAATTGTATTCTATTACATTTTCTATTTCTTCTTCGATTATCAATTTACTATCATATTTGAATACTCTTTCAATAGTGGAATCTAACTCTTCTTTCCTATCTATTGCTTCTATTCCGATACTGCTTCCTAAAGTTGCTGGTTTAATTATTAACGGATATTTTAATTCATCAATTTGTTTAAATAGTTCTTCTTTTTTATTTCTATAAAATCTTTCTCCAAACCAAACATATTTTGTTACAGGAACTCCTACTGCTTGTAATAATTGATGAGTAAATACTTTATCTTGGGCTACAGCTGATGAATAAGTATTACTTCCTACATATGGAATTCCTACTAAATTAAGGTATCCTTGAATAGAACCGTCTTCAATGTTTGCACCATGCACTATTGGAAAGGCCAAATGCAATTCACAATATTCACTTTTTATTAATCCTGCTCTTTGTAAGACATATCTTCCATTTTTATTTACTAAGTTAACTTTTTTAGCATATCTTTTGATTAAATCAAAATCTTTAAAAGTATCAATAAATCTTAAACAACCACCAGTATACCATTCTAAATCTTTAGTTATATATATCGGGATTATTTCATATTTTTCTTTATCAATATTATCCATTGCTTGGATTGCAGTTATTATTGATATTTCATGTTCTACACTTTTTCCTCCAAATATTACACCTATATTTATTTTCATATTTTTAATCACTTCCTTAACTTTATTATATAATAATTTTCTTGGCATAGCAAATAAATATTGCTGCTCCTTTACACTTTTTTACCTTTCTACCATCACATAACTTCTATTTATGTTGTCATAATTTTTAGCATCTTCAGTTAGAATAAAAGTAAATAGTGCTAACATAATATAAAATATTATTACTCCTTTATTATTTTTTAGAAATTCCATCATAACTCACCACTCCTTAATACATCTTAATTATATCAATAGTTTAGAAAGTAGTCAATATTTTTTTAGTATCTTTTGATACTTTTTGTTTTTTTAAAAATATGTAACATTATTCAGTTGATGTTACATATTCTGTTATATTTTTAATTTCTATATAATCTCCACTATCTAGATATATAATGCCATGAGATCCATCCATCTTTTCTACTATTTCATTATATTTGTTAATTTTTTCTATTTTTGTTAGGGTTATATATACTTCATTTCCATCATCCATATATAATAGAAATCTTTCATTGTCAACGGATGTTTTGCTATATTCTATTTGTGATATTTGTCTTAAGACATTTTTTTCTACTTTAGAAAACTTTTTAATAAAATCTTTTTCTATTTTTTTATCATAATCATCATTTACTAAATTTGGAATATCAGTTAGTCCATAATCATTATTTAGTTTTGTTCCATTAGAAAGTAGAATTTTACCATTTTTCAAAATACATAGTGGTTGCTGTTCTTTTATTTCTATTGTTATTATATTTCCAAGTTGTTTTTTTACATTTATACTTTCTATATATTTATTTTTTTTAAGATTATTTTTTATTTCTTTTTTACTTGTTAATAAAAAAGAGGGATATGTATCTAATTTGGCTAAGGTTAATATTTCACTTTCTTTAATTATATTGTTTCCTTTAATATAAATATTATTTATTGGTAACATTAATATGTAATAACCAGTTAATCCTAGTAAAGAAAGTACTAGCAAACAGATAAATATATTTTTTAATTTAAGTCTTGTTTTCTTCTTCTTTTTCTTAGCCATATTACCACCTTTTTTATTCGATAATCAATTGTTCTAATATTAGTTCTACGTTGTAGGTTTCTAATACTTTTTGTTTGATTAGTTCAATAAGTTCTATTATTTCACTACCTTTAGCATTGCCTGTATTTACTATAAAATTAGCGTGTTTATCACTAATCATTGCGTCACCTATTTTATATCCTTTTAGGCCACATTTTTCTATCAATTCTCCGGCATACATTCCTTCAGGATTTCTAAATACGCTTCCTGCTGAAGGAAATTCTAATGGTTGATTTTCTATTCTTTTAATTCTTCTTTTACTTATTAAATCTTCTATTTCTTTAGCATCTCCTGAAGATAGTTCTAATGTGGCTTCTACTATGAAATAATTAGGATTTTGTTTTATAAATGAATCTCTATATGAGAAGTTTAATTCTTCTTTGGTAAGGGTTATTATTTCTAGATTTGGATTTATTACTTTTACTTCTTTTACTATATCTGACATGGAACTTTTATAGGCTCCAGCATTCATAGCAATAGATGCTCCAATGAGTCCTGGAATACCACTAGCAAATTCAAATCCTGCTACTGATCTTTTCATACATTCTATTGCTAATTTTACTAATGAGTACCCTGCTTCTACTTCTATAGTGGTGTCATTAAATACTACTTTATTTAATCTATCTAATTTTATTATTACTCCATCGTATTCATCATTTTTAAAAATAATATTACTACCATTACCTAAAACTAAGTACTTGATATTGTTTTCTTTTAAAAAATTTAAAAGAAGGACTAATGTTCCCAGATCGTCTGGGAATACTACATATTTGCAAGTTACATCTAACTTGTAGGTATTGTACTTTTTCAATGAAACATTTTCATAGAATTCAATGTTGTGTGCTTTAATAAAATTTTTTATCATCCATTATCATTTCCTTTAGTATCTCGTAGATTCTACTCGATGAGTCTTTGACTGCTAATTTTTTTAAGTTATTTTTAATTTCATTATATTTATTTTTATCTTCTAAAAGATTATCTATAGTAGTTATTAAGTTATTTTTACTTAGTTTATCTTCTTCTATAATTAAGGCTGCATTTTTTGATACTAAATCCATAGCATTTTTATATTGATGATTATTAGTTACATATGGACTTGGTATGAAGATTGAAGGTACTCCTAGTGCCATTATTTCACTCATTGTAGAGGCTCCAGCACGAGTTACCATTACATCAGTTTTTTTCATTAGAGATGGCATTTCATAGATAAATGGTAATACATGAACGTTATCTGGAAATCTTTTATTTTTAACTTTTTCGTAATATGAATTTCCTGTTACAAATACTACTTCATATGGTTTATTTCTAAATCCATATACATATTCTACCATTTTCTCATTTACAGTATTGCTTCCTAGAGATCCCATTACAATAAGTACTAATTTTTTATCTTCTGATAATTTAAAATCTGCTTTGTTAGCAGGCTTTATAGCTAGAGCTTTCTCGCTACAAGGGTTTCCTGTTAATACTACTTTTTCTTTAGGAAAATCATTTAGTGTACTTTCAAAACTTACTCCTATAATGTCAGCATATTTTGATAAATATTTATTAGATAATCCTACTACAGAATTTTGTTCATGAATAAATGTTTTTTTACCTAATTTCTTTCCAGCCCAAATAACTGGAGCGGTTACATATCCTCCGGTTCCAATTACTACATCAGGATTAAATTCTGCTATTATTTTTTTACATTCTTTTCTTGCATGTAAAAAGTTTGTTAGGGTTTTTATATTTTCTAGAGTTAGTTTTCTTTTGAATCCTGTTACTTCTAGTCCAACATAAGGAATATCAAATTCAGGAATTAAATCTTTTTCCATTCTATTGTTTGTTCCTATATATAAAAATTCACTATTTGGTTCTTCTTTTTTTATTTTACTTATTATTGCTAAGGCAGGATAGATATGTCCTCCTGTTCCACCAGCACTTACTACTACACGCATCTTATCACCTCAGTACATTATATTATAACACTTTTTTGTATATTTGTAAGTAATATCTATTTAATTATATTATTTAACTAGAAAATTAAGAATATCTGTAAAGTTTATTTTGGATATTAATATTAATATTGCTGCCATGGATAGGAATGGTCCAAATGGTATTATATTTTCTTTATCTGTAAAGTATATTATTATTGCTATTGGGAATGCTATGAAGGTTGCTAAAAATATAGTACAAATAGCAAGTGGATAGCCGATTACTAGGCCAAATAAGAACATCAATTTTATATCTCCTCCACCAAGAGATTCTTTTTTAAACATTTTGTCTCCTAATATTTTTATAGCATACATACTTGCGAATGCTCCTACTCCAGCATAAATATTATACGCTGCTTGTTCTAGGCCAAAAAATATTATATCTAATACTACTATTAGTAGAGATGAAAAGATTAAAACTTCATCTAATATTATCATATATTCTATATCACTTATTATTACTGTTATTAGGGCTGATATAAATATTAAACTTATTACTAGTTTAGGAGTTAGTTTGAAGCAATGAAAACATACTGCAAATAATACTCCTGTTACTATTTCACTTACTAGGCAACTAAATGGAATTTTAGCACCACAGTTTCTACATTTTCCTTTTTGAATTAGAAAGGATATAATTGGTATATTTTCATACCAAGATAATTTATGGTTACAATTATTGCAATGTGATGGTGGGGTTATTATTGATTCTTCATTTGATATTCTTGTCGCTACTACATGATAGAAAGAGCCCATTACACATCCAAATATAAAAAACATTATGATAAAACAAATTTCAGGCATTATTAACTTCCTTTCTATAATACTTCGTTATACATATTAAACATCGGTAACATTACCGCTAATAAAACTATTCCTACCATTACTGCTAGAAATACTATCATTAATGGTTCTATTAAACTTTTAAGTTGAGCGGTTAGAGTTTTTTGTTCACTTTCATAATACTCACATACACTTTGCATCATCGGTCCCATTCTTCCTGTTCTTTCTCCTGTTAGAAGCATTTGGTAGGCTATATCTGGGAATGCCCATTGTCCTTTGAAGGCTATTGATACTCCATTTCCGTTACTTAAGTTTGTTACGGCATCTCTTATTAACATTTTATAGACTTCATTATTAGTGATTTTTCCTAATATTTCCATACTATCTGTTATGAATACGTCATAATTTATTAGTGAGGCAAAGGTTTTGGTAAACATTATTACTTCACTATTTATAATCATTTTACTTACTACGGGTATATGCATTGCTACCCATTGTACTCCATATCTAAATCCTGTTATGTTCTTATACATCATTACTAATATAAACACTACTGAAATAATTACTAATACTAGATATAAAATATTACCTTGTAAGAAATCGCTTAGATGAATTATTACTTTGGTTATTGTCGGTAAGTCACTTCCTAATTCAGAATACATACTTACGAATGATGGTACTATATTTAAAATTATGAAGGTTAATACAACTATTGCAAAGATAAATATTACACTTGGATATGTCATGGCACTTATTATTTGTTTTCTATTTTCTTCTATTCCTTTATAATATCCAGCCATGTCATCTAATACTCCAGTTAAGTTTCCTGTTAATTCTGAGGTTTTAACCATATTTATTAACAATTTTGGAAAAATTTTTCCTTGATTAACTAGGGCTTGGCTGAAACTTACACCACTATTTAATTCAAATACGATTCTGTTATATAATACTTTTAATGATTTTTTTTTAGCTTGATTAGATAGAATTTGCACTGCATCTATTAGTGGTATTCCTGATTTGATATAGGTAGATAATTGAGTTAAAAAGAAGGTTAAATTCTTAGTACTCATTTGTCTATCTGTTAATAATAAACTGAATTTTGTTCCATATTTTGATTCTTTAATACCTAAGACATCTAGGCCTTGACTTTCCAAGAATGAATGAACTTCTAGTTTAGAAAAAGCACTTAATGATGACTTTATTATTTTTCCAGCTTTATCGCGAGCTGTATAGTTATATTTTACTTTTTTTGTATTTTTAATAGCGTCTGCTGCGGTTAATTGCATTACTGCTATTTGTTTATTTTTATTATTTTTTTGTTCTTCTGATGCTCCTACTGGTTTGTTTAGAGATGTAAATATTTTATGTATTAGTCTATAAAACATCATAAAGGGCCAAAGTAATATATCTAGTATCATATTTGCACCACCTTGATTATTCTTATTTATATTGTATCATACTTTTTTATAATTTTACACTTTTTTTAATTAATTTCATATATTATTTTGAAGGGTGGTAAATATCATGTTTAATAATCCTTATATGTATGCTGGAAATTTTGCTAATATGTATGGTAATGGTATGATGGGAAGTGCTATAGGTGGGGCTTCTAGGATGGCTGGTGGTAATATGCTTGGTGGAGCTTTAGGTGGAGCTTCTAGGATGGCCGGTGGCAACATGTTTGGTAGTGCTTTAGGTGGGGCTTCTAGAATGGCCAGTGGCAATATGCTAGGTGGGGCTTCTAGAATGGCCGGAGGTGCTATGCGTGGTGGTTTATTTGGTAGACTTGGTGGTATTGCTTCTGCTATTCGTGGAGTTAATTGGGGTGGATTTATTAATAATGCTTCTAAAACTATAGGAGTAATTAATCAGACTATTCCGCTAGTAAAACAGGCTGGTCCAATGATTAGAAATGTTAAGTCTGTTATGAAGATTGCTTCTGTGTTTAAAGATGAAACAGATCCTGTTAGTACTAAAAATAATGGTACTGTAAATAATAAATCAAATAATGATAATAATACAAATAAAAATAGTACTACTATAGATAGTAATACTATAACTGATAATTATATTAATGATTCTTCTCCTATGTTTTTTGTTTCTTAATTATCTTATAAATCCTAAATAAACTAGAAATGCAAAATATATTATTAGCATAACTAAGCCGTTGATTTTTTCAAATTTAGTATTTTTATCAGGAATACCTACGGCCATAGATGCTACTATTCCTCCTACTAGGCCTCCTATATGAGCGGCATTGTCTATTCCTGTTAGGATAAAGCCTATGGCTAGGTTTAAGAGAATTATTGGGACAATTTGACTTTTTACTACATTTCCTAAATATGCTCTATAATAATAACCAAAGTATAAAAGACTACCTAATAATCCAAATATAGCGCCACTTGCTCCTGCACTTATGGTATTATGAGTAAATGCTAATGATAGCATACTTCCACATATTCCACTAAATAAATAGATAAATAAATATTTTAATTTTCCAAAGAAACTTTCTACTTGGGGACCTATTACATATAGAGAATACATATTTACTATTATATGGATAAATCCTATATGTAAGAATGTTGTTGTTAATAATCTATAATACTCTTTAGGGTTTGATTTTGTTAATACATCCCAGTTAGCACCAAATTTTAATAATGTTTGGGTATCTTGTGAACCATTACCAAATATATACATTGCTATAAATACTAATAAGCATATAATCATTATTGTATATGTTATTATTGGTACTTTTTTAGAAAATATTTTGTCTACTTTTAATGATTTTTTATATGTATTTTGGTTTATATCTTCGCTTATTTTCATAAATAAATCTATTCCTTTTTCTTTGTGTTCTGTCTTTTTTACAATATCTGGAAATACTTCTGTTAAATCTTTATTTTCAATTTCCTTAACACTTCCTATATTTACACTTAATACATCTTTTTCTTCTGGTAGTGTTATATCATCGCTTAGATTTGTATATATACTTATCACTGGCATTTTTAGAGAGAATGTTCTTTTTTTTAGGTTTTTTGTAATTCTATCTAATTTAAATCTGTCATAATTTAATTGTTCTTCATTATGAATATAATGACTTACTATTCTTACTATTTTATAATCATTATCCATGTTTTCTAGCCATATTTCATCTTCTATTCCATGAAGTATTACTGGATTATAGTTTTTTTCTGTTATAAAATAGTGAACTAAGTTCATTACTAATAAGTCACCAGCGTTAATTACTATTTCTTTATTCATATATAATCACCTGCAGATAATATTATACTAAAAATATTCAAATAAATAAAGTCTTTTTTTATTTTTGTGTGTATCAGCGCATAGTTGATAGAGAGAAGCGCTGTGGCTATAATAAAGAAAAAGACCAATATTAATTGATCTTAGTGAAATAAATTTATAATATCATGACCTGTTATATATATCATTAATATCATTAGTAATATAAATCCTATTCCAGTTATTGTACTTTCTACTTTTTCTGGTACTGGTTTTCCTATAATTTTTTCTATTATTAAGAATAGTATATGTCCTCCATCAAATGCTGGAAATGGGATTAAATTTATTACTCCTACATTTATACTTAGGTATGCTAGAAGATATAATAGGCTTTCTACTCCATTTTTGGCTTGAGTTCCTACTATATTATATATACCAACTGGACCTGATAAGTCATTTACTGATACTCCACCGGTAAACAAGCTTTTTACTGTTTCTAGCATTATTTTGAATAGAGATCCAGTTTTGTTTACTGCATATTTTAGAGATACTATAAGTCCTCTTTCTTTAGTAGAATCTTTACCTATTCCAAAAACATAGGTTGTTTCGCCTTCTTCTGTTGTTGCTTTTGAAGGTGTTATTTCTACTTTTCTTTCATTTTCATCTGTACCTTTTACTATAAATTCTAATGTTTTGCCATTACTTGTTTGAACTATCCACAAGATATCATCCCAAGTTTTTATTTTTTCTCCATCTATTGATAATACTGTATCCCCTTTTCTTATTCCAGCATCGTAAGCTGGATAATCTTTAGGAACACTACCAACTATAGGAGAAGTACTGATACTTCCATAGATTAATGCTCCTATAAATAGAGTTACAAATGCTAATACAAAATTAAATCCTGGTCCCATGAAGAATATCAAGAATCTTTGAAGAAAACTTTTTTTGTATAATTTTTGTTCTTTAGGAACTGATTTATCTCCATCTTCTCCTTCTTCTCCTGCTAATCTTACAAATCCTCCGATAGGAATTAATCTTATGTTGTATTCTGTTTCACTACCTTTTGGTTTTTTGGAGAATATTTTTTTGCCCATACCAATAGAGAATTCATATACATATACTCCTGATAATTTTGCAAAAAGAAAATGTCCTAATTCATGAATTAGGATTATTATTCCTAAAATTAATATAAATATAATAAATGTTAACATTTTTACCTCCTATAAGATGTTTAAGATTAATATTAGTCCTAATGCTACAAATATGACACTATCAAATCTATCTAATATTCCCCCATGTCCTGGGATAAGGTTAGAATAGTCTTTTTTATTGAAATATCTTTTAATACTGCTAAATACTAAATCACCAATTTCACTTAGTATTGTAAGTATAAGTGTCATTATTATTACTTTTGCTATAGTTATATCTCCTATAACATTATAGTAGTATATACTTCCGATTATGCATCCCATTACACTTCCAATTATGCTTCCTTCCCAAGTTTTCTTTGGTGATATGGTTGTAACTGGGTGTTTTCCAACTAAACTTCCTGCTATATAAGCATAAGTATCTGTTATAAATGAAACTAAGAATATATATATACATTTATAGACATTTGTATTACATAATTTAACTATACTTGAGAAGGCAAAACTTAAGAAAAATACTGCTCCTAATATATATAATGCATCATTAATATTATACTTTTTACTATTATTATAAAATACTATTGGTATTGTAAGTCCTAATATTGGTAGTATAATTAATGCTGTTTCATTTATATTGAAAAATACTTTATTTAATATTATTAATATAATTGATATATATCCTATTAACTTTATAAATTCTATATTTTCTTCTCTTTCCCCATATTTTATATTTATTATTTCTCTAAATCCAAGTAGCGCTGCTACTAACATTACTAATGAGAATACTTTAGTATTTATTAATAGTGATCCTATTAATATTACTAATAATATTATGGCACCTATTGTTCTTTTTTTCATATCTTACACATCCATTCTTTTCTTATTTATCTCATTAACATTATATTATAATTTTTAGTGGTAGTCAATAAGCAGATTGAGAAAAAGACTATTCCTAAATAGTCTTTATCCCCATAAATAAAACTTAAAGTCATATGAATTAGATATATCATATGGATATTCTATTTTTTCATGTTTAGTTTCTCCTATTTTTATTTTTGGTAGTTCATAAGTTGCTGTATAAAATTCTTTTCCTTTCTTATCTAAAAATCCTATCATTATATTATCTGGTAGTTCAGTAGCAGGAACATAAGATAAATTAATTGCATCAAATTCAAAATAACTCATACCATTAGCAGTGTAGATTTTTGCGTTTTCAAATTTGAACTTTTCATATTTATGTGATTTTTCTACTTCTTCAGAAACATTATATTTATTATTATCTTTAATGACAGTATTTTCTGTTTTGTTCATATATATAAACATATTTTCGTCATTTTTTATATATTCTTCATAATCTTCTTTTGCCTTTTTTTTATTAATGTTAATAATTAATAATGTTGATATAACAATTATTATCAATATTGCAATAAATAATATTATTATTAATTTTTTCTTTTTCATAGATCACTTTGCCTTTCTATAACTATATCTTTTTATTGTATATGATGTACCTGCATTATAAAATGTAAATTTATAAGTATGTGTTCCTTTAACATAACCCCATTTTCCAGTCCCACCTTGATTAACTTTACCATTTTCAAGATTATAAAAGGCACTTGGTAATGCTGAATTATACGAATGACTATAATATAATCTTCCTCCATTTACATAAATTGTCCCGTAGTTTGCAATTGGTTTTTTTGTTTGGTCTGTTGTAACACTAGATGTATCACGTGTATCATATATATAAGTTCCTCCACCAATATATAACGTTGCTCCAGAATAATTATAAATTACATATGTATAATTTGCATTTGCAATTTTAGTTGTACTACTTATATTACTATCTAATGTAACAGAAGTTGGATTTTCTCCTAATTTCATTAAATCTTTATTTAAAACAGTTATGTTTTTACTTTCAATATTAACATTGTCACCAATAGTCATTGTACTATCATAACCATTAGATATGCCGTGACCATAAGCATATAAAGCTGCTCCTTCAATTTCAACTGTTGAACTATAATTAACTGAGGAGCTTGTATTAGTTGCTAAAGCTGTTGAAGAAAGATTTGTCGTAGAAGTGGCAAATATTTTAATATATGGTCCTTCCATTGTATTTCCACTTATATGTATATTAAGATTTTTAGAACTTGAATTTGCTAAAATTCCATATAATAGACCAGAAACAGAAATTTCTCTTCCTGATGTACTGAGTGTTATATTACCTCCAGTAGAAGTGATTCCGTTTGCTGTATCTCCCACAATTGTTCCAGAGTAAACATTTAATGTTCCACCAGCAACGGAAAAACCGTTGCCATTTCCACCTCTAACAGTTCCACTATCCATTGTAAAGGTTCCATATACTTTAACTCCATTGCTGCATTTAGTACAATATATTGTAGCATCTGTCATTAAGTTGGTTGTTCCTCTTGCAGTAATCAGTTCATCAATTGATGATGAAGAAGTAATTTTACCATTACCACTTATTGACAAAGTGTAACCTGATGGATTAGTTATTGTACCAGTCATAGTAATTGTTTTGCCATTAGTATTAATTGTAACATTTTTAGATATTGTAACAGCACTTGAACTATTGTTTTTAAGTGCTTTTATTGTACCATAAGATGACACACTAGATATGGCATTTGTTAAATTATTTGAGTACCCAATTGAATTACCAGAAGAATTATATAATTGATAAACAGATTCATAAGCACCTAACGATTTAGAAACAGCACTCGTACCCATTGTTCCACTACATGGTGAAGATGATGTGCAAGATGTCATATAATATCCTGAACTTGGTGTTCCATAATAATAATATGTTGTTCCATATTTTACACTAACAGATACATTCGATGTTGATGATGTATAACTAGAAGCTCCATTTACTTTATAATATATTGTACTTACTCCCGTTCCTTTAGTTATAGATAATGTATAAGAATTAATATTTGCTGATATTGATTTTGAAACATTACTTGTTCCCATTGTTCCACTACAAGGAGAAGATGATGTACAACTATTTATTGTATACCCTGTACTAGCTATTCCATAATAATAATATGTTGTTCCATATTTTACACTAACAGATACATTCGATGTTGATGATGTATAACTAGAAGCTCCATTTACTTTATAATATATTGTACTTACTCCCGTTCCTTTAGTTATAGATAATGTATAAGAATTAATATTTGCTGATATTGATTTTGAAACATTACTTGTTCCCATTGTTCCACTACAAGGAGAAGATGATGTACAACTATTTATTGTATACCCTGTACTAGCTATTCCATAATAATAATATGTTGTTCCATATTTTACACTAACAGATACATTCGATGTTGATGATGTATAACTAGAAGCTCCATTTACTTTATAATATACTGTACTTACTCCCGTTCCTTTAGTTATAGATAATGTATAAGAATTAGCACTCCACGTAGCATACAATGTCGCATCTTTATAAATATCGCTTGCTAAGTCACTCGCAAATTCTGTATTATCATAAGCTATATAATTCTCATTATTATTTCCTCCAGAGGTACCATCCCCACGATATCCTTTAAATGTATATCCTGTCCTAGTTGGTTTGCTAATTGCTGTTATTTTATTAGTACAAGC
>ERZ808240.1141-NODE-1141-length-33777-cov-6.771396_pt1 | contig 33777 bp, 27 predicted proteins | sample MGYA00521084_ERZ808240 | MGnify/ENA primary metagenome ERZ808240 (study PRJEB31516, sample SAMN03275571) | gut metagenome | biome: mammalia-associated habitat; material: feces | host: Papio cynocephalus | place: Kenya | collected 2012-08-06 ... | reverse complement strand
CAACGGCGAAATCAACCGGGAGGACTACGACAAGTGGCGTTATAACTATCCGAAATACGATGAAACCTCCGGCTATGTGAAAACCCCGTCCCAACAGCTCAGCGATGCAATGGTGGAGGCGTTCAAAGACCGGCTGAAGGCTGACTAAAAAACAAAAGAAAAAGCGCTATCTGACTTGGCTTCAAATCAGATAGCGCTTTTTGTTATCGCAATCATTCAAATCATGTTGCCATTTTGTTGCCACGGCGGGCACTCATGGCGAAAAAGCCTTGGTATGACTGGGCTTTTCCCGGGATGCAATCATTCCCATTCCACGGTTGCCGGGGGTTTGGTGGTGATATCGTAGACCACCCGATTGACGTGGGCCACCTCGTTAGTGATGCGGTTGCTGACTTTCGCCAAAATCTCATAGGGAATCTTTGCCCAATCGGCGGTCATAAAATCGTCGGTGGTCACCGCGCGGATTGCCACCAGGTGGTCGTAGGTGCGATGATCGCCCATCACGCCCACGGTGCTGACGCCGGGCAACACACAGAAAAACTGCGCCAGATGTTTCTCATAGCCGTTCTTCTTCATCTCGTCCCGCAGCACCCAATCGGCGTTTTGCAGAATTTCGATCTTCTCCGCCGTGATCTCGCCGATAATCCGCACACCCAAACCGGGACCGGGGAACGGCTGCCGCCACACCAGCTCGTGGGGAATGCCCAGCTTTTCACCCACCCGGCGCACCTCATCCTTGAACAGGTCGCACAGGGGCTCCACCACGCCGAGGAACTCCACATCCTCCGGCATTTTCACCTTATTGTGATGGGTCTTGATCTTATCCGCATCCCCCTTGCCGGACTCAATGCAGTCGGGGTAAATCGTCCCCTGGGCAAAATAGCCTTTCTCGTTCTGCTTGCGAATCTCATCCCAGAACACCTTATAGAACTCGGTGCCGATGATGTGACGCTTCTGTTCCGGGTCGGTGACGCCCTTGAGCGCCTGCAGGAAGTGCTGTTGGCAGTTCACCCGGACGAAATTCATATCAAAGAGGGAGGTAAAGGTCTGTTCCACGAAATCCCCCTCGTTTTTGCGCATCAGACCCTGATCCACAAACACACAGGTGAGCTGCTTCCCTACCGCGCGGCTGAGCAGCGCCGCCGCCACGGAGGAATCCACCCCGCCGGACAAGCCGAGAATCACCGGCTTATCCCCGATCTGCTCCCGCAGGCGGGCGACGGTATCGTCGATGAAGGTCTCCATCTGCCAGTCGCCGCTGCATCCGCACACCCGGTACAGGAAATTCTCCAGCACCTTATCGCCGTACTGGCTATGGGTGACCTCCGGATGGAACTGGACGGCATACAGCCGCTTGTTGCGGTTCTCCATCGCCGCCACCGGGCAAGCTGCCGTGGAGGCGGTCACGGAAAAGCCCACCGGCTCTTTCACCACCCGGTCGGTATGGCTCATCCACACCACGCTATCCGCCGGCACATCCGCAAACAGCGGGGAGGTGTCGTCCTCCACATGGAGGGAGATGGGACCGTATTCCGACTGTTCGGCGGTCTCCACCACGCCCCCCGCCATCCAGGCGGTCAGCTGGCAGCCATAGCAGATGCCCAGAACCGGCACCCCCAGCGACAAAATCGCCGGATCGTAATGGGGGGACGCCAGATCAAACACCGAATTAGGACCGCCGGTGAAGATGATGCCCTTATACCCCGCCGCCCGGATTTCCTCCAGAGGGGTGGTGTAGGGCAAAATCTCCGCATACACCCGATGATCCCGCACCCGGCGGGCGATCAGCTGGTTATACTGTCCGCCGAAATCCAGCACCAAAATTTTTTCCATAGGGCAGACCTCCTCTTAACGGTAGATGATGGCTTCCCGCTCCGGGCCGTTGGATACCATATCAATATGGTGTCCCAGCTCGTTCTCGATAAACTCCACATACGCCTGCGCTTCCGCCGGCAGCTCCTCGAATTTCCGGATGCCCCGAATGTCGCAATGCCAGCCCTTGAGCATCTTCAGCACGGGCTTTGCCTTTTTCAGCCGATTGGTGGTGGGGAAATCCCGGGTCACTTCGCCGTCAATCTCATAAGCGACACACACCGGAATCTCCTCCAGATAGGACAGGCAATCCAGCGCCGTCATAACAATCTTGGTGGCACCCTGGCACTCCACGCCATAACGGGAGGCAACGCAATCATACCAGCCTACCCGGCGGGGACGACCGGTGGTGGCGCCGAATTCGCCCTTGTCGCCCCCGTGGATACGCAGCTCCTGCGCCTTGTCGGGGTCAAGAATCTCGCTGACGAACTCGCCGGCACCCACGGCGGAAGAATACGCCTTGGTCACGGCGATGATGTCCTCAAAGGCCATAGGCGGAATGCCGGCGCCCACGCAGCCGTAGCCCGCCAGGGTGGAGGAGGAGGTCACCATGGGATAGATGCCGAAATCGGGATCCTTCATGGTGCCCAACTGCCCCTCCAGCAGAATATTCTTATTATCCTTCAGCGCCTGCTGAATAAAGGCATGGGTGTCGCAGACAAAGGGCGCGATCTGCTCCTTATACCGCATACAGGTGGCGAACAGCTCCTCCTCGTCCAGCAAAGGCTTATGGTAGACATATTGCAGCGTGAGGTTCTTCAGCTCGCAGATGTTATGAATCTTCTCCCGCAGCGCCTCCTCGTCGAACAGCTCGTTGACCTGGATGCCCCGCTTGGCAAATTTATCGCTGAAGAAGGGGGCGATGCCGCTCTTGGTGGAGCCGTAGGCGTTTTTGCCCAGCCGCTCCTCCTCATAGGTGTCCAGCAGAATATGGTAAGGCATCAGCAGCTGCACCCGATCAGACACCAGCAGATGGGGGTTCAGCCCCGCCGCCTGCACATCCGCCAGCTCTTTGCAGAATTTCTCCACATCCAGCGCCACGCCGTTGCCGATGATGCAGGTCACGTCGTCATAGCACACGCCGCTGGGCATCAAATGGAGCGCGAACCGGCCGTGCTCGTTGATGATGGTATGTCCCGCATTGGCACCGCCCTGAAACCGGATGACGATATCCGCCTGCTGGGCAAACATATCCGTGATCTTGCCCTTGCCCTCGTCGCCCCAGTTGGCGCCCACAATCGCTTTTACCATAAGAAACTACACCCTTTCTGCATTCGGCGGCCGTCCTCCCGGCGGAGACGGCCTTTCTCGCCCGAAAACATACCTTATTGTAGCACAACCCGCCGGACAACACAACCGTTTTTTCGATTTTTCCCGCTTTTTCGATCTTTTCGCTCCTTCGGTCCGGGGGCGGCGGCCCAATTGCGGCGGCGAAGCCGTCGCAATTGCTGCCCCGGGGCGGCAGATCCCATAAGAAATTGGGGCGGCATTGTACACGTCCGGTACAACGCCGCCCATGGTTTTGCCGTTTCCTGCGGGTTTATCCTGCCAGCGCTGCGCCCAGCGCCCGGCAGGCCGTCAGCGCGTCCTCATCGGGGGCTTCCTGACAGATCACCGGCTCCGCCGCCAGCTGCGCGCCGTCTCCCCGGCAGGTGTCCTCCCAGGTACGCATCCATTCGCCGTCTCCCCAGCCGTAAGAGCCGAACAGCCCCAGCTTTTTACCTGCCAGCGCCCCTTCGCAGGCGGCGAACAGGGGAGCGAATTCCGTCTCCTCCAGCTCTTCGGCCCCCATGGCGGGGCAGCCGAACGCCACCGCTGCGAACTGCCCCAGCAGACCGGCATCGAATTCTGCCGCCGTGCACAGCGTCACCGCCGCGCCTGCCTCCTGTGCGCCGGCGGCCACCGCCTGCGCCATCATTTCCGTGTTTCCGGTGCCGCTCCAATAAACGACTGCTACTGTACTCATGTACACTCATCCTTTCTACGCTGCTTCTGCATATAAAATATTTCTGTATATGTACGCGAGCCCCGGCGCGCCGGGGTGCGGATACACCTGTTGGCGGATGGACCTGAAAATCCTCCGGGATATTTGCCGTCTCCCCGTTGCCATCCGGCGGCGGTTGTGGTATACTGACATCGGAACGGCATCGCTGCCGAGCAAGGAGAATCACTATGGAACTCAAAGGAATGAACTGCCCCCACTGCGGCGGTCCACTGGAAATCACGGATACCGACCGGCAGGTGAAATGCCCCTATTGCGATTCCGTCGTGGCCATCGACCGGGACGAGCCGCCTGCCGCCTCCCCCGAGGAGAATGAGCGGGCGGGATATGATTTTGAAAAGGGACGCATCCGGGCGCAGCAGGAGGCCCGGCGGCAGGAGTCTGCCGACCAGCGGGATATCCTCAACGGACAGATCGCCACCGCGCTGGCAGGGATGGCGCTGCGGCAGGTGGTGCCCCGGCGCCCCCGGCACCTGTTCTGGTGGATCGTGGGGTGGATCTTCTGCTTCCCCATTCCGCTGACGGTGCTCATCGCCCGCTCCCGGCATCTGAAACCCCTGTGGAAAGCGGTGCTGCTGATCCTTTTGTGGGCCATTGTGCTTCTGAACGGTGTCAAAGCTCTGATGGAACGGATAGATACCGCCGACCGGGGCTCCGCCGTTGTGTCGGCCGAATCGTCTGAATATTCTGAACAGGATATATGAACCTGCGACGCATAGACCTGTACCGCTCCGCCCACGGATGTGCTCCGTGGGCGGAGCTTTGCGTCTCAGGAGGGATATTTAACCGCCAGCTTTTCGATGGGACGTCCCTGGTTCCATTGCTGCCGATAGACCTCCGTACATTTGCGGAATTGACCGAATCGCTTCTGCGCCGCCTGCTCGTCGCCGTAGACCTTCCAGCAGCCCACGCATTTACACAGCCGATGCTCCAGAAAGCCCGCCACATCCTCCGGCGGATATCCGAGGAACAGCCCGATCTCGTGGGGAAACTCCGCAGTTTGCCGCAGCCGCTGCATCAGGCGGGCGACGCAGCGCTCCGGCTGGCCGCAGGGATAGCCCCGTTCCGCCAGCAGACGCTGCGCCTCCGGCTGGGCCAGATCCCGCCGCAGCCGGGCGGGACGATAGACATAGATGAGCGCCCGTCCCACCTGCCGCCGCACCGGTATCACCCGCAGACCGCTGGGCACCAGCCGTCGGTTCAGCTGGCGCACGCCGTCCGTCAGCTCCCGCTCCGTCGCATAGGGGCAGTTGAACAGGCTGCCGGTTTTCAGACCCGCCAGCGTCGGCGAGCAATGCCGGATCACCAATTCCTCAGACACGGTGTTGTTTCCTCCTATCGTTGAATACGGCGGACGCGGCTCTCCATACAGTACCAGTATGTCCGCCGTGGATGCATTCTTATCCGTTGGCAGGCCGTTTTCCGTGCACGTAACTCCGGCACAGAGCGCAGGCCGGCTGCCAAGCGCTCTGTGGTTAGCAACCGCTAACCGTCGTCTCGAAAAAAGGACGGCGCCGGAGCACCATCGTGCACATTCGTAGTTAGTCTTTGCTAACTGGCCACAGTATACACGATCCGCAAGGATTTGTCAACAGGTTTTTTCGATTTTCTTTTCCGAAGGATTTGACGTAGATTTTACAGTAGCGCCGTTTTTCTCTTTACACTGGCGCGGTATTCTATGGGCGTAGGGAGCGGAAAACCGGAACGAAGAAGAAAAAGTGCTATGGCTCCCGGTACTACATTTGAAGAATCGAAAGCGAGGAAAAGAACTATGAACAAGAAGATCATCGGTAGTGTATTGGCAGTGGGCTGCCTGCTGGCAGGGGTGCTGACCGGCTGCGGCAGCAAGGAACCGGCAAAGACCGGCGACGACAGCTCGGCGGCGCTGACCGGCACCGTCGCCACCGACGGCTCCACCTCCATGGAGAAGGTCATCGGGGCGCTGGGCGAGAGCTTTAAGGCGGCGCACAACGGCGTGGGCTTCACCTATAACCCCACCGGCTCCGGCGCGGGCATCAAGGCGGTCAAGGAGGGCACCTGCGACATCGGCCTGTCCAGCCGCAGCCTGAAGGACGAGGAAAAGGCCGAGGGCCTGCAGGAAACGACGGTGGCGCTGGACGGTATCGCCATCATCGTGAACAACGATAACCCCGTCGCCAACCTGACGCTGGAGCAGATCGCGGACATCTACACCGGCAAGATCACCAACTGGAAGGATGTGGGCGGCAGCGATGCGGCCATCGTGGTCATCGGCCGGGAGGCTGCCAGCGGCACCCGGGACGGCTTTGAATCCATCACCAAAACGAAGGATGCCTGCCAGTACCGGCAGGAGCTGACCTCCACCGGCGACGTGATCGCCACCGTGTCCCAGAACCCCGCCGCCATCGGCTATGCCTCTCTCGCCTCCGTTAAGGATACGGTCAAGGCCGTCACCGTCAACGGAGTCACCGCCAGCGAGGCCACCGTCAAGGACGGCAGCTATGTGATCCAGCGTCCCTTCGTGCTGGTGACGGTAGCGGGCAAGACCCTCTCCCCGGTGGCGCAGGCCTTCTTCGACTATGCCACCTCGGCGGAAGTGGCCGATCTCATCGCCAAGGCGGGCGCCGTGGCGGTCCACTGACCCGCGGCAGCGGACGGAAGAATACGCATCCAGGCAAAAACGGTCGGCAGAAACGGCCGTTTTTTGCCGATAGGAGGGCTTATGAAAGGAAACAAAAAAATCCGGGAGATACTGGAAACGGTGGTGCACGGGATATTTCTTCTGCTGGGTCTGATCACGGTGGGCTGTGTGCTGCTCATCACCGTCTATCTGGTGATCTCCGGCATCCCCGCCATCCGAAAGATCGGCCTGATCCCCTTCCTGTTCGGGCGGGAATGGGCCTCCACCGCCGCCACGCCCCGGTACGGGATCTTGCCCTTTATCCTCACCAGCGTCTACGGCACGGCGGGCGCCATTCTGCTAGGGGTGCCCGTCGGGTTTTTCACCGCCGTGTATCTGGCGAAGCTGGCGCCCCCCAAGGTGAAAGCCGTGATGCAGACCGCCGTGAGCCTGCTGGCGGGCATCCCCTCGGTGGTGTACGGTCTGGTGGGTATGCTGGTGCTGGTGCCGGGAATCCGCAAGCTGTTTCACATCCCCGACGGCGCCAGCCTGCTGGCGGCCATCATCGTGCTGGCCATTATGATCCTCCCCTCCATCATCAAGGTGTCGGTGACGGCGCTGGAGGCGGTGCCGCCGGAATATGAGGACGCCTCTCTGGCGCTGGGCGCCACCACGGTGGAGACCTGCTTCCGGGTGTCCGTTCCGGCCGCCCGCAGCGGCATCGTGGCCGCTGTGGTGCTGGGGGTGGGGCGCGCCATCGGCGAGGCCATGGCGGTGATGATGGTCTCCGGCAACGCCCCCAATATGCCGGGACTGTTCCAGAGCGTACGGTTCCTGACCACCGCCGTCGCCAGCGAGATGGCCTATTCCGGCGGCTTGCAGCAGCAGGCGCTGTTTTCCATCGCACTGGTGCTGTTTCTGTTCATCCTGCTCATCAACGCCGCTCTCAACCTCTTTTTGAAACGCGGGGAAAAATAAGCGGTCGGCGGTTTTCGCTCTCCGCGCTCCGCAAGGGCGCGGCGGAGCGGCGCCGCTCGGCTCCGCAGCAAAAGAAAGGATCATCGCAATGCACAACGAAAAATTACCGTTGCGCCGGCGGCTGTATGCCGTGGGAATGAAAGGGCTGATGGCGGTCTCCGCCGCCCTCACCGGCGGACTGGTGCTGTTCCTCATCCTGTTTGTGCTCATCCGGGGGCTGCCCCATGTGACCTGGGCGCTGCTGTCCACCGCCCCCAGCTATCTGAACGATACGATCGGTATATTACCGGATATTCTCAACACTCTGTTTATCATTCTCGCCACGCTGCTGTATGTGGTGCCGCTGGGGGTGGGGGCGGCTGTCTACCTGACGGAATACGCCGCCAACCGTCGGCTGGTGCGACTGATCGAAATGGCTACCGAAACTCTGTCCGGTATCCCCTCCATCATCTACGGTCTGGTGGGTATGCTGTTTTTCTGCCAGTTCTGCGGGATGCAGACCTCTCTGCAGGCAGGCGCCATGACGCTGGTGATCATGAATCTGCCCACCATCCTGCGTACCACCCAGGAGAGCCTGAAAACCGTCCCCCAGAGCTATCGGGAGGGGGCGTTCGGGCTGGGCGCCGGGAAATCCCGGGTGATCTTCACGGTGGTGCTGCCCGGCTGCGTGGACGGCGTGATCACCGGCTGCATCCTGTCGGTGGGACGCATTCTGGGCGAGTCGGCGGCGCTGCTGTTCACCGCCGGGTTCGCCCATGAGCTGCACGGGTTTCTCGAATGGCTGTCCGGCAGCACCGCCGGATCCACCCTGACGGTGGCGCTGTACGTGTATGCCAAGGAACGGGGCGAGTTTGACGTGGCCTTTGCCATCGCCGCCATCCTCATGGTGCTGACCCTGCTCATCAATCTGGCGGCGGAGCTGACCGCCCGCCATTTCAAAAGGAAGAAAGCGTTATGAATACTGTATTTTCCGTCAACGATCTGTGCCTGTGGTACGGCACCCATCAAGCGCTGAAGAATATTCGGCTGGATATCCCCGACCGGAGCATCACCGCCCTCATCGGCCCCTCCGGCTGCGGCAAGTCCACCTTTCTCAAGACCCTTGACCGGATGAACGATCTGGTGGAGGGGGTCAAGATCACCGGCGCCGTGGAATACCGGGGCGAAAACATCTACGACCCCGCCACCAACGTCAGCGAGCTGCGGCGGCAGGTGGGCATGGTGTTCCAGAAGCCCAATCCCTTTCCCATGAGCATCTACGACAACATTGCCTACGGCCCCCGCACCCACGGCATCCGCCAGAGAGGGCGGCTGGACGAGATCGTGGAGCGGTCGCTGCGGGACGCCGCCATCTGGGATGAGGTAAAGGATCGGCTGCGCAAAAACGCCCTGGGTCTGTCCGGCGGGCAGCAGCAGCGGCTGTGCATCGCCCGGGCGCTGGCGGTGGAGCCGGATGTGCTGCTGATGGACGAACCCACCAGCGCGCTGGACCCCATCTCCACGGCAAAGATCGAGGAACTGGCCATGGAGCTGAAGCAGCACTACACCATCGTCATCGTGACCCACAATATGCAGCAGGCCGTCCGCATTTCCGATCAGACGGCGTTTTTCCTGCTGGGGGAACTGGTGGAGAGCGGCGAGACCAGGCAGATCTTCGAGCATCCGACCGATCCCCGCACCGAAAACTACATCACCGGCCGTTTCGGCTGAGAGGGACGTACGGCGTACCGACACCCCACGCTCTTTCACGAAAAAGCGCCCGGTGCTCCGCTTTGTCAACCGATCTTTTCCGGTATCGCACAGAGGGAGGCTGCCCGAACGGGTAGCCTCCCTCTCGCGTATGGCCGTTCGGTTTTCGGCAGAGACCCGGAGGGGAGCCGCCGCAACAGGGCTGCGCCGCCTCCGCAGAGCGGCAAAAAAGTAAGATAGTTTATAAACCGCCGAAAAAGGGCTATTGCAAATTGGCGGGAAAGCGGTATAATGACAATCAGGAAGAGTTCAATTCAGTGATAAAGGAGCGATGGATATGAAACTGGGCGTGTTGACCGTCCCGCTGCAAGCCATGCCTGCGGAGGAAGCGTTCAAGTATCTGCATTCCCTGGGGGTACAGACGGTGGAACTGGGTACCGGCGGGTATACCAACGGCAATCACTGCAACCCCGATGTGCTGCTGGCGGATGAAACGAAGATCGACGAGCTGAAGGCGCTGCTGAAAACCTACGATCTGGAGATTTCGGCGCTGTCCTGCCACGGCAACCCCGTCCACCCGGACAAGGCGGTGGCGGCGGAATACCACCGGGTGTTTGTCAACACCTGCAAGCTGGCGCAGAAGCTGGGCGTGGACACCATCGTCACCTTCTCCGGCTGTCCCGGCGACAGCCCCGACAGCCATTATCCCAACTGGGTCACCTGCGCCTGGCCGGACGACTATCCGAAGATCCTCGACTACCAGTGGAACGAGGTGCTGATCCCCTATTGGAAAGAGGCGGCAAAGATCGCCGAGAGCTACGGGGTGCAGCACATCGCCTTTGAGATGCACCCGGGCTTCTGCGTGTATAATCCCGCCACCTGCCTGCGGCTGCGGGAGGCGGTGGGCCCCATCCTGGGCGCCAATTTCGATCCCAGCCATCTGATCTGGCAGGGCATCGACCCGGTGGAGGCGCTGAAAGCCCTCAAGGGCGCCGTCTACCATTTCCACGCCAAGGACACCATCATCGACAAGCACAACGCCGGCATCAACGGCGTACTGGATACCAAGAATCTGGGGCTGGTGGCGGAGCGCAGCTGGGTGTTCCGCACCATCGGCTACGGCAACGATACCAAGCTCTGGAAAGACATGATGTCCACCCTCCAGCTCATCGGCTACGACCGGTCGGTGAGCATCGAGCATGAGGATGCCCTCATGAGCGTACAGCAGGGGCTGGAGAAGGCCATCGCGTTCCTCAAAGACGTGATGATCACCGAGCAGCCCACCGCCGCCTGGTGGACCTGAGCCATTCGACCCGAAGAGAGGACGACCGAGAGTTATGAAAAAATGCAAATTGGCCGTGATCGGCTACGGCGGCATGGGCGGCTGGCACGTCCAGCACGCTCTGGACAGCGACGTGGTGGAGCTGGCCGGAATCTACGATATTCTGCCGGAAAAGCGGCAGCTGGCGGAGAGCCGGGGCATCCACGCCTATAACAGCTATGAGGAAGTGCTGGCAGATCCCGCCGTGGAGCTGCTGACGGTAGCCATCCCCAACGATCAGCATGAGAGCGTGTGTATCCGAGGGCTGGAGGCCGGCAAGCACGTCATCAGCGAAAAGCCGGTGACGCTGGATACCGCCAGCCTGCAGCGGATGTTCGACGCCGCCGACAAGGCGGGCAGGCTGTTCACCGTCCACCAGAATCGCCGCTGGGACGTGGATTTCCTCGCCATGAAGCACCTGAAAGAGACCGGCGAGCTGGGGGATTTCATCCGCATCGAGAGCCGCATCCACGGCTCCCGGGGCATTCCCAGCGACTGGCGGGGCATCAAGCAATACGGCGGCGGTATGCTGTATGATTGGGGCGTGCATCTCATCGACCAGATTCTGCAGCTGTTCCCCCAGCCGGTGACCGCCATCGACTGCCGGTTCGACCACATCACCAACCAGGAGGTGGACGACGGTTTCCGGCTGGATATGACCTTTGAGGACGGCAAGACCGCCTATGTGGAGGTGGGCACCTATAATTTCATCGCCATGCCCCGGTTCTATCTCCGGGCGGAAAAGGGCACGGCGCTCATCGCCGATTGGCGGGAGCCGTGCCGGGTGGTGAAATGCACCCACTGGCATGAGAGCGAGGTGCTGCCGGTGGAGACCGCCGCCGGGCTGACCAAAACCATGGCGCCCCGGGACGGGCTGACCACAGATACCTACGAGCTGGAGCGTCCCCATTCCGATGTGCACGATTTCTATCGCAACATCGTCAAGGCCATCGCCGGGGAGGAGCCGCAGCTGGTGACCCATCCCCAGATGATGCGGGTGCTGCAGGTCATTGAGGCGGCGTTCCGTTCGGCGGAGGAAAATCAGGTCGTGTCCTGCCGGCTGTGACGGCCCAGCCGAGACAAACCGCATACAGAGCCTAAAGCGGACTGCGATTTTTCGTCGCAGTCCGCTTTGCTTTGCAAGGGAACCGTCCGTTTCGGTTATCACGCCGAGCCGGACTGTTATATTTCAAATGAGAATTAGCCCCACAGGGGCGGGAGATATACCGGGAGAGCGGGAAATAACAGACCCCGGCGGAGCGCTCCGGCCGGGGCGGTCTTTCCTGTATGCGTTTTTCTAATCCGCCAGCAGAGTCAGCAGTTCCTCCGCCGACAGGGAGGCGATGGAAGGACCGTCGGCGGTGACCACCGCCTCCGCCAGCCGCCATTTATCCTCCTGCATCCGCAGAATCTTCTCCTCCACCGTGTCCCGCACCACCAGCCGCACCACCTGCACCGGGTTCTTCTGCCCGATGCGGTGCGCACGGTCGGTGGCCTGGTTCTGAGCGGACAGATTCCACCAGGGGTCGTAATGAATTACCATATCCGCCCCGGTGAGGTTTAAGCCCGTGCCCCCCGCCTTGAGGGATATGAGAAACACGGGGGTATCGTCCCGGTTAAAGGCGTCCACCAGCGCCGCCCGCTGCTCCTTGGAGGTGGAGCCCTGCAACACATAGCAGCCGATCTGCTCCTCCTCCAGCCGCTGGCGGATCAGCGCCAGCATGGAGGTGAACTGAGAGAACAGCAGCACCTTATGTCCCCCGGCGGCCGCCTCTTTGAGCAGCTCCACACAGGCCTCCAGCTTGCAGCTCTCGCCGGTATAGCCCTCGCAGCACAGCCGGGGGTCGCAGCAGATCTGCCGCAGCCGGGTGAGCAGCGCCAGCGCCGTGATGCGGCTCTGGCCGGAGAACCGGCCGTCCCGGCTGTCCTCCAGCTGCCGCCGCAGCTCCTGCATGGTGTCCCGATATACCTGCCGCTGGGCGTTCTCCATGGTGGCGGGCAACAGCCGCTCGGTTTTCTCCGGCAGTTCGGTGAGCACATCCCGCTTGAGCCGCCGCAGAATAAAGGGGGCGGTCATGCGGGACAGGCGGGCGAGCGCCTGCTCGTCCCCCTGGCGCACAATGGGAACCTCAAACCGCTCCCGAAATCGGCCGTACCGGAACAGCAGCCCCGGCATGAGAAAATCGAAAATGCTCCACAGCTCCGACAGCCGATTCTCCACCGGGGTGCCGGTGAGGGCGAACCGCTGGGCGGAGCGGATGGCTTTCACCGCCTTGGCATTCTGGGTGGAGCTGTTTTTGATATACTGCGCCTCATCCAAAATGTGATAGTGAAACTCCAGCCCCCGGTACAGCGCCACATCCCGTTTGAGCATATCATAGGAGGTGAGCAGCACGTCATAGCCGGCGGTCTGCTCCAGCAGCGCCTGCCGGGCGGCGGCGTCGCCCACGATACACAACGCCCGCAGCGCCGGGGCAAAGCGCTGGATCTCCCGCTCCCAGGACAGCACCAGCGAGGTGGGGCAGACCACCAGTGAGGGGCGGCGGTCGCCTCCCTGTTCCTTAGCCGCCAGCAGTAGGGCGATCACCTGCAGGGTCTTGCCCAGTCCCATATCGTCCGCCAGAATGCCGCCGAAGCCCAGCTCCTCCATGGTGCGCAGCCAGCGGTAGCCGTGCTGCTGATAAGGGCGCAGCACGGAGCGCAGGCTCTCCGGGAGCGGGTATTCGTTTTCGGTGGCGGTGCGGCTGCGGGATACCAGCTCCCGCAGCGCCGCATCCCGCCGCAGATACACGCCCTCCCGGTCCTGCAACACCGCGTCCAGATACAGCGCCCGGTAGCGGGGCAGGGTGATGCGTCCGCTGCTCCATTCCCGGTCGGTGACGGCCAGCCCGTCGGTCATCTCCGCCAGTCCCAGCAGCGCCGGGTCGTCCAGCGCCACAAACCGCCCGTCCCGCAGCCGATGATAGCTCTCACGGCGGCGGTAGCCCTCCATGATGCCGGTCAGATCCGCCGGTTCCCAGTCGGCGGCGTCCAGCTCCACCTGCAGCAGGTCTCCCAACAGGCTCACCCCCACCTGCAGCCGCCCCGGGGCGGCGGGGGCGATCCGGTCATATCGGTCGGAGGCATAGACCGCCGCCACCTGCCGCAGCTGTGCCGCCCCCTCGGTGAGAAAGCGGAACAGCGCCCCGTCATCCCCACGGAAAACCAGCAGCCCCGTTTCCGGCTGCAGGGCGGTGAATTGCCGGGTGACGGCCGCCTTGACCCGCTCTTCCCCCAGCGGGTCCTGCCAGAGCTGCCGGGGGGCGGCAGCCCCCGCGAAAGGCAGCAGGACGGTATCCCCGTAGTGGTATTCCACCCGGGCGGTGATGCAGCCCGGCTCCGGGGCGTCCAGATAAATGCGGGCCTCCAGCGGCCGGGGACGGTATTGCTCCAGCGCGTCGGCGTCCCCCTGGGGGAGAATGTACGGCTCTATGGTTTTCCATACCCCGGCGCAAAAAGCGGGCAGCTCTCCGGCGGACACGAAGAATCCCTCCGGCGCCCGGTGCAGCACCTGCAAGAATCCGGTCATGCGGCGGCCATAGTCGCTGTCGGTGCGGATGAGGCAGTTCCCCTGCAGCAGGTAGAGGGTGCGCAGGCCGCGGATGAGCGTCACATCCTCCCCGGACACCCGCACCCCGCCCCGCTCCCGGGTAAACGTCACGGGCAGGCGGGGATTCTCCCGGGTCAGCCGCAGCGTCCGGTCGCCGGTGGCGGTGCGCAGGGTAAGGGGGCGGCCCTCCATGAGGGCGAAAAACCGGTCAACCCCCGCCGCCGACAGAGGCAGCTCTCCGGCGGTGGCGCTCATGCCCGCCCCCCGGTCGTGCCATTCCGCCAGCAAAAAGTCCAAAACCGGGCGGCTCTCCGGCAGAAAGCTGTCCGGGTGGTGATACAAGGTCAGCTGTTTACCGTATTCCGCCGTGTTCTCCTGCTGCATCCGTTCGGCAAAACGGGCAAGATTTTTCAGCAGATAGGGACGGGCGCGGCCGATGGTGAACCGTAGGGCGGGACGCCCTCCCTCCAGCACCAGCAGAGGGTTGAGCGCCACCGGATCGGCCGCCCCCTGCGCCTGCTGCCGCCGGGTCTCCTCGGCCATATAGCGGTCGATCATCTGCCGGGCGGCCGGGTCGGTATTCCGCTCCTGTGTTCGCTCCAGCGCGGCAGCGGTGGGCAGCTGCGCCACCATGTCCTGATAGTATTTGTGCACCAGCACGGCCACAACGTGCTTGCAGGCGCCCTCTCGGGGATGGAACTGCCCGCAATCGCAGGCGAAGTATTCCAGCTCCCCCTGCTCGTCGAAGCCCACCTCGACGGCGTGGGTCTTTCCGTCCTCCTCCACCGTCCTGGCGGTCAGAAAGCAGGGGTAAAAGGGGCTGACGCTCTCCGTAAAGGCGCGCACCCACCCGGCGTTGTAGCCGTGGACCCCCCGCAGATACACCGGGCTGCTTTCGGCCAGCGCTTTGATTTTTTTGAGCGGATAAAAGGGCATAGCCGTCTCTCCTTGCGGTAAACTGTTATCCTGTTATTATACCCCGGATCCGGTTCCGCCGCAAGGGGAAAAACCGGATTTTTTTGCCGTCGTTTTATTCTCTGAACAACTATCAGAAGCTGCTCGCCGTCCATCTTCGCTGCCTATGGGGCCTCTCCGTTGGCTTTCCCCCATAGAGTTCGCTGTACAATATGTTGGACGATCTTCCGAATAAACCCCGCACACCCTCCGTATGGGCGGGGTAAGCCGTTCGGATATACGGGATTGTGTCCACATACGCGGACGTGCTGCCGCGTGGGTGGCGTGGGCGCGGCAGCGCGAGAGCGGCACACGCATCCTCTGCCGCTCACCGCGGTTTCGCCCGGGCACGTGGTGCGCGGTCTCGCACCCGGACGCACAGGGGCGCCGCGGCAACAAAGACATATGGCACGGACTGCCCTCGCCAGGATCCTGCGCACCCTCTGCGGTGGTTCTGCCCCTCGTCCGCCGCGGCTTTACGCGCCGTCCTCTGCGGTTTCGCCTGCCCTCACCCCAGCCTCCGCGCCAGGCCATTGGACCCGGCTTGTACGATATGCCCGAGAAAAGAGAAAAAACTGTCTATTCTCTCTTGACAAATCCCCACGTCACGTGTATGATTGTATACATTCATACACGCACACGAAAATGTGTGCATACCCCTGTCACGCAAAGGAGGCCGCTATGCTGGAACTATCCAACCACACCAATCTTCTGGAGGAGGAAACCTACAAATACTCCTTGCAGGATGTGCCGGAGCCGATGCTCTATCGGGACATTTACAGCTACGATACGGTGCCGAAAATCGCCTTTAACCACCGGCGGGTGCCCATCGGGATGCCGGAGGAAATCTGGATCACCGACACCACCTTCCGGGACGGGCAGCAGTCCATCGAGCCGTATTCGGTGGAGCAGATCGTGGAGCTGTATAAGCTCATGTCCCGGCTGGGCGGCCCCTATGGCATCATCCGGCAGACGGAGATGTTCGTATACAGCCAGAAGGACCGGCAGGCGCTGGAGAAATGTCAGGAGCTGGGGCTGCAATTCCCGGAGATCACCACCTGGATCCGGGCGAACCGGGAGGACTTCAAGCTGGTGAAGGATCTGGGCATCCGGGAGACCGGTATCCTCGTCAGCTGCTCCGACTATCATATCTTCAAAAAGCTGAAAATGACCCGGGCACAGGCCATGAAGCAGTATCTCTCGGCGGTGAGCGACGCCTTTGAGGCGGGGGTCATGCCCCGGTGCCATCTGGAGGACATCACCCGGGCGGATTTCTACGGCTTTGTGGTGCCCTTTGTCAACGCGCTGATGGAAATGAGCCGACAGGCGAAAATTCCGGTGCGCATCCGCGCCTGCGACACCATGGGCTACGGCGTACCCTATCCGGAGGTGGCGCTGCCCCGCAGCGTACCGGGTATCATCTACGGCTTGCAGCATTATTCCGACGTGCCCAGCGAAATGCTGGAGTGGCACGGCCACAACGATTTCTACAAGGCGGTGGCCAACGCCTCCACCGCGTGGCTGTACGGCGCCAGCGCCGTCAACTGCTCACTGCTGGGCATCGGGGAGCGTACCGGCAATGTGCCGCTGGAGGCAATGGTCATGGAGTACGCCTCCCTGCGGGGATCGCTGGACGGTATGGACCCCACCGTCATCACCGAGATCGCCCGGTACTATAAAAAAGAGGTAGGTTACAAAATTCCGCCCATGACCCCCTTTGTGGGACGGAATTTCAACGTGACGAAAGCGGGCATCCATGCCGACGGGCTGCTGAAGGACGAGGAGATCTACAATATCTTCGACACCCGGAAGATTCTCAACCGGCCGGCGTCGGTGATGGTGAGCAAGACCTCGGGTCTGGCGGGCATCGCCTATTGGATCAACGAGAACTACGGGCTGACCGACGAGGAGCGGGTAGATAAGCGCAGCCCGCTGGTGGCGGCGATGAAGGAATGGATCGACGCCGAGTATGAGAACGGGCGGCAGACCGCCCTGTCCACCGAGGAACTGGAGATGAAGATCGAGGAGCTGTCCGGCGGAAAGCTGGGACGGCTGTAAGAAAAGAGGTGCAATCACGATGACCGAGCATAAGATCGTATCCCTGGCGGATTGTGTATTCGATAAGCTGGAGAACGATATTCTCAGCGGCAAATACGCCTACGGAGAGGTGCTGACCGAGGCGCGCCTGTCGGAGGAGCTGGGGGTCAGCCGCACCCCCATCCGGGAGGCCATCCGGCGGCTGGAACAGGAGCATATCCTGCTGGTGACCGGCAAGGGGCTGACCGTACAGGGCATCACCCGGGAGGATATCCGGGATATCATGGATATCCGGGTGCGGGTGGAAGGATTGGCGGCCTTTTACGCTGCCCAGCGGATGTCCGCAGAGGACAAGGAGAAGCTGAAAAACGCGCTGGAGCTGCAGGAGTTTTACGCCGCCAAAGAGGACTCCGACCATATGCAGTGGCAGGATCACGAATTCCACGAAACCATTTATGCCGGCTGCGGCAGCCTGACGCTGCAAAACGTGCTGGTGCCCCTCCATCGCAAGGCGCAGAAATACCGCCGCGCCTCGGTGGAAAAACGTAGCCGCGCGGAAGCATCGGTGCGGGAGCACCGCGCCATCTATGAGGCCATCGCCGCCGGCGACGCCCAGGAGGCGGAGCGCCGGATGATCGAACACATTGAGAATGCCCGTAAGAGCATCCTCGAAGGATGAGGAAGGGACGAGAGCAATATGGGACTGACGATCGCACAAAAAATCATCAAGGCACACTGCCTGAGCGGGGATATGACCCCCGGCAGCGAGGTGGCGCTGAAGATCGACCAGACGCTGACCCAGGACGCCACCGGCACCATGGCGTATCTGGAATTTGAGACCATGGGCATCCCCCGGGTGCGCACCGAGCGCAGCGTGGCGTATATCGACCACAACACTCTGCAATCCGGCTTTGAGAACGCCGACGACCACCGGTATATCCAGTCGGTGGCGAAAAAGCACGGCATCTGGTTCTCCCGCCCGGGCAACGGCATCTGCCATCAGGTGCATCTGGAGCGGTTCGGCAAGCCCGGCAAGACCCTCATCGGCTCCGACAGCCACACCCCCACCGGCGGCGGCATCGGTATGCTGGCCATGGGCGCGGGCGGATTGGACGTGGCGGTGGCCATGGGCGGCGGTGCCTATTACATCACCATGCCGAAAATGCTCAAGGTGGAGCTGACCGGCAAGCTGCGCCCCTTTGTCACCGCCAAGGACGTGAGCTTGGAAATTCTGCGCCAGCTGTCCGTCAAGGGCGGCGTAGGCTACATCATCGAATGGGGCGGCGAGGGAATCCAATCCCTCACCGTGCCGGAGCGGGCGACCATCACCAATATGGGCACCGAGCTGGGTGCCACCACCTCCATCTTCCCGTCGGATGAAGTGACCCGGGCATTCCTCAAGGCGGAGGGACGGGAGGAGGATTACACCCCCCTGTCCAGCGATCCGGACGCGGTCTACGACAAGGTGCTGCACATCGACCTGTCGGCGCTGGAGCCGCTGATCGCCTGCCCCCACAGCCCCGATAAGGTGGTGCCCGTGTCCTCTCTCAAGGGCACCAAGGTGGATCAGGTCTGCATCGGCTCCTGCACCAATTCTTCCCTGCAGGATATGCTGAAGGTGGCGGCTCTCCTGAAAGGGCGCACCATTGCCCCGTCGGTAAGCCTGTCCATTTCCCCCGGCTCCAAGCAGGTGCTGTCCATGCTGGCGGACTGCGGGGCGCTGACGGACATTCTGGCCTCCGGCGCCCGGGTGCTGGAATGTGCCTGCGGCCCCTGTATCGGCATGGGCTTTTCCCCCAATTCCGGCGGCGTGAGCCTGCGCACCTTTAACCGCAACTTTGAGGGACGCAGCGGCACCGCCGACGGGCAGGTGTATCTGGTCAGCCCCGAAACGGCGGTGGCGGCCGCCGTCAGCGGCGAAATCACCGACCCCCGTCTGCTGGGCGAGATGCCTGCCATCGACTTCCCGGAGCGGTTCCGCATCGACGACAGCGCCGTGCTGGCCCCCGCCCCGGAGGCAGAGGCGGACAGCGTAGAGGTGCTGCGGGGTCCCAACATCAAAGAATTCCCGCAATGCTATCCTCAGGAGGACAGCCTGACCGCCCCGCTGGTGCTGAAGGTGGGGGACAACATCACCACCGACCACATTATGCCGGCGGGCGCGAAAATCCTCCCCTACCGCTCCAACATCCCCCATCTGAGCCAATTCTGCTTCGGGGTATGCGATAAGACCTTCCCGGAGCGGGCAAAAGCCGCCGGACAGAGCATCGTGGTAGGCGGCAGCAACTACGGGCAAGGCTCCTCCCGGGAGCACGCGGCGCTGGTGCCGCTGTATCTGGGGGTGCGGGCGGTGATCGCCAAGAGCTTCGCCCGGATTCACGCCGCGAACCTCATCAACGCCGGCATTATGCCCCTGACCTTTGCCGACCCGGCGGATTACGACGCCCTTACGCAAGGGGACACCCTGGCGCTGACGGATGTATACGCCGGGATGGACAACGGCACCATCACCCTGACGGATAAAACCACCGGGAAAACGATGGCGCTGCAGGCGGATTTCACCGACCGGCAAAAGGCAATTCTGAAAGCGGGCGGCTTGCTGGGCTATACGAAAGCTCAGAGGAACTGAACCGGAGCGGCGCTGCATAAAGCGGCGCCGTTCTGCCGGAAGAAAGGAAACGGAGACTATGGATTCTTATGTCAATGCGGCGGTGGAGCAATTCCGCCGGGTGCTGGAGCAGCAGATTGCCCGCCAGCGCCGGATGGAGGCCGGTTCCGCAGCGGTGGATTACACGCAAAAGGACAAAATCGTCATCGGCGTGATCGGCGGTGACGGGATTGGCCCGATTCTGGTGGAGCAGGCAAGCCGGGTGCTGGAGTGCCTGCTGGCGGACGATCTGGCCGCCGGCAAGGTCGAGCTGCGCCCCATTGAGGGACTGACCATCGAGAACCGGCTGGCGCTGGGGCAGGCGGTGCCGGCGGATACGCTGGCAGCCATCAAGGAGTGCGACGTGCTGCTGAAGGGTCCCACCACCACCCCCAAGGGCGGCACCATGGAGAGCGCCAATGTGGCGCTGCGGCGGGAGCTGGATCTCTACGCCAATGTGCGCCCGGTGAGCATCCCGGAAAAGCACATCGACTGGGTGTTCTATCGGGAAAATACCGAGGGCGAATATGTGTTGGGCAGCCAAGGCATCGAAATCCCCGACACGCTGGCCATGGATTTTAAGGTGACCACCGACGCCGGCACCCGGCGGATCGCCCGGGCGGCATTTGAATACGCCAAGCTGAACGGCAAAACCAATGTGGCGATCGTCACGAAAGCGAATATTATGAAAAAGACCGACGGCAAGTTCACCGCCCTGTGCCACGAGGTGGCGGCGGACTATCCCGACATCACCGCCGAGGACTGGTACATCGACATCATGACCGCCAATCTGGTGAACGAATCCATCCGGGATCGGTTCCAGGTGTTTGTGCTGCCCAATCTCTATGGCGATATCATCACCGACGAGGCAGCGCAGATTCAGGGCGGTGTCGGCACGGCGGGCAGCGCCAACATCGGCGACCGCTATGCCATGTTTGAGGCCATCCACGGCTCCGCGCCCCGGATGATCGAAGAGGGCCTGGGCGACTACGCCAACCCCTCCTCCATCCTCAAGGCCTGCGAAATGCTGCTGCGGCATATTGCCCGCCCGGAGGCGGCGGATCGGCTGGCGGCGGCGCTGCACACCTGCAACGACACCGAGCGCCGGGTGGTGGTCACCGGAGATAAGACCGGCGCTACCTGCCGGGCATTTGCCGACTATGTGATGGAAACCCTGACAAAATAAACGGATCTATACGCACACTGCCCCCGGCGGCCGTACGGTCGCCGGGGGCAGTGTTTTCATCCGGATGTCCGCCGCAGATGCAGCAACCGGGCGCACGGTTCGCCGGGGAAATGGCTGTGCTCCCGACGGCCGCACTCAGCCATGGTTGCCGATCTTCCCTTTTTTCATTAACCCCCGCCAGCCGGTGCCGAAGCCCCGCCTAACAAAGAGCAGCTGCAGCAGCAACGGGATCAGGAATATGTACGAAACGACCTTGATAAAGCAGAACAGCTTGAGAAGAATCCCGCTGCGGGGATTGTCAAAGGTGCCCTGCTTCACACATTTGTAGCAGGTCCACGCCTGCACAAAGAACGGATTGAAAAACACGACAAACAGAGCATCCGCCACAGCGATCCAGCTGTCCTGTCCCGGGATCAACGCAATCAGCGCAAACGCCCACGGGATAAAGAACCACATCAGCGCCCGCTTTCCGGCGGTGCGCTGCATCAGGCGCACGTCCTCGTCCGTATACCCGTTTTCCTCCGCCCATTCCCGAAATCCACTGTCTCCGTAAGAAACCATACCATAATCCTCCTGACACGCAATTTCGACAGCATTTCTGTTGATTGGTAGTATTTTTTCTACTTTATACTACTTGTCAATAGTTTTTCGGAATTTCCACTATAATGGGTGGAAGAATACCGGTGTCGGAAACGGGCGTATCGGATCGAGGTGGTTAGTTTGAAACCTTTGAAGGAGAAGATCAGCATTACGATCGACGGTGATGTGCTGGAGAAACTGAAACAGGCGGCAGAAAAGGACGACCGCTCTCTGTCCCAGTACATCAATTTGATATTAAAGCAGCATATCGCCGGCCGTGATGAACAGTCGTGAATTCGCCGAACAAAAACAGGAGGGGCACCGCGGCCGGCGGCGTCCCTCCTGTTTTTCGGTGTATTCCAATTCGGCTTTGCCCTCACGCGCCGGAGGGCTGTTCAAACGTCCGCAGAGAGACGGGGCGCGCAGCCGACCCCCGTGCGATACACCGGCGGTTCGGATCAATGCCGCGCGGAGGGGACTCTACCGACGACCGTTTTCCTCTCACAGCTCTCCGGAGAACCGGTACACCTGCGTATACAGCTGCTCCCGCAGGGCGCGGAAAGCGCTCTCCGTCAGCGGATATCCCTGTGTCATGATCCGCAGCGGCACCGTCGCGCTGCCGGGGGAGAGGGCAGGCTGCATATAGGGATAGTCGTTGTACTGAAATCCGTTGCGGCGGTAAAAGCCTACCCGACGGACAGCCATCTCCGTATGAGGCAGCTCCACCTCCAAGCACAGCGCCCCATATTCCGCCGCCAGCGCCGCCAGCATCCGGCTGCCGGTGCCGCCGTTGCGCCGATGGGGTTCCACCGCCAGATGCTCCACAAAGGTCATGGGACGCAGTTCCCATACCGCCGCAAAGCCCGCCAGCTCGCCGCCGTCCCATTCGCCCCACAGCCGGTAGGCAGGCTCCTCCAGCAGCGCCTGCTGGCCGTCCCGGGTGCGGCGTTCCTCCGGCGGGAAACTTCGCTCCATCAATCGGTATACGGCGTCAAAATCCGCCGCGGTCAATCGTTCCATGGTGATCCATCCTTTTGCATTTTTCTCCATTCTACCACAGAACCGTACACAAAGCAAATGGCAACGCCGTCGTTCTTCCGGTGTGCGCCGCAGACGCGGGCAGCGATTGCCCCACCGTCGAAGATCGACCATCCGCCCGCGGGCGCGGAGCGGCTGGCCGAAAACCCCGGGGCAAGCCGTCCATGAGCCCCGGCTTATGAGCGGGCGCGTCGGGCGGCTTTAGAGCACGGTGTTATCCCGCCGCGGTTTCACGGCAGCTTTCGGGAGCGCCGGAGGACGGAGGAAAGCCGTTGCCCCGCGCGGCTCCGACCGGCAGAGTCGTGGCCTTTGCGCCCTCCGGACGGCTCCGACCGGTCAATGCAGCGTTGCCCTCGCCGGGAACGGCGGCGGCGCGGGATACGCAAGCGGGAGGATGTGCTCCGTCCTTTCGGCGCGGGTCGTATACCGGGATGCGCCGCCGACGGCATCCCTCAGGAGCGGCTGACCGCCGGGGCTTTCTCGCAGCAGACGGATTCTCCGTGCAGGGACACGGTGATGGTGTCCCCCGGCCGGTATGCCCCGGCTAGCAGCTGCTCCGCCAGCGGATCGTCCAGCAGCTGCCGCAGCTGCCGCCGCAGAGGGCGGGCGCCGTATACCGGGTCATAGCCCGCCTGCGCCACCCGTTTTGCCACCGCCGGGTCGATCACGCAGCCGTATCCCAGACCCTCCACCCGGCGGCGCAGCTCGTCAAGCATCCGGGCGGCGATCTGCTCCACCTCGTCGGGGGTCAGCGGGCGGAAAACGATCACCTCATCCACCCGGTTGAGAAACTCCGGACGGAACTGCTTTTTCAGCTCTCCCATAGCGGCCGCCCGCAGATTCCGGTTCTGCCCGGCGGCGTCCCCGGCGGAAAAGCCCAGCCGGTTCTCTCCGGCAATCTGGCGGGCGCCCACATTGGAGGTCATGACGATCAGCGTGTGGCGGAAATCCACCCGCCGCCCCTGTCCGTCGGTCAGCTGCCCCTCCTCCAGAATTTGCAGCAGCAGATTGCTCACCTCCGGGTGAGCTTTTTCGATTTCATCAAATACCACCACCGAATAGGGATGGCGGCGCACCCGCTCGGTGAGCTGGCCGCCCTCCTCATACCCTACATAACCGGGCGGCGCGCCCATGAGCCGGGAGACGGTGTATTTTTCCATATATTCCGACATATCCAGCCGGATGAGGGCTTTTTCATCCCCGAACAGGGCCTGCGCCAGCGCCCGGCACAGTTCGGTCTTGCCCACGCCCGTGGGGCCAAGGAAAATAAACGACCCGGCAGGGCGGCGCTCATCCTGCAAGCCTACCCGGCTGCGGCGCACCGCCCGCGCCACCGCCGCCACCGCCTCCGGCTGCCCCACCATGCGGCGATGCAGCACCGCCTCCAGCTGCTGCAGGCGGGCGGATTCCTCCCGGCTGAGCTGCTCCACAGGGATGCCCGTCCACTCCGCCACGATATGCGCTACATCCGCCGCCGTCACCGGCTGTCCGCCCGCCTCCGGCCGCCACCCCTCCGGCTCCTGACCCAGCTGCACGGTGCGCTCCCGCACCTGTCGGCGCAGCTGGGCGGCGCGCTGAAAATCCTGCTCGTGTACGGCGGCGTGCAGCTCCTCCGACAGCCGCACCGTCTCGTCGTCCTCCGGCCGCCCCGGTGCCATCCGCCCGGCCACGGCAGCCGCCCGCAGACGTACCCGGGAGGCCGCTTCATCCATCAGATCCACCGCCTTATCCGGCAGATAGCGATCGGGAATATACCGCACCGACAGCCGCACCGCCGCCGTCAGCGCCTCGTCGGTGATGCGTACCCGGTGATGGGCCTCGTACCGCTCCCGCAGCCCCCGCAGAATTTCCTGCGCCTGCTCCGGGGTGGGTTCCTCCACCGTTACCAGCTGAAACCGCCGCTCCAGCGCCGCATCCTTTTCCACGTGGCGGCGGTATTCGGTCACGGTGGTGGCGCCGATGAGCTGCAGCTCTCCCCGCGCCAGCCGGGGCTTCAGAATGTTGGCGGCATCCACCGCCCCCTCGGCCGCGCCGGTGCCGATGAGATTGTGCATCTCATCCACAAACAGCAGCACATCCCCCGCCTTTTCCACCTCGGTGAGAGCGGTGCGCACCCGCTCCTCAAAATCACCCCGATACTTGGTGCCCGCCACCATGCCGGTCAGGTCGAGGGTGATGAGCCGCTTGCCCCGCAGCGCCTGCGGCACATCCTCCGCCGCAATGCGCTGCGCCAGGCCCTCCGCCACCGCCGTCTTACCCACCCCCGGTTCCCCGATCAGGCAGGGATTGTTCTTCGTGCGGCGACACAGGATCTGGATCACCCGGCCGATCTCCTCCTCCCGGCCGATGACCGGGTCCAGCTGCCCCGCCCGGGCCATGGCCGTGAGATCCCGCCCGAATTGCTCCAGCGTAGGGGTGCGGACGCGCCCCGGACGGCTGTCGCCGCCTGTCTGCGCGCCGCTGCCCAGCACGCCGCCGGTTCCCGGCGGCATCCCCGCCGCCCGGGCGATATCCGTCAGCAGCTCCGCCGGCCGGCCGCCCAGCAGCAGCAAAAGCCGCACTGCCACGCTGGTGTCGTCCCGCAGGATCGCCGCCAGAATATGCTCCGTGCCCGCCAGCCGCTGACGGGTCAGCGCCGCCTCGGTCAGCGCCAGCTCCATGGCGGCTTTGGCGCGGGGGGTCAGATCGTCCGGGGTCAATGGGCTGTACATCCCGCCGCCTTCGCTCTGGGTCAGCTTTTCTCCATACCGCAGAGCGGTGATGCCCCGGGCATTCAGCACCACCGCCGCCACACCGCTGCCCTCCCGCAGCAGCCCCAGCACCAGATGCTCCGTGCCGATATAGGTGTGCCCCATATCCCGCGCCGCCTCGATCGCCAGATTCAGCGCCGTATTGGCTTTGTCCGTGAACCGCTTGAACCGATACATCAAGCCCCGCCTCCTTTGCGTTTCATTTAGAATATAGGCAGGGGCGGCAGGTTTTATACCATCAATTCAGCTGCCGCACACCGGGCGGCTGGTCGATGGGAAAGGCGGTCAGCTCCCGCCCCTCCAGCGGCGCGTGATGCAGGTGCGCCACCGAAAGCTGCCGGTTCGCATAGGTGGTCACATAATAGCTGCCCCGGGTGGCGTTGCACCCGGCGGTATAGCGGGTATACTCCTGGGCCCCGTCCGGCAGACGGCAGCACCCCCGAGGCTGCGCCACCGCCCCCAGAATATGAAACAGCTGATGGATGCTGTCGTTCTCCCCGCCGCCGCAGACGGAATGGGCCCGCACGAACGCCGCCCGCACGAACCGGGAGCGGGAGGACAGATCCCCCGGCAGCCCCAGCGCCCCCATGCCCCGGCTGTACGGAGCCAGCTTCATCTGCGGGGCAAAGCGATTCACCGGCTCCTCCGGGGAGAGGGACAGATAGTCGTTGAGGGCGAACAGCTGCCGGGGCAGAGGCGGCTCATTGGTCAGCACCCCCGCCGGATTGTCCGTCACCCGCAGTCCCGTGGCCAGCGGCTCCACCGCCACGCATTCCCGCTCATCCGCCAGCATCCAGTGGAGCGGCGCGGCGGGCAGCTCCGGGGAAAAGGGGGTGTCCGTCAGTCGAATACGCCTCAGCAGCCCGCAGGCCTCCCGCACGGTGGCGCACTGCCCCAGCACCCGGGCAATGAGCTGATAGGAGGGCACATTATCCTCCCCGGGGCGCTCTTTCTGATACACGGCGCTTTGGGCAAACCGCAGCCCCGCCATGCACAGCCCCCGCTCATTGACCCCGTCGTAATACAACGGATACCCCTGCTGCAGATGCGCCACGCCGACGAGGGCATAGTGCTCCGTCGCGGAATTCCACAGCGGAAACCGCCGGGGTGTAATGACCACATATTCTCCGTAGCCCCGCTCCAGATCCAGATTGCGCCCGAAATAAAAATCCTCCGTCCGCAAGGTCACTGCCGTACACATACGCATTCCTCCTGTCGGCATCAGTATTCCCCGGACGGAGGTTGTCATACGCCGCCGGTTGTGGTATACTGAAGGCACAAATTGAAACACAGGAGCGATCACTATGAAACACGAGACCGAACGCCAACGCATCATCCGGGAGCTGCTCCACGGCACCGACGAGGAATTCACCGACGAGGAGTTAATCCACCAGCTGATCGCCACCAAGGTGACGGAAAACGCCGACCGCCGGGAGAAGCTGTCCTTCGGCCAGCGGGCATCGGATGCGGTGGCAAAATTCGCCGGCAGCTGGGCGTTTATTTTCAGCTTTATCGCCATTATGGTGCTGTGGATGCTGCTGAATGTGCTCATGGCGGACAAAGCGTTTGACGCCTATCCGTTTATTCTGCTCAATCTGGTGCTGTCCTGCATCGCCGCCGTGCAGGCGCCGCTCATTATGATGAGCCAGAACCGCCAGGAGGCCAAGGACCGGGAGCGGGCCGAGAACGATTATAAGGTCAATCTGAAAAGCGAACTGATCGTAGACGACCTGCACAAAAAGCTGGATCGGGTGCTGGAGAACCAGAAGGAGCTGCGCCACCGGCTGGAGCAGCTGGAAAAGCGCCCCTGAGGACGGGGCAAAAAAACAAGCCCGGAGAGACGGTTTCATCCGTCTCTCCGAGCTGCTGTTTCTTTGTGGATAACGTTCGCTTTTCGGACTCCCGACAGCTGTCTCCGGCTGTCGGAGATACCGCCCCCGGACGTTTAATCGGGGAACCGCTGGTTGGCGTAGTAGGCGATGGTGTCCACCGTCTGGTCAATGCCGGTCTTGAGGCTGTCGATGACCAGATCGTAGCTTTCGATGCTGCCCCAGCGGGTGTCGGCGTAGAAATTGTGATAGCTGGCGCGGCGCTTATCCGTGCGCACGATCTCGTCCGCCGCCTTTTTCTCCGTGGTGCCGGGATGCCGCGCCAGCGCACGGGCCACCCGGCTCTTGATATCCGCCCGGATGAATACGTTGATAACCTGCTCCCGCTTTGCCAGCGCATAATCGGCGCAGCGCCCGATGATTACGCAGCTCTCGCCCTTGTCCGCCAGCTTCTGGATGGTGTCGAACTGCGCCAGAAAAATTTTCTGGTGGATGGGAATGTCGTATTGCCCCATGGCGATGCCGTAATTCCCCAGCGACAGCGAATACAGCAGACTGCTGGTGGGCACCTCGTCGTACAGCTCAAAATTCTCCGGGGCCAGTCCGCTTTCCTCCGCGGCCAGCTTCAGCAGCTCCTTATCATACACCGGAATGCCCAGCTTCTCCGCCAGCTTTTTGCCGATCTCGTGGCCGCCGCTGCCGCTCTGCCGTCCGATGGTAATGATGGTTCCGTTTTTCATGGTATGTCTCCTCCTTACTCGGTATCAACCCGATGTTTCCTATATAACTATACCAAATTTATGCGCATTTGTACAGGGGTATTTTATAAAATTCGGACATGATTTTGATTTTTGTGAAAAACGGCAAACCGCTGATGCAACAAATATCCATTTTGCCGGAATAAAAATCCATTGTCAACGCCCCGACAACGGGATACAATACCATTGGCAGTATAGGATCTGCGCCCGGCGAAAGACGCCCCGATCTGCCCGCGGACGGCATTTTGGGGGTTCTTTTGCGCTTTTTCGATGCAGGCGGGCGACAGTCCCTGACAATAAATACACAAGACAAAGGAGCAATGCACCATGAAGAAGATTGCTGTGCTGACCAGCGGCGGCGACGCCCCCGGCATGAACGCGGCCGTGCGTGCCGTGGTACGTTCCGCTCTCCACGAGGGTATGGAGGTATTCGGCGTTGTGCGGGGATACAACGGCCTGATCAAGGGGGAGCTGATCCCCATGAATCTGCGCAGCGTATCCGATATCATTCATCGAGGCGGAACCGTCCTCTACACCGCCCGCAGCCCTGAATTCTGCACCGAGGAGGGTATGCAGAAAGCAGTGGATAACTGCCATAAAAACGGCATCGAGGGCGTCGTAGTCATCGGCGGCGACGGCTCGTTCAAGGGCGCCCGGGACCTGACCGCCCATGGGATTCCCTGCATCGGTCTGCCCGGCACCATCGACAACGATATTTCCTGCTGCGACGAAACCATCGGCTACGACACCGCCATGAATACCATCGTGGAGATGGTGGACAAGCTGCGGGACACCTCCCAGTCCCATGACCGGTGCAGCGTGGTGGAGGTTATGGGCCGCCGGGCCGGGTGGCTGGCGCTGAACGCCGGCATCGCCGTAGGCGCCACCAGCATTCTGGTGCCGGAGGTCTCCTATGACTTCCAAAAGGATATCGTTGACCGGATGCAGGCCACAGCCCGCACCGGCAAGCACCATTTCATCATCATTGTGGCCGAGGGCGTCGGCCATGTGCAGGAGCTGGCCGAGAAGATCGAGGAGGTCACCGGCGTCGAGGCGCGTGCCACCGTGCTGGGACACGTGCAGCGGGGCGGTTCCCCCACGGCGCGAGATCGGGTGCTGGCCAGCCGGATGGGCAATTATGCGGTGCGTCTGCTCCAGCAGGGCAAGGAGAACCGCGTAGTCGCTATCCAGAACGACCATGTGTGCGACTTCGACATCACCGAGGCGCTGGCTATGAAGAAAGCCTTTGACCTGGATCTGTATCGGGTATCCACGGAGATCTCCATTTGATCTCTTTCCGGTGTCCGACGTATGTGTTGTGCCCCCGACGGTCGGTCGGGGGCACGCTTTTTGCTTTGAGTTGTTCGCCTCTGGCGAACATTTCGGGAAATTTCTATAAAGCCTGTCCTTTTTTCTTGTCAACGGTTGACAAAGATTTGCGGGTACGCTACAATACTGTTTAACGGGCTTTGCAACGGACGTTTGTCCGCGTATTGGGCGAACAGCTGTCCGCTGCAGCCGAATGATTTTATCGGAGGAATGAGACATGGCAAGAGTATACAATTTTTCCGCAGGACCGTCCATGCTGCCGGAGAGCGTGCTGCGCCGGGCGGCGGACGAAATGCTGGATTATGAGGGTTCCGGACAGTCTGTGATGGAGATGTCTCATCGCTCCAAGGTGTATCAGAGCATCATCGACGGCGCCGAGGGGCTGCTGCGGGAGGTCATGGGCATCCCGGATAACTATAAGGTGCTGTTCCTGCAGGGGGGCGCCTCCTCCCAGTTCGCCATGATCCCCATGAACCTGATGACCGGCAGCGGCAAGGCCGATTACGTGGTGACGGGTCAGTGGGCGAAAAAGGCCTATAAGGAGGCCGCACGCTACGGCAAGGCCCGGGTGGTGGCCAGCTCCGAGGATAAGACCTTCTCCTATATTCCCAAGCTGGATCCCGCGACCTTCGACCCGGAGGCGGACTATTTCTACATCTGCATGAATAACACCATCTACGGCACGGTGTATCACACCTTGCCGGATACCGGCAAGGTACCGCTGGTGGCGGACGCCTCCTCCTGCATCCTGTCGAAGCCCATCGACGTATCCAAATTCGGCATCCTCTACGCCGGTGCTCAGAAGAATATGGGCCCCGCCGGTGTGACGGTGGTGATCATCCGGGAGGACCTCATCGGCCACGCCATGGACATCACCCCCACCATGTTCAATTATCAGATCCATGCCGATAACGGCTCCATGTTCAACACCCCGCCCTGCTACGCCATCTATATGCTCAAGCTGGTGCTGGAATGGATCAAAAACGACATCGGCGGTCTGGAGAATATGCAGGCCATCAACGAGAAAAAGGCGGCGCTTCTGTACGGTTTTCTGGATCAATCCAAGCTGTTCCGCGGCACGGTGGTGCCGGAGGACCGGTCGCTGATGAATGTGCCCTTTGTCACCGGGGATGCCGACGTGGACGCCGCTTTCGTAAAGGCGGCCACCGAGGCGGGCTTTGTGAATATCAAGGGGCATCGCTCCGTGGGCGGTATGCGGGCCTCCATCTATAACGCCATGCCGGTGGAGGGCGTGGAAAAGCTGGTCGCCTTTATGAAAGAATTTGAGAAGCAGCACGGCTGAGCCGGACTGTAAGTGAGGAGCAAACATATGAAAATCTGTACGCTGAATAAAATTGCCGCCTGCGGCACCGGGCGGTTCGGCGCCGGCTATACCGTCGGCGAGGAGCTGGCCGGCGCGGACGGCGTGATGGTACGTTCCGCCGCCATGCACGATATGGCGCTGCCGGATACCCTGTGGGCCATCGCCCGGGCAGGCGCCGGGGTCAACAACATCCCCGTAGATGCCTGCAGCGAAAAGGGCGTTGTGGTATTCAACACCCCCGGCGCCAACGCCAACGCCGTAAAAGAGCTGGTGCTGGCGGGGCTGTTCCTGTCCTCCCGGAAGATCGTGGACGGCGTGCAGTGGGCCAAAACCCTCAAAGGGGAGGGCGATGCCGTCGGCAAGCTGGTGGAGAAAGGCAAATCCGCCTTTGCCGGTCCGGAAATTCTCGGCAAAAAGCTGGGGGTCATCGGTCTGGGCGCCATCGGCGTGCTGGTGGCCAATGCCGCCACGGCGCTGGGTATGGAGGTCTACGGTTACGATCCGTTTTTGTCGGTGGATGCTGCGTGGAAGCTGTCCCGCTCCATCCATCATGCCGCCACGCTGGAGGAGATCTACGCCGCCTGCGATTATATCACCGTCCATGTGCCGCTGACCCCGGATACCAAGGGGATGATCGGCGGGGACGCCCTGGCCGCCATGAAGGACGGCGTGCGGGTGCTGAATTTTGCCCGGGGCGGGCTGGTGGACAGCGCGGCCATGCTGGCGGCGCTGGAGAGCGGCAAGGTAGCCGCCTATGTGGTGGACTTCCCCAGCGACGAGATGCTGGGTGTGGCGAATGTGATTGCCATTCCCCATCTGGGCGCCTCCACTCCGGAGAGCGAGGACAACTGCGCCGTGATGGCGGCGGATGAGCTGATGGACTATCTGGAGAACGGCAACATCACCCATTCGGTCAATTTTCCCGATATGAAGGTGCCCCGCAGCGGCGACACCCGCATTTGCGTACTGCATAAGAATGTGCCCAATATGCTGGCGCAGATCAGCGCCGTGGTCTCCGGCGCCGGGGTGAATATCGCCTCCATGACCAATAAATCCCGCAAGGATTACGCCTATACCGTGCTGGATATCGAGGGGGCGGTCAAGGATTCCGTCTCCCGGGATATTGCGGGCATCCGGGATGTCATCCGGGTGCGGGTGCTGTAAGCGCCCCGCCATCCATGCCCGTCGCACGGTTTTGCACGTCGTATAACCGGAATTTTGCATACGGGCGACGGACGGCTTTCACCTGCGCCTGCATCGAGCGAAAAAACCGCACCCTGTTTTTGACGGGGTGCGGTTTGGTATTTTCGGGTGCCCGTTTTCTGACGCACCGGAGACGGTCTGACGCACCGGAGGTGGTCGGAGAACGGTGGTCGTTCGGACGCACGTAGGCTTCTGCTTGTCAGAGCGGGAGTGGTGCACCTCCGGAAAATGGGCCTGGGCCGTTCTCGCTGGGTTTACGCCGTTTTCCGCGAGCGCTCGACAGGAACAGCCAACGGCGCTGTCTCGTAAAGAGCGACCGGGGCATTAAGACAATTTTTCCCGCTGAGGGTTTGGGGTTAGAGTATCGCGGCTTTGGTATTCCGCGACCGCTTTTGCCGATTTTGAAAGCCGGACTCTTTTCCCGGCACGCGCGTTTTTTGCCGAAAACGGCGACCGAAAAGCAGGCTTGGCAGCGAAAACCGGTTGACAGCCGCCGGAAAACTGCGTATAATAAATCTGTATCCACGAAACACGGGGGCGTAAAGGTTTCGACGGGGATCGTGCGATACGGTAAGCGAGTAGCGGCGCCGACCCGCTATAAAAGCGGCAAACTTGAAAGTAAACGACAACAATTCTGTTGCCCTGGCGGCCTAATTAGGCTGCCCGTCCTTCCCCGGAATACCGCGGCCGGGTGCGGGGCGTCGATGAGCGGTGAACGTGAACGGAGTGGTGCCACCCTCCCCGTCACGGCGTAGTGGCTACCGTAGCGAGCTGCCTGTCTGTCGGCGGCCCGTGAGGGGAATCCTCATAGACTGACTGCACTCGGAGAAAGCCGTACCAAGTGGTTTTCGGACGCGGGTTCGATTCCCGCCGCTTCCACCACGAAAAAAGCAATTGCATTTTGCAATTGCTTTTTTCAGTTATATTCGCCTTACGGCGAGTGATATTGCTGCGCAGTGATATTCGGCTTTCTGCCGAGTGATATTCGCTTCGCGAGTGCGAGGGCGAATATAATATCACTGTGCCGCAGGCACAATATCACTTTTGCGTCAGCAAAAATATCACGCCGAGCACTGCTCGGCATATCACTTGGTTTACTTTATGTTGTAATAGAATAATGCTGCGCGTAGCGTAAACGCACATCAATTACATATTGTGCGATTTCGTTGCGCAGTCACAACAAAAAAAGACCCCATCCGGGGTCTTTTTTTGTTGGCGAACGGTTGGTGCAGAAGAAACCGCGTACTTTTCCCCTCACAGGGGAAAAGTACAGGACTATCCCGCGCACAGCGGCAAAATCGACGCACCGACCAATGCGGGATAGTCCGGGGTCCCGATTCCCGCCGCTTTTGCCATAACTCCACCGGTATTTTGACGGAATCGCGGTGGACGTTTTTAACCCAAAAAACCGCTTGGAATCCGGCTCTCCGGCTGTTTCGGCCACATAAGGAGCCCCTGCGGAGCAATTCCGGGGCGGGGGTTCGTGCGTTTTACGGGGATTGCGGCTTTCTGTACCATTGTAATCGTTAAACTACCGAGCAATCGTTGAACCACTGGGGTATTGGTTAATCTGCTGAGCTCTGATAATACTCCTTACGAGAAAATCGGCGATGAAAGGCGGTCGCCGGCAGACGAAGTGCCGTTTGACATCCCCGATTCACGCCACTTTCGGGCACATCCGATAATCCACACGGTGATCGTCCACATCGACGAGCGGATACCTTTCAAATTTCGGGACGGCACAGAAATGGAAACGCAAATCCCGCCAAACACAAAAATTGCAGGTTCGGCGTCTGCGGCCCGCTTAATTCAAATGCGGTCAGCGCGCAGAAACCGCTTTTTTCCTGCTGAGCCAAACAAATTTCAAATTCTCTCTTGACTCTATAACTATTATAGAGTTTATAATGTAGAAGTAACAAAACGCAAAGAGGGAACAAGCACAATGGAAAAGAACTTAACCACCGGCAGCGTATTCAAAAATGTCATTCTGTTCTCGCTGCCGTACCTACTCTCGTATTTCTTGCAGACGCTCTACGGCATGGCCGACCTGTTCATCATCGGTCAGTTTGAGGGCGTTGCCAGCACCACCGCCG
>ERZ808240.1140-NODE-1140-length-33791-cov-39.888398_pt1 | contig 33791 bp, 15 predicted proteins | sample MGYA00521084_ERZ808240 | MGnify/ENA primary metagenome ERZ808240 (study PRJEB31516, sample SAMN03275571) | gut metagenome | biome: mammalia-associated habitat; material: feces | host: Papio cynocephalus | place: Kenya | collected 2012-08-06 ... | reverse complement strand
TCTCTGTTTCGCTCCCATGATCTCCACATTCGCTTTGGGAAATCTCTTGGAACATTGACAGCCATAAATATGATGACAGATAGAAACAACAAATTGATATTCTAAGGCTTGCGGTTCCATACATCATAAACACAATAGGCAGGTCGCCACGATGGCGACCTGCCTAAACTTGACACCTTAATTAAGCCCTATTTTAGTTTACTCGCAAACCGTCAACAGTATAGAGCTTGTCACCTTTCTTCACAAGAAGACGACCATTCTTCACAAACTTCTGAATCTTAGTCGGTTTAGCCTCTGTGCCATGAATATTTTCGATACCATCAGTGAGACCTTCTGTTTGGATAACATAAATGTCATAAAGCTGACCCTTAGAGCCACCACTTACTTGAGCTACTCGAAGATAAACAGGGGCAGCCTCATCCAAGTGGAAACGAGTCTTCTTAAACAAACGCTGAGTTTTTGAATATTTCAGACCGCCAACTGTCTCCCATGTTTGCCCATCTTTAGACTTCTGCAATTCTATGCCCAAATCACTTGTACCACCGTTAGAAAGATAAGTCACTACATCAAATGTGCCTTCAAAGGTCTTAGTTGACTCTATACGCATGGAATAAGGATCACCTTCCGCCTTTCCACCGAAGTCCACCTTACCTTTAGAAGGTGAGCCTCCAATCTCATCGATTGCATCTTCAGCAAAGTAACCTGCAGTACCTGTATAGACACCAACACCAGCAGAAACATTTGTCTCACCAGTAATCACCTGCCCATTAGACTTAATAACCCAATCGGTATCCGAAGTAGAGGAAACGATTCTTAAAGCATCAGCAGCTGGCTTATAAAGTGGTTCGCCAGAATCTGGGTCTGTCTCGCCAGTTGGTTCATCGCTATAATAGTTCCAGGCAGACTTGCCAAAGTAATAAACAGCCTTGGCTGCACCAGAAGCTGTACCTGCAGTAATTGCATCAGCCAAAGGAGAAGAAACACCTGCGCCATCAGTCACAACTGCATTTGTAAACCAATCTGTTTCATTTGCCGTAAAATGCGAGATAACATCCTTTGCCTCAGGAATACCTTTGACCTTTATATCAGCCTGAGCTAACTCACTTTGCAACTTACCGTCAACTACGGCAAAAGCTGAAATAGTACCAGGCTCTGTAATTTCTATCGGCTCTGAGTAAGTAGCCGCATTGCTTGTTTCCGTCTGTCCAGAGAAAGAATAATAAATTTTTGCACTTTCCTCCTTGCTGCTAAGAGTGATTGTCGTCTTGCCATCCTCTACTGTTGTCTCAATAGCAGGAGCAGATGCCTGTGACTGGATATCAACAACCTTAATTGCCTCTTCACTGTTAAGGAAGCCCTCGGAAACAGCATAAGCTGTCAAATTCGTCTCCTCGGTATAAACTAAAGGTTCAGTATAGAGTTGGTACTCACCATCACCATTTTTATAGTAGATAACAGAACCACCTGTTGCACAAGAGATTGTTGCAGTAGTTTGCTGATCAGCATATTGCAAAGACACTGAAGGAGTTGCAGTTTTAGTTACATCACGTTTAGACTTTGCAACCTCATTGATTATATTACCCAAGAGAGCAGGCCACTCCGCATATCCCCCAGCTACCTCATCAGTTGTTGGAAGGAAAATATAGCTATTCTTGCCTGCACCATTATTATGGCGATGGCTAAATACTGCCTCACCTTGCTTAGCGATTACCTCGTCTGTGGCAAACTTCTCAGGAAGAGTTACTGCCACATTAGCCATGTAGTCGAAAGCTCCATCTTCCAATGTTATATTTGACCAGTAACTATCATTTGCATCTACAACAGAAACTGTAGTCTCCCCATTACCTGCAGGAGTATAACCGAAAAGATTACTACTCAAGTTGACCATCGGCACATAGGCAATGTTCTTCTGCAAAGTTGCATAAGAAGGAATGTTTGGAGTAAGATCAGAGCCCAAAACCACAGCCTCATAGCTACGTAACGTTTCTTCCGAAACATCCTCCGTAGTAGCATCTATATCTGTATATTCGAAACCATCTGTTGGACGCATTGCATAATCCAAAGCAGTTCCACCAGCATGAAGCCACGCCACCTTGCGTGCCTCACCCATGTTGTCGCCTTCATCTACATTAATGAAATAACAATGGCAACCATTCGTGTTGTAAATCAACACATCGTATGTGCCATCCTCGTTAGGAGTATCCGTCAGCCCCTCTTCTGGCACCAACCAAGTTTGCTCCACATATTTCTTAGGAGCAGCAATAGCATTGCCATCAGGGTCTTTCAGCTTAGTACCCTTAGTATTATACTTTCCTTTTGGAACAATATAGAGTTCATAACCACGTGCTTCTGTGGTTTTATGAGACTCCACACCCAATGTAATCTTGGCGCCAGCCTTCACATTTGGAATGACAAAATAGTTTTTTTGCTTAGAACCCGTCCACAAATAAGAAGCACCCTCATAGCCACTTCCATTGTCAATGCAAATTGCCAAGGAACGAGCTGTTGTGTTTGTATAAAGCAAGCCCTCAAACTCTTGAATAGGCTGTCCATCAGCACACAATTGAGCACCAGCGGTAGCATTGCCCTGAGCCTTTACCTCCCAGAAAATCTTGCTGTCTTTTGCAGCAGATTGAGTACCATTGGCTTTTTCAATATCAGACCAACCACAAGCCGGATTCAAGGCTTCTGCATCACTTGCGAAATTAGCGGACGCACCCTTTTTCAAGTTTTCAACAGTAGGAGCACTCCACTTCGTGAAATCCCACTTTCGGCTTTCAGCATTTGCCGTCAGTAAGCTGACTGCCAGCAATGCAAGCGTTAAAATTTTCTTCATACGCGTTAGTTTTTAATGTTTATTATTTAGGTTATAACTTATATTTCACCCAATTGGCTCCATTCAAGATAGCTGCACGCACCTTACCTGCCAACCCATTGGTTTCATATTTCGGGCAGATTTCATCTGCTATAATATTAGCATCCTGGTAACGTACCGCCACACGATTCATCCAAGGATAAGTCTTACCCTCACAAGAAAACTCCAACTCTGCCTCTTGCATAATCTGAATGTCGTTGCTACGTTTAGCCGCTTGCAACTGAGTTGGAGTTGAACCAGACTCTATGGGACGAGCCGCCAAAGAGTATGCACCACGAATTCCTGCATCAGGATATTTACGAGTACCCCACTCCGCACTGGAAGTCCAGTTGCGAGTGAATCCTTCCCACTCTGGATATTTGATAGGTTTGCCAGCAGCCTTCAATTCGTCATTTTCGACTAATTCCGTCACCTTATCACCTGTCATACCATTGTTGAGGACACTATACAAAGCGGAAAAACGCCCCAACTGGTTCAATGCCTCGCAAAGCATCAAATGGTACTGGGTGGCACGATAAATATAAATATGCACATCGTCCTGATAAGCATTGGCACGCACACCATTTCGTCCACCATTGGAACGGTATTTGGCGATATACTTACCATTGGCTTCTTCACCCACCAAGTTCTTGTAGCGAGTCTCGGATTTTGAGCCACCAGGATTTTTCAATGGGTCTATAAAATTATTCATACCAGCCTCGGATGGTTGCAAGAGATACTCTGCAGGCGAATCACTGTTGAAATGCTTAACCAAACTATTTGTCTGTCCCTGATTATAATCATAGAGAATAGCACACACATTCTCAGGAGCATAAGGATCTTGCGCTTGCCAAATAGAAGTATAGCGTCCCGCTGTGCCTGCATTAGGACACCAATATGGATTGTTACCAGAAGATTTTTCATTGTTGATATATACATTCAACGCTTTCAGCAACAAGTCGGCAGCAGTTTTATAGTATCCCATGGCTGCATCACTTCCCACACCATTGTTTTCCGCATCCAGATAAGCTCCTTTCCAAAGACAAAGTTCAGAATATACGCCTTCGTATGTAGGAACTATATAATTCCACTTACGGAAAGGAGAATTGGCAACGTTAGTTACATTGGTTGGATCAAGCCAAGCTATCCAATCTACTACCAAGTCTGATTTCACACCATCATAGCCATTTTCCATTAAGTTCAAGCACTTGTCGACAATCTCTTTCATTGGAATGACATGATCGCGAGCATTTACCAAGAAATCGTCTACGCTCCCCACAGGTTCATCAATCCAAGCTGCCTCACCATAGATTTCCCCTATAGTCTTATATGCCCACGCCTTGATACGTATTGTGGAAGATATCAAGTTCTGGCATATCTCATCATCTACCTGAGGATACTTGCGGAATTCTTTTATCTTACTCAGATAATCATTACAAGCTAAAATCAACTCATAATAAGGAGCAGGCGATGCATACTCATTTCCTTGCAAATTATCAGAGTATTGATATATTGACCATAAATCTGTTCCTGCATTTTTCGTTGGCTCTATGAATTCTGCACGTGTATCAGTCAATAATATTTCTTTGTCTCCAATTGCCTGCATCTTGGTCATCAAGCCCACAAACCCCGTGTACATCTCCGTATTCTCAGAAATGTAACTCTTGTCACTAACCTGATCATTCGTCTCTGGATTAAAGAAATCCGAGCAAGAAGTAAATGTCAAGCCAAAAGCAGCTACAAAAACCCCTACACTCCATTTATATTTTTTGAAAATATTGCGTTTCATATTCTTACCTTTTTTGTTTTCTTGATAACTTATACGCTATTTTTCTATATTAGAACTTCAAATTAACACCAATCTTGACGGAACGTGGTGCGTTCAACTTGCCATAATCCACACCTTGCATCATGTTGTTATAAGAGTAAGCAAACTCTGGGTCCAATCCAAGATATTTCGTAAAAGTCAGCAAGTTCTCACCTGTGACATAGACTGTAGCACCCTGAATAAAGTTCCACAGAGACTTTTCATAAGTGTAACTCAATGTCACACTGCGCAGCTTCACAAAGTCCGTGCCCTCTATCCAGCGGTCCGAGAAGACATTGTTACCACGAGGATCCCCCCACTCAGCATGTGGCATATCAGTAATCTGACCTTCCATATTCCAACGACGAACTACAGAAACCGACTGATTGGAGAAATCTGAAGCCGATTCCGTAATGCGACGAACCGCATTATAAGCCTTTCCACCCCACTGATAGCCAAAATCTAAATCCAAACCGAAGTTTTTGTAGTCAAATCTTGTATAAAAATTGCCAAAGCCTTTAGGGGTAGCAGCTCCCAAGACAACACGATCGGCAGCGTCTATCCTTCCATCACCATTTTGGTCAACAAAGCGGATATCTCCAGCTTGATAAGCAACACCTTTATCATTCAGCATAGAAGTCATACTACCATCTTTTGACGTATAAGCAGAATTTGCCTCTGCTGTTGTAGAATAAACACCAGCAGTTTGGTATCCATAGAAAGCATAAGGTGACTCGCCTTCACGTGTAATCAATGTAGCATTGTCTGACAATGATGTAACAATATCATCAGCACCTCCCATACTGTCCATCTTATTATTGACTGTGCTTAGAGTCGCTCCCACGGTCCAACAGAAGCTCTTAGTTACCACAGGACTAATTGCTGCTTTCAGTTCTATACCATTTCCCTTAATCTTTGCGCCATTGCGATAATAAGGAGAAGTGCCCAAAAGAGGAGAAGATGATCCGTAGAGAATCACATCCTTGGTCATGGAATGATAATACTCTGCGCCGAAATTAATACGGTTATTCCAAAGGGCTGTTTCGACACCAACATTGAACGTCGAAGTTACCTCTGGTTTCAACACATCTGTTGTTGCCAAATTAGCTCGTACAATTCCTGCTATATCCAAGAAAGGAGTCGAAGTATAGTAACTCTGATAGTACTTACTGCTAAAATGACTATTACCTGTCACCGAATAATTAGCATAGAAGTTCAACTTGTTGATAAAATCAACATTGCGAATTCCAGCCAAACGCTTCATCATCAAAGCAACATCAACTCCAGGATAGACCTTGAGATCTCCAAACTTACCTGCCACACTGGAAGCTCCATCCGCCGAAACCGTGACACCAATCTTCAAAAGATGGTCGTATGTATAATTGGCAAGAGCGTAAAGATTCATCCAATTCCACTTGTTATTGTAACCATCGAAGTAACGTTTCTCAGAAGTTGGCACATTGGACATTGTCTTCAAATAATCATTAGGGGTGTTTCTGCCAAATGCTACATCGTACTCATAGTCGGTGGTAACGACCTGAAAGCCAGCCTGTGCCTTAAGCTCATGCTTCTTGGCAAAAGTCTTGTCGAATTCACCATTTACATGATAAAACATATTCATCGTGTAGTTGGTTCCTACACGTACCGTATTGTTAGCATTTCCATACTGGTCAGTAATATACTTAATCGCCTGTGAAGTAACTCCAGGAATAAACATATTTTCTTGATTATAGTTATAATACAAACCAACGATGCCATTCAATGTTAGATATTGTGTAGGACGATAAACCAACTGTACCTTGGCATTTACGTCATATTGTTTCTGATTTCCTTCCTCGGTCTCTACAATCGCCAAAGGGTTAGATACATAATAGTCATCAATGGCACCATACTTATAAGAGCTATAAGATGAAATTAGTTTTCCATAAATATCTGTACTATATGGAGACAACAATGGAGAACGGCGATAAGCTGCCAACAAAGGATTCGCCTCATAGGACATACCTTGCTCCAAAAAATTTCCCTTCATATAGGCTGTATTGACTGAAGCTAAGATTTCCAGCTTACGGCTTACCAACACAGAAGCGTTAATTTGAGCACTATAGCGGTCATTGTTGACATTTTTCAATGTACCATCATCACCATTGTAGCCCAAAGAAATATTATATTTGGCAATGGCATCACCACCTTCCACACGGAACAGAAGATCCATGGTGGATGAATTCCGCATGATTTCATCCTGCCAATTGGTATTGAAGCTATAAAGTTCAGCATTTGTCGCCGCAGGATCGGAAAGGAAAGAAAAATCCTTGAAGAAAGCTTCCTGATTCTCATAATGGGTTAGTCCCATGTCTGTCAGGTAACTTTTGTATTGTGTCGAATTCATCAATGGCAATCGGCTCTTATTCCAATTGACACCATAAATTGCATTGAATGAAATACGAGTATTCATGTTCTCCTTGGAAGCCTGATCTGTTTCAATGAGAACTACACCATTATTGGCTAAAGAGCCATAAATAGCTGTAGCCCCATCCTTCAACACAGTAACATTCTTGATATCCTGTCCATTCAAAGCCTCGAAAATAGAGCGACTCAAACCTCCAATCACTTTAGACTCGTTCTTGTCTGGCATGAAAGGGACACCGTTAATGACTATTAGAGGATTACCATCACCTATGATACTCTTCAAACCACGCAGTTGCAAATTCGCCCCCTCTCCGGGTGTACCACCCTTATTAATCACGCGCAAACCAGGCAACCCACTTTGCATCGCCTTCTCCACTGTCATGGAACCCAGAGTAAAGTCCTTGCGATTGACATTGGAACGACCAATCAAAGCAAACTCATCCTCCTCGGTTCCATTAGGTAAAACCACAGACTCGTTATAACGAGATGTCTTGTTAGAAATCAAGTGCACAACAAGGAGCTTCTCCAAGTTGTTTTTCTTAGGATATTCCACCTTGCTAAAGAATCCCTCATGGCTAAAGGTAATTTGTTCGTCATCCGTAAACTTCTTGATGACAAACAGTCCATCGCCATCTGTGCGCACAGGTTCTTTGCCTGGAATAGAGATAACAACATTCGCAACAGGCTGACCATCGTTTCCAATCACCTTACCTCGCAAATCTTGTGCTTGTAGGTTAGTGGATAGAGAAAGAGCTGTGCTCAACAAGAATACACCTTTCACATATCCTTTGTTATATTTAGATATAAACTTTTTCATTATTGTCTATTTTGTTTCGTAAATATCATTAGTAGTTATCTTTGGTCGGGCGGAAACACCAATGGTTGAGCACCATGGTGGTATTGCCATTCCAAGTAGGGCAAGAGATCTCTATGGTGATAGCCACAGGAGAACCATCTCCCTTCACATCAGGTATCTCCAATTCACTGATTACCAATCCACCATCCGTATCATAATTGCCGGCCTTCTTATTTGTAGAAAGATTCTCTGCCTTAGGATCATAACCTTCTATATAGTTACTTGGATTTCGGTCATAGTGGTATGTGGTAGAAGAACCTAACGTGATAGGATCAGAAACTGCCAAGATTTCAGTAGAACCCTTGACACGAATCTTAAATGTCAAGTCCATATTTTGATTTTGTTTAGAACCGAAGCTAAAGCTATACTTCCCTGGAGGAATCAAACAAGGCTGAATTTCCTTAACTGTCAAATTTTTCTTCATCCAATTATTCTTGACCATCTGTTGACGAGAAGGGGTTGTTTCGAATATGCGCTTGCAAGGAGTAAACAGCAACTGCCACTCCCCAGCCGTATCATCACTTGGAGCCAAGTCTAAGCTTCTGCATTCATGCAATGGCCAAACGCCCTGCAATGGAGTCCAAGCATCCACCCCCACTGTACATTGTTTGAAAGCCATATTCAACATTTGGAAGAAATCAGCTTTCTGCTGTGCATCACAAAATTCATAAATACTAAAATCTTCCTTAAGCCTCCATATCAATACATTGTTTGGAATATGCAGCTTGGTCACTTTATAAGCGACACCATTAGATAGTTCCACGGGAGTTGGATCTATCTGCTGCACATCGGTCTTCCAAGTCTTAGAGAAAATACTTGTCAGCATATTTTTCTCTTTGTCTTGGCTCTGTAATTCTGCAGAAGTATATTTTTTATTGAAGAAGGAAGCATCCATTATCCAATGGCGCATAGTATATTCGAAGCCATACTGTCTCTCTGCATCCCATTCATTCCACAGTCCCCATTTTTGCAAGCGTTTTTTTGCATCCGCAATAGCAGCCTCAATCACATCATTGCTTGCAACCAAAAATGTAGCAGTCAAGGATTCGGAACTAAGGTCAACATCCTGCTCCAAGAAATGTGTATTCTTGTAAATGAACACAGAGTCATAAACCGTATTACCCTCATCATTAACACCTATAGCCTTACTATTTTTTTTATCAAATTCACGTGTTCCACTTGACAGAATGCTATCTCGCAGAACAGAGTAATTGTCATCTAAGTTTGTAATATAGTCATAAACAGACTTAGGAATATTCAACAAAGAAGACAACACGTAAATATAACCACTGGTAGTTTTGACGACTCTCTTAACAGAAGATGTACCAAACATGATATGCCCTGCTATCTTTCCATCATTTCGAGCTTCATCATCCAAATCAACAGCAATATATTTACCATGCCACATCATAATACGCATATCATTCTTCTCCGTTTTTAAATTAGCAGGAGAGACAGCCATATCACTGACATGGGCCTTAATGGCATTCTCGATTTCACTTTCCGTCCCTGTCGGAGCTTGAAAATCATCGTTTTCAACGACCAACATTGTACTCAATTGTCCTTTCTTCTCCAAGGCATCATAGATGCCATGACTTTTAAACAACCCATTCATAGAAGAATACTCTGCAACTGAGGACAGAAAATCCTCACTACTCATATTCACAATTTCCATTTCATCAGAATTGACAACAAACTCCGTATTTTTGAAATAATCCTTGTCTGACAACTCAGAACAACTTCCCAAAGACAATACGGTCGATACCGCCAATATATAGATCAATTTATAGCGTTTCATATTTCATTTATTTAAGTTTTAGTTTCTCCATTGTCAGTCTTTCACTGGAACAAAAGTGATGGTGTCAAACTGCAATGAGAAGTTTTTATTCGTGGAAGCAGCTCCATCTTTTATTTTAAAAGAGAATACATGAGAAGCCGTACTATCAAACTCAATCTCATCATAAAGAACAGTAGAATACACCCCAGGGAGCACTACATTAGAGTTTGTAGATTTCACCAATGTATAAGGAGCGACATAGTTCTTATCTTTTCCATCAAAAGTTACTTCCAAAACGCCACCCGACCCATCGGTTTTGAGACGCATAAAATTATGACTTGTTGTATAGACAACGTCAAGCATCACCTTATATTTGCCTCTAACCAATGTAGGAGTTTGCATAGTTGCTGTTCCTGTGTTACCAAGGTTGAACACAACACAGTCATTATTGTTAGCTTGCTTTGCACCATTTTTAATAGCAATATCTGTAGGCTTCAACGTCGTGTAATAGCAAACAGGAGCAAAAGTAGTGTTGCTCGTCTCCGTCTCGGTATGAGTAAAGCAAGAAGCTCTGCTCAGGGACACAAGCTGCTGTTTATTGGAAGGAGTAGTTGGCTGATATTCTACCTCAGCACCTTCCACAATACTTTTGATTTCATTATCATCGGCTAAATCCCAAACAACAGTTTGCTGCGCTGGTTCCCAAACTGGCATCCAATTATCTACCTGATGCAAATATCCATTCAAAGCCAACACATTAGATGCATTCTCCACAAAATGAGTAGGTGTACCGCTGGCAGTATTAATAGCATAACGTTCTGCCATATTCGTCTTGGTGGAATCTGTCACCAAAGTAAACACAAGATTGTTGGCACCTGTTGACCATAGGCGGCTTGTATTCTCACCTTGGACAGCACCAATTGCATCCACCGTATTTTTCGTATTAAGCACATGATAACCCACATAAGCACGGAGCAAAGAATCTACAGAGATAGTGTTGTCATTGTTTTGTTCTGCAAGTTTCTGCTTCAATTGCTCTAATGAAGTTACATTCACCTTAGCAAATGCAGCATCATTCACCGCCAATACAGAATAATTACGATTTACTACCGTCTCTATATTATCAACAGACACTGTATCTGACACTGTATTTAAGATTTTATCCCAGCCAGTTTCCTTAATGGCCTGCAGAAAGATAGAGTATTCTCCACTCTGCATGATTCTATCATAAAGAGTCTCCACCAATGGTGTCAAGGCCGAAGAAAGCACATAAATCTTACCATTGGAAGCAGGAAGTCCCATTTCTATAATCTGCGCCTTGCTATTACTGTTAGACAAGATTGCTTGACCAGAATGCTCTTCGTCAATTTCGATATTGACCTTATCCTTAGCCAAGTTAGTTACACTTGTCTTAGTTACAAATTGGTCGGCCTGGATAGAGTCCTTCACTGTATGATAGAGAACAAAACTACGAGCATAGTCTTGATCCATATCCGTCACTTTATGTCCCAAAGCAGCCTCATACTTGCTCATAGCCTCATCTGTAGGCGCAAAGACCGTAAAACTCACGCCATCAGAAGACTGATTAAGCGCATTATATAGTCCTGACGCATTCAAGACATTCACAAATTCCGCAAAACGTCCGTCCGCCTCCAATGTATTGGATATTGGAGAATAATCATCAGACCTGAAAGTTGAACCTTCCGCAGGATCTTTACCTATATCAAAAACTGCAGAATCACACGATGAAAACATCAGCATCGCTGCCACGCATAATATATAATGTATCTTTTTCATTTTCATTTCAGATTACTTATTGCTTACCACTTGACTATTTGCTATAATAAGGATTCTGTACCAACAATTGGTTATGCTCTATATCATCCTCTGGCAAAGGAATATACCAGGCATAATTATCTATCAAAGAAGATTTAATCCACTCCGCCTTAGTTGTTTGGTTTCCTTCACAAATCAGTTCTATCGCTTTGTCCTTATACTTACGGTTACCTATCCGAGCCAACCAAAGAAGATCATACCATCGTTTTGCCTCGCCAAAGAACTCCATCTCCTTCTGATTTAAGATTTCTTCCAAAGCAGTCTCTTCACTATAGGTTTCCTTCTCGGCTTCCGTAATAGTAGGAATTGAGGCACGTTCGCGAATTTGATTGACCAAATCAAGTGCCTCTGAGATATAGCCAGTCATCGCCTCGGCCTGTGCCTTCATCAAGACAATTTCAGCCACACGATAGAGGATGAAATTGGCATCCTGGTGAAGTCTAAGACCACCTTCAACATCAGCAACATCATTTCCACCATATTTCCACAAATATCTCGTTCCATTCACATACGCATACGTAGCAAGGTTCATACGCCCCGTGCGTTCTCCTGGATTGATCACTTTTTCTTCCTCTTCTGCGATTTTTGTATTAGCATCTGTCGTGAACATCAAACCTTTTCCATCAAAAGAGAACAAACTTGCAGAGAAATTGTTTGTTTCCTTTGCCAATTCATAGTCCCAATTCAACTCAAATATACTTTCATTGGAATTGCCAGGATAGAATATACTGTACCAATCCTGGGTATTCTTCAAGAACTTAGGATAAAACTGCTCACCACTCTGGTTAGCATTGAGAATCAAATCACAATACTTCTTACAATTGTCATAATCCTCACTCCACAAACAAGCATCAGCCATCAAGGCATAGAGAGCCCATTTGGTTGCACGCCCCTTGGTCTCCCAGTCATTCTCATAAGTTGATTTGGCAGCATTAGTAGCCAACGCTGTCTCTACATCTTCTTTCACCTGCTTAATGATGTCCTCCTCTGAAGATTTTGCTATGCTATATTTCTGAGAGTCATCTGTATATGGATTTACAGGAAGAGGGACTTCCTTGAAATTTTTCACTAAGACAAGATAGCAATATGCACGTTGGAAATATGCCTCACAAAGATGCGACTTAAGTACTGCGTCATAATAGGTATTATCTGACGCTTGTACACGTGGAGCATTCTTGATTACAGAGTTTGCAAAATTGATAACTTGGTAGAGATCGCCATAATCACACAAACTGTTATCTGATGTCATGACAAAATCTTGCAACTTTGCGCTTTTCGTATCAGTTGTATACATGGCGCCACCCCTCAGTTCTCCCCATTTTATCAAAGTTGGCACAGCCTTTCGCATCTGGTAATATCCAGAGTTGATAACAGCTTCAACCTCTTCCTTTGATTTCCAATATTCCGTTGATACCTGCTCATTCTTTGGCAGTACGTCCAACCAGTCGTTACAAGAAGTCAGTGAAAGTGCAACAGAAGTTGCCAACAATATGTTTTTAATCGTTATTTTCATTGTCAAATTCACTTAAAAATTCAAATTGATATTAAATACATAGCGTTTGGAGATTGGCGTTGTGGCGCTATCCATCACCAATTTTTTTGCGGTAGGCATACCCACCTCAGGATCTTGTCCTGAATAATTGGTAAATGTGAAGAGGTCATAGCCTGTCGCATAAATTTTGCAACTACTGATTCCCAAGCCTAACTTAGCCAAGAATTTCTTCGGAATGTTATAACATAGCGTCAAAGTCTTGAGACGAACGTATGTCGCATCCTCCACGAAACGATCAGAACCCAAATAGTTATATCCCATGCCATAAAGAGCACGAGGGATGTCTGTTTGGTCGCCTTCCGAACGCCATCTATTCAGCACTGCCGTTGACTGGTTACCCTTGCCGTACATATTTTCCAAATTCATACGTGCCTTGTTGATGACCTTCTGCCCCAAACGACCATAAAGAACTGTTGTCAAGGAGAGATCTTTCCATTTCAAGGTAAAACCACCGCCAAAGATCAACTTTGGGTTGGCATTGCCCAAATATACAATATCCTTCTCATTGATGACACCATCCTTGTTCACATCCTCATACTTGGCATCACCAGGATATACAAGAGTATTTCCATTACGCATGGTAATGGCCTGTCCATTTACATCATACATGATGTTACCAGAGGCATCCTTGGCATACGTATCATTAGTATTCTGATAGACTCCCTTATAACGATAACCATAGAAAGCACCAATTGGTTGTCCTTCGACAAGTCTCATGGCATAATTGCCATTTCCGAAGGTATAAGACTCTTGGGTATAATTGTCCGGCAATTGTTCTACCTTATTTATATTACGTGAGGCATTAGCGTTCAACCTCAAAGACCAAGGACCTTTCTTAAATACATCGTAGTCGAAACGAACCTCAAAGCCCTTATTGCTCATGATACCTGAATTAAGCCAAGCCAACTGAGCATAACCTGTAGTACTCGGAATATCAACCTTACTTGACAACAAGTCGGTCGTTCTCTTATCGTAATAATCAAAAGTGAAGTTAAACTTGTTAAAAAGGCGCAAATCAATACCGAAATCCCAATCACGGGTTGACTCCCATTTCAAGTTATCCAATTGCATTCGTGATGGATAGATGGCTGGATTGGTCACATAAGTACCCAAACTTTCGAACGCACCAATGTATTGAGATGCACCACTTGGAGCACGCCCCGTCCAAGCTAAGCTACCACGAAGTTTTGCCTCGGTAACCACTTTACGGAAAGCATCCGACCAAAAATGTTCTCTGTCTATATTCCAAGCTAAGCCAAATGAAGGATAAGCGGCGAATCGGTTGTTTCTACCCATAGACGAGTTTCCTTCGTAATTGATAGTCGTATTCAGTACATAACGGCTATCAAAGCTATAAACAACTTGTCCCGTAAACGTAACAGTACGTCGTTCACTCTGCGCAGAACTTGCACCCGACACAGCGCTACCAATGATTGGATCTGAAAGGTTTGCAGAAGCATTTCCATATGTCACATTGGAAGTGCTTGTAGATTCTTGCTGACTTGTACGAACGACTGCTGTAGCTGTCAAACCATGTTTTTTCCCAAATACATTATTATATAGGAGTTTTGCCTCCGACTGCAAAGAATATGAATCAGAAGTAGCATCTGTCGCACGATTAGCATACGTACTATTCATCAACACACCAGTGGCAGCCTGTGGCAAGAATTTATTATTCTTGGCAGTTCTCATGTTCAAAGATACCCATCCCTTAAACTGCAAATGGAAAGGAAAATCATATTCCATAGTTACCGTCATTTTCTCTTCACGACTATTAGTCTTATTAAAACCTAAGTCAGCCATCGCTACTGGATTAAAATTCTTTCCACTATTGCCACTCAACGAGAAGTCACCTTCATAAGACGAATTCAATGAAAAATACTGATCTGTAGCTAAACCTGTAGCTGGATCTATCCAATAAGGAGACTTATTTGGCATCGCCGATTGAGCTTGCGAACGCAAGTTCGTGACAACATTGGCATCCTGTTTCGTATTTACAAAAGAGAAATCAGTATGTACACGCAAACGGTCAGAGAAATTATAAGTTACCTTCAATTGTGAAGTCAAACGTTTGAGCCCCGTTCCCTTCGTTGTACCTACATCATTCAAATAGCCCAAAGAAAAACGATAGCGAGCCTTTTCACCACCACCAGACATAGAGAAGTTATTATCTGAAATTAAAGCATTCTGCTTAACTTCGTTCAACCAATCCGTATCCTGGTTGTATTCGTTATAATACTGATAGTTTGGATTATAATTGATAGGATCTGCATTAAACAGCATATCCATCTCAGCAGACGCATTGGTCAATCCCTTTGCATTGGCAGCATTCCAAAGAGCATCCTGCATCATGGCTGTATATTGACGACCATTCAACAAAGGAATAGAAGAAGGTTCCTGCTTGATGGTCCACTTCGAAGAAAAATTGAAACGAGTTTTGCCCATCGCACCCTTCTTAGTATTGATGAGAAGCACACCATTAGAACCTTTGGAACCATAAATAGCTGTAGCAGCACCATCCTTGAGCACATCAATACTCTCAATATTAGAAGGCGCAATATTCAACAATGCTCCAAAATCCTCGGAGTTTGCAGTAGCAAAATCAAAGTCATCACTAATATTCGCATCGTATGGAACCCCATCCACAACAATTAAAGGATTCGCATCACCCGTCAAGGTATTAGTACCTCGAATCTGCATTGCATTTTTAGCTCCAGGATCGCCACCCATAGTAATATCAAGACCAGCGATTTGTCCTTGCAAAGCATCCTCTATAGATGTTACAGGAGAACCATCTACAATATCAGACAAATTAATGGACTGCACAGAAGAAGTACGTTCCATCCTCGTAATTCCCATTCCATCTCGTCGGTTAGCAGTGACTGTAACTTCACCCAACTCTGTTTTTGTATCGTCTTTCAACTGAAAATCAGCCTTTGTTTGACCTGTATATTTTACCTTGACAGTTTTCATACCGATGAAAGATACTTGCAAACTTAAATTCTTCGTATTCTCTGGCACTTGAAGGCTATAATTACCATCAATACCAGTAGTAGTACCCTTCACATAACGATTTTGGGCATTAACCAACACAACGTTGGCGCCTATGATAGGTTCCTTGAACTCACTATCTGTTACCGTACCTGTAATCACCTGTTGAGCAACTGCCGTAGCCGTATAAGCAACAAACAGGAAAAACAAGAAGGCATACCTCTTTATATTGTTCAATATTATATTTTTCATCTTGAATATTTATTTCAATAGTCCGTCAATAAATTGGATGCAACCATCATTGAATGCAAATGGGAAATAGAAATACTTGTCACAAACCGGAACCGTCGTATCAGAACCTTCTAATCTAACACTCAACGATTTACCATTATCAAGGATTTCTATCTTTGTAGTCAAGCTCTTGGTGATAAACTCACCCTTGCAACTTGAGCCTACATAAGGATAGTCCGTAAAGACATTTTCACCACTCCCGACAAAATAGTCGGTTATCCAAGCTTGCAACTGCGATTTTTCCGTAGCAGTCAGCTTTGCCGAAGAATTGAATTGCCCCGATGCAGAGAACAATTTTTTATAACCAGGAACTTTCTGATAGTTACGACTAATTGCTTCATTTGTCGGCACAAAAGCCAAGAACCGACTTCCCGAAACAGAGCTACCACCATCAGAGGGGAAAGACAAATTTGTGCCAACCACAAGTCCTGCCTTATTCAACAGCTGAGCAAATATATAATATTCATAATTAGCATCGTTACAAACAGCCAAGGCATGACTAATTCCATCCCCCTGCTGACTCTTGAAAATAGATTTGGCAGCATACGAGTATGCCTTTCCATTAGACCAAGAATTGCCTGAGTTTGTTATTTCATGAAATTCCACAAATGGACTTGTCGTACTGTTAGGTGTCAACATTTGGTTGAAATTAGCACTACTTGTTATTTTACCATCTTTGACAAACCAATAATTAAATGGAGTATATGTACTAACCACTTGCTGCCCCTCTTTCTTCAATTCCGTCACATTATCAGAAATATGCATATTCACCAATTGCAACATGGAGTTGCGACCCATGGCTACGAAATCACCTGCATCAGAACTATATTCCTGCAATTGCTTGCCAGAAGTTGTAGAATATAAACGCATCTGTGGATCGGCAGCCTCAAACTGAGCATTAGAAGGTATCAATGAAACAAATTGAGAATTGTCTGCCGCAAACGAAGATACCAACCCAGACCCATCCAAAGCATAAAGATAGCAACTATACTTTACATCCTTAAAAGCTGGAGCCACAACTGAAGAGAAGATGGCAGGAGCTGTCATTTCATCCATTCCATAAAGGAAGCCATTCGTGCAAACCTTTCTCCTATCTTGCAGAATTGTCGCTGGATCGAAATTCACAGTGGTTCCATAAATTGTCTTCACATTACCATTTTTTATCTCAGTAGGCATCACTGGACATTTACAATCAGCAAACATTTGATATACGAAATATTGCTTGATCAAAGGATCCAAACTATTCAGATTAGAATATCCATTTTCTGGAGACCAAAAGGTAGTAAAGAACTTTTCTAAAGCTTGATTTGTCGGAGCAAAGATACTAAAGCCCTGCGACTCCAAAGAAGCGGTTTGAGTGTAAATTTTACCTGATCCTGAAAATGTCCACTCGTAGGCAATGTTAGGAAGACTTCCATGCGAACGCAAATAAGCAGTATAGCCCAATGTCGTATTTGTCTCTTGCAATGCCTCCGTATAGGTTACATAAGAGTTATAAAGATTGAAGAAATCCGAATAGTCCGAATTGTTCTTCAATTCATCATAAATAGTATTAACAGGCTCTATAACACGATCTACATGATACAAATAGCCATTGTCCGTAATGACATTTCCCTCATCACTCACAGCAGCATTCGCTATATTGAAGCCATCACCAGTATGCTCTTCACCATACCATTTTGTATTTGGGTAAAAATAGTGATAGTCGGCCGCAGCATCAGCAACACCTTTTGTTTCAAAATACTTCGTGGAAAAAACAGGTAAATAGCGTTCGTAATGATACACTTTGATATCCTTCTCCGTACCATCTATCACTGCGCTAACATCCTCAATGGCATCCTGACTATGAGTGCGGTGCTTGTAATAGAGGCCTGCATTTTGTTTCTTGTCATCATCAGTTGCAGCATCTCCATCATTTGGTCGAAAATTTACCATTTTTTCCCAGTCAAAGGCATAATACATGAGATGCATGCCTATCAAATTCTTTACATATTGAGGATCTGATTGATACATCTCATCCAGAGAAGAGAAGCCTTTTTCCGTTAAAAACTCAGTAAATGCGGCATCATTAGGTGCGGCAACCGTTACAATACTCTTACCAGCAACGATACCATTGTTACCAGTCAAATCGATACCATGCAAAAAAATGCTGTAATTGCCTTCTTTTTGGAGAACCTCATAAGCATTTCCCTTCAGCCAACTCGGAACCTTATAGTGATCGTCATCTTCTAATTTATCACTACAAGAAAAGAATAGGCAAGGAGCCAACAAAAGTACCCCCCCCATTAAGCATTTCTGCCAATAATTTCTAATCATAAAATAGGTTTTAGTACTGCGTTTTAAGCAAATTGTTTATATTTTCAAGTTTACATTTTCGTCCCTATCAGGATCTACCGATTGTTTACGAACGCAAAGATACTCATTTTACTTAAAAGACACAAGAATAGAAGTGCTTTTTTCACATCTCGTGTACAATATTTTGTGGAAGTGTACAATTGTGCACACTTCCACCCATCTTTTTATTTCATAATTTTTCGTGTTACCACTTTTCCATCTTTTGTAGTCAAGCGCAACAAATATGCACCATCACCTACATTAGAGAGTTTTCTTCCTGACAAATCATAGTATTCCACCCTGGCTGCTTTTTCCTGCATAGGTATATTCCCAATACCTGTAGCAGCGGCGACCTTGACAATGCCTTCCGAAGAAAGAGAAGTCAAATCCCAAACTTGTCCCTCTCCAGGCTTTTCCGGAATCATCTTGACAGTTCCTTCTAATGTCACTCCAGAAGAGAAGACTTTGAATTCTTCTCCATCGACAAAGATCATTGGTACATCCGCATCTCCCATTTGGATAACAGCGCCATCCTCCAAGGTTACAGCATCAGAAACTATCACATTGTTACTTGCACCTTCCAACAACACATTAACAATACCACCGCTCTTGACGGTCAAAGTACTTTTCAACGATAATTTGGCACCATTTGCACCTTCTTCGAAATCTCCAGCTTGGATGGTAGCGCCATCATAAACACGAACGACACCTGCGATACTTCCCTTGCCAGAAAGAGTTGCACCCTTCATGACATTAACAGCTCCAGTTCCACTATTTGTGCCATTGACAATTAGATTACCTCCTTGCACATTGGTGATACCCTTATAGTCATTATTGCCAGTCAAACGCCAATAGCCAGTACCTTGCTTATTGATGTTTACCGTACCTTGATACTTTGAGCCACTCAAAGACCAATTGTTGATTTTGCCAGCAAAAGTCTCATCCGTATTAGCAGTTCCAATACTCCAAGTACATGTAAATCCTTTTGTATTTTTACTTGAACCACTCAAATATGTAGTAGATGCACCCGACAAACCTCCAATCGTAGTTTTACCACTGGTAGCCCAAATTCCCATACGAGCGTTACCAGCCAACTCCACGACACTATTCTTGAAATTTACAGTATTATCATTCAACAAGAATAAGGAGCCTTCTTTTTCCGAGGAAATTCCATTGGCTATCAAACGCCCAGTAAACGCTGAAAAATTATCTCCCTTCAGATACTCTCGCAAATAAGGGATGTTCAGTTGAAGTGTACCCGAACCGGTCAAAGGAGTAGCGATATAGCAATTGCGGTGTGGAGAGAACTGAGAGACCGTCTCTTCCTTCACTTCTATCGGGAAAGAGTAAGTCTCATAGCTGTTATCCTCACCATTCGTTTTTAGTTCACCTCCAGCCATAATCAATTTGGAAGAAGAACCTATTCCAGCTTTTGCAATATCAACGGTTGAAAGATATAGGGTTCCTCCACGAAGAATCGTCGTTCCCTTGTAGCCAAAGAACTTACTTGAGGCGACAGATACTTGTCCTTTTCCATCAAAGACCAAATTGCCGTCTCCTTCAAACGCTCCATTCATTGTAACCGTCGCAGCGCTATTCTCTACTTCAAAAGTCGATTCTCTCTTTATCTGAGCCGCTCTATCCGTGGCAGTACTACTGCCTGTATAGCGATAAGTTCCTCCATCAAAAATCCAACTCTGCGCAAAGTTTGCACTCGCACCAATAGAGCTGGGCTCGCTACCATTCTTCAAGGTATTGAAAGCCAACACTCCTTCATGAAGCACCGTAGCTCCAGTGTAATTGTTTAATGTATTTAATGTCAGAGTTCCCTCACCGGCTTTGTTGACTGAAGTCTCGCTGGCTATTGCACCTGCACCAGATATCTCTACGTTTCCATCACCTTTGGCGACGAAAGCAGCAGGACTCACGGTCTCATCCAATGCCACACGAACATCCTTTGAGGCATCGAAGAGCACCTTTTCTTTATCAGCAAAAGACGCTTGGCCGTCATTCCAACTTTTGGCACTATGATCCCAAACAGTAGCAGAATTATCCCATGTCAAATCTGGCTGATAAGAATCTATATCCAACATGCCTGTTTCTACAGGACGAGTAGCCACCGTGAGCTCAGGAGAATACTCAGAAAATTTATCGGAACCTGCAAATGCACGCACTCTCGTCAAGAAAGAAGTACCCGGTTCAAGGTTTTCAATTGTACAAGAAGTCAAATTAGCTGCCACACGAGCCACTTCTTTCCATGCCTCTTCACCAGCCTTCTTCATCTCTACAATAAAGCCATCCTCTGCATACGTATAATCTCTCCACTTCAACTTAATGCCCGTAGTTGTAGCAGAAACAAATTCCACGCACATCGGCGCACGTAAGAAATAATCGCGATCATCGACAGTAATACCATTGATGTAGTTCTCTATGTTAGCATACCCATTGGTCGCGATTACCATTGCATCATCCTTGTTAGGATCTGTCCCATGAGCTTTCTCCCACTCGTCAGGCATGCCGTCACCATCGGTATCTACTTTTTTATTGCCTCCCCAAACAGTCCATGTAGCAGGGCTACCATATACCAGGTTTTCCTCATTAGATATCAATTCTCCACTCTTTCCAAGAGAATTAACCTCGTCAACCATATAACAATCCGCATAGTCCCGATATGGCAAAGACGCCCCTACGGTAGGAAGCAGATTGGTCAACAAACTATTGCCTGGATACTTTGGCATCTCTGGATAATCATAGCGAGTCGTTTGACGCACACCTGCCGCATAGTTTGTCACTTCAGCAGGGTCAAACTTACCATCCATATTGCTATCCTGCCAGTTATCCTCTCCATAGAAGCTAAAGGTACCTTCTCCTCCTCCACCAGAAAAGGCATTGCCACCATTAGCAGGGCCATTGATAAACAAATTGCCTTCTATATTAACAAAGGAATCTCCCTTGGAGTCTCCACCCATGATGTAAGCACCATTTTTCCAATTATAAACGATGTTGTTTACATACTGGTTCTTTCCTTTTATCTTGTTGTTACGAGTTGCGTTGTCTACATAAAGATTGCGATAAAGTGAAATATAGTCAGATTGCATCAAGCCTCCCGCACTATGAGGCATCAAGCCTTGTCCCATAATACTATTCGAAATCGTTATGTAGCCAGGAACGACACCCTTGTTGTCCGGATTGATGGAAAACGTCTCATCCAATCCCCAAGAGAAAGAGCAATGGTCAAATATCATATTCTGTCCGTTGGCTATACCTGCCGCATCTTTTCCTGACGAGCCATTATGTCCCATACGGAAACGCATATAACGTACAATAATATTGCTTGAGCCCGAGAAGGACACGCCATTACCATAGACGGTAATACCTTCGCCTGGAGCTGTCTGACCCGCAACATATAAGTTGTTTTTAAAGATTAATCTATCCTTAATGTTGATGACACCAGCAACATCAAACACGATTATGCGATTGGGCTGACTGATGGCATCTCTCAAAGACCCTGTACCAGAATCATTCAAATTAGTAACATGATAAACTGTACCTCCATCACGGGCACCTACCGCAAAACGTCCCCATCCCTGAGCTTCAGGAAATGCCAATTGCTGAGCTTGAGCTGCCAAGCTACTACTTACCAGCAATGCTGAGAACAAAAACTTAGTTGATTTTCTCATTGTTATAGTTATTAGTTTCATTTTTAAGTATAGAGAATAGCCAACAACATGAAAAGCTATTTCGTGTAACTGGCATTTACCAAACAAAGAACAGGCCATCTCACTAAGGCAGGGAACCTATCTTAGTGGGATAGCCTATTATGCTTCATTAATAACCTGGCAACTGAGTCAAGTTAGGATTATCTACCATTGGATGACCTGCTGACTTATTAGCAAAAGGAAGTAATTCGCAATGATTTTCCTCATAACCATAATACAAGCCATCACTTCCATCGGCCGCCTCAATCCAATTAGGATAAGTTCCTCCATTCTCAGACTTTCCTGTAGGCTTGGTATAAATGATATTACCTATCTGTAAAACACTTGCGCCTCCAGTAAAGCCAACTGTCTTACGAGCACTTACATTGAATGAGCTATTATATGCCTCAAACATATTGACCGGATACCATTTGTCTCCATCATTCACAGATATTCCATGAGCTTTCACTATTTCAGCCAACTTAGTTTGATAAGCCGCATATTCAGCAGATTTGCTTGGCACACCCTTCAAGATCGCGATTTCATTGGCATCTGTAATATCAATATAGCCAACAGCCAAGAAATCGTCACCATAAACCTGCGCATCCTTGTGGAACTTATAAAGGCGATAAGTGGCAACATTAGCGTAAGCACCCTTCTTATCGGACAAGTCTTTCATATCCTGCTTTGTCTGGGCAATTTCCTTAGCCAAACGTCCCATGCGGATCAGATCCGTACGGAGCATGAACTCTGTTGCGAACTCCCACTTTCTTTCCTGGGCCAAAGCATCGTCAAACGCCGACTGAGTGGAAGGTACCTCCATATCTGCAATTCCCGCGCGTTCACGTACTTCTTTCAAAGCATTCTTTGCTGCAGAAGTAGGTCCATTGTTCAAGAAATTCTCTGCCTCCGCATACATCAAGAGTACATCAGCATAACGAAGAATAGGAATGTTCAAGTTACGTTTGCTCGCATCCTGCGGCTCCACACACCAAGAGAGACGGAACTTACCAGACATGATGCAAGAGTAAGTAGTACCCACATCGACCCAAGTGTCATCACTTTTACCTTTGTTCAGGAAATAGATACTGTAAGAAGTGCAATTGACATCACGACGAGTATCGTTCTTATCGAATGAGAGATAATAGGTAGGCAATATGAACTGCATGGCCTTACGCGAACCAAACGTGCCACCTCTTGAGCCTGGATGTGCATAGATCTGGAATTTAGAGTTGGTCTCCGAACCATATTGAGCCAAAGAGAGAAGCATTTCTGAATTGACAGCAGTCAGATTACGCTGATCAAAGTTATACCATAAATTCTCATAACCACTCTTGCCATTGGCAGCCTTTACCAAAGAGTTTTCACCCTTGTCTATAACAGCCTTGCAAGCATTGTCTGCAATCTGATATAATTCCTTTACTCGTTCTGCGTCGTCACGGCGCTTCACTTGCATGGAATTAACGTCATTGGTCTCGAGATTCCAACGAAGAGAATAGCCACCAGCATACAACGCTGTACGTGCAAGCAAAGCATAAGCAGCCTGCTTGGTAAAGCGCTCGGTGGTAGCATATCCGCTCTCTGAGAACCATGGCAAATAATCAACCGCCTGCTGAAGGTCTGCGATAATCTTATCGTAAATCACATCACGTGAAGTGCGCTTGGGATACAAAGCCTCATTCTTGTCAGCAATGTCTTCCATAGGCAACCAACGAGCTGGCACATCGCCATAGACACGTATCAAGTTAAGATAGCCGAAAGCACGAAGGCACAATGCCTCGCCCAACATCGAGTTGCGTTTATCGCTCTCCGCCATCGCACTCAAGTTTTTGATGGCGATATTGGCTTGCTCTATCGCACCATACTCTTCATTATACACTCCCGTCAATGTCGTAGGAGTAGTGGCGTCGTACTTATAGTTGCAAATGTTATACTTAGAGTTGTTGGTAGTTCCATCCTCACATGAGTGCATAACACCATCGCCCATACCCATCTGGTAGTAAAAATCACCAGGGACAATACCTCTATAACACCCTTGCACAAACAAGTCGGCGTTGGTCTCGTTTTGAAAAGCGAACTCTGTATCGTTGGATGTATAAGCCTCCATATCAAGCCAATCGTTACAAGAGGTCAATCCGACGGTGGCCATTACAGCCACCAATATTTTATTTATCTTCATTACTTTCCGTATTAAATATTTTACACTTAAACTTAGAATGTAACATTCAAGCCTACAACAAAGCTCCTTGAGCGAGGATAAGTAGAGCTATCATAACCAGGAGTAGTAGCCACGCCCTTTGCAGCAGACACCTCTGGATCGTAGCCGTCATAACCAGTAATGGTTGCCACATTGTAAACTGTGAAGTAGATACGGGCATTACTAATATATGCCTTGTTCACCCAAGCCTTAGGGAAAGTATATCCCAAAGTAATCTGTGACAAACGTAAATATGATCCATCCTCCACATAATAAGAAGAAGGATAAGTGATATAATTGGTATTCACCTTGCTGGGGCTCCAAGTACGAGAAGCTTCATTGGGATTCAATTCCTTCAAACGAGCTAAGGTTGTCGCAGTCTTACCTGTCGCAGGATCTATAAGACGATAATAGTTATCACCAAACTCAGAAGGAACATTCTGGAACATGGCGTATGGACTCATACTGTGCTTAGTGGCATTGTAGATGTCATTTCCTATCGAGAACTTCATAAACATATTGAAATCGAAGCCCCTATAAGTAATCGTATTGTTGAAGCCACCAACGCAATCTGGTGTACCATTACCTATCTTAACCATCTTTCTTGTAAACTTGGTTCCGTCCTCGTTGTCCGCAGCAAACTTTATGTCACCAGGTTGGATATTGGTCTTGTCTACAGAAACAACACCTTCTTTGAGAACGAACTTGCCATTTACTTCTTCGAAATCATCGGTGGTATAGATACCTTCGTATTTATAACCATACATATCGCCCAATTCTTGACCCACCGTTGCATAATAAGTCACAGAACCACTTCTGTTGCCACCTACCGAGAACACCTTGCTTTCTTGTCCACTTTCCAAAGAAATGACCTTCGACTTGTTGAATGATAGGTTCAAATCGGAAGTCCAACGGAAGTTCTTTGTCTGGACATTGACAGTATTCAAAGTAAATTCCCAACCACGATTGCGCATCTTACCAACATTCTGGTATTGGTTTGTATAACCTGTACTTGAAGGCACAACACTCTGCATCAACAAATTGCTTGCTTCGTTGTTATACCATTCCGCCGTCAAATTAATACGGCTTTTGAGGAAAGATACATCTACACCGATATTGGTGGATTTCAAGGTTTCCCACTGCAAAGCACTATTTCCAAGAGTACCACTTAATGCATAAGCTGGATTAGTGGTATTGTTGTTCATCGGATAAATGGTCTGCGACACATTGGTGCGGTAAAGGTAATCGGAAATGTCATTGTTTCCCGTAGCACCATAACCCACACGTAGTTTCAAGCTGCTGATAACATCATTGATAGGCTTATCTTTGAAGAATTTTTCCTCAGACACACGCCATGCACCAGCAATAGAAGGGAAATATCCCCACTGATGACCACGAGCGAACTTGGAAGAACCATCTGCACGAAGAGATGCTGTCACAATGTAACGTTCATCGTAATTGTAATTCACACGACCGAAGAAAGAAACAATCCCGCTATGAGAGTGCCCCGTGCTTTTATCCTTCACATTGGCTACAGAAATATCATCCAAGCCATGGTTAGGTACAGGGAACTTGTCTAAGGTCATAGAATTGCTCTCAGATTCAGAGTAAGTTGTTTCCTGACCTAACAAAGCTGTCACCTTATGCTTCTTGGCAAAAGTTTGTTGATAGTTCAAGGTATTAGTAACCTGCCACTTATAGCTCTCGCTATTGCCAATACTACCATTTATACCTGTATTGACAGGATCCATGAGGTAAGATGTAGACCTTTCATCCGAAAAAGAAGTCGACTTGGCATTGCTCCAAGTATAACTACCTGCCGTACGCCATGTAAAATGTTTCAAGAAATCAAATTCCAAACCTGCATTGACGGTAAAGAGACGTGAATGTTTCTTACTTGTAGAAGCAAGGTTCTGAACCAATGGGTTGGCTGTATCATACGAAGAGTCCAAACTGGAGAAGTCTGGATAAGTCTGGTCTGTAAGCAGCTGGTCCAAGGTAAACATCGTACCGCCCGTAATTGGCTGAAGAAGGACATTCTTCATTCCAGAATAAGCACCACCTCCATGGACACTACGTCCACTAAACATGGTATTTACATCCAATCGGATTCCTTTGTAAAGTTCAGAATTTATCTTTGCACGAAAAGAATTCTTCTTATCGCTATGATTAGCCAACAATCCATCTTGATTAAAATAATTGTAGCTCAACATTACTTGGGTCTTATCTGTACCCGTAGTAATATTAATATTGTGATTTTGCTTCAAAGCAGAACCGCCAAACACTTCGTCCTGCCAATCCAAAGAGCCCGCATTGGCATAATTACTATCTATACGATCATAAACACCCGTGTAGAAATCAGCTTCGTCTGTTGCCTTTCCGTCATCAAACACATTGCTCCAAATAGAAGTCTTGCCATTCAAAGCTGCCATCTCATACTGATATTTGACAAAATCAGAGGCGTTGCTCATCATATCCAACTTCTTGGACAATACATCAAATGCGAAATATGTGTTATAGTTGATTTGAGTCTTGCCCTTATGACCTGATTTTGTCGTAATCAATATAATACCATTGGATCCACGAGCACCATAAATCGCAGTCGAAGACGCATCCTTCAAAACATCAATACTCTCAATATCATTTACATCGATATTCTCCAAAGCATTGCTCATTTCGAAACCATCCACAATATATAGAGGTGTAGAGCCTTGAGTCAAGGACATGCCACCACGAACAGTTACGGTAGAACTGGAGCCTGGTGCGCCACTATTAGAAATAATACTAACACCTGCTGCCTTTCCTGCCAAGGCTTGCGCTGCAGAACTAACAGGTATATTCACCAATTCCTTGCCACTGACAGAAGCAGTAGCACCCGTCAGGTCTTTCTTCTTCACCTTGGCATAACCAATAGAAACGACCTCGTCGAGCATCTGAGCCTCTGGCTCAAGTTTCACATTAATCTGTGTGCGACCCTTGATTTCCACTGTCTGGGTCTTGTAACCTACATAAGAAAAAACCAATGACTTGGCAGATGAAGGAACTGTCAGCTTAAAGTTACCATCCACGTCGGTAACCGTGCCAGTATTACCAGGCACAGCCTTTACCGTCGCACCGATAACTACATCCATGTCATCCGTCACTTGTCCTGAAATAGTTACCCCACCACCTTGAGCGAGGCCTTTCACAGGAGCTACCAGCAACATGAACAATATCATGCAAACCTGGAACATAAGTGATTTGTTTTGCATAAAATGAATTTTTAATTTTTAAGTTTATAATATAATATATGTGTTCGTTCTGTTTTTAGCTAGTTTCATTCTCCGTCAACTATAAGAAGAGTGGCTTAAGGTGCGTTCCTTGCATGTCTCGGCACATCGGCCACTTCTGCTAAGGTTTTATCGGCAGAAGATGCACACTCTGCATATTGCAGATCGTTTTTAGCTATTTTGATACAAAATTAGTGCTTTTTACATATTACAACTATATGAAATTGTACACTTTCATATATTTCTATTCTATCAACACTAAGTAAATGTTCGCACCATGACCATGCGATGGGCAACCTGTGACCACGCACTGGTCCCTCGGTGAACATGCGCTGGGCATAGGTTGCCCATTGCGTGGTCAATGAGTGCCCAGAATACGGAATGAATTTTGGGCACTCTTAAAAAATATCATCAGTAACTCGTTGTCGGAAAGTACATGCGCTGTTTTTATTTAATAGCTTAAGCCAACGTGTAAAGGTATATAGAGAGAAAAAGTATCTTAGGATTTTAACTTTTACCCCAAGATACTTTCAGAAGTTCCTAAACAACTACTTTTTAGATATTCCAAAGCTATACCTAAAACATCTTCGCCACTCGCTTCACTCCTGCGACGAGTGCATCCACCTCTTCTTTTGTGTTATACAAGGCAAAGCTGGCACGAACAGTTCCTAAAATGCCATAACGCTCCATCAAAGGCTGTGCGCAATGATGCCCCGTGCGAACGGCAATGCCGAGGCGGTCGAGCAAGGTGCCCATATCCATGTGATGTATACCGCCTACAAGGAAACTAACGACGGCATCCTTGCCTTCTTGCTCTCCAAAAAGTCTGATTCCATCGATGGTACGCATCTGCTCCATGCAATATTTGGTCAAATCCTGCTCATGCTGGGCAATGTCGTCCATGCCGAGAGCCGAAACATAGTCGATGGCTTTTGCCAAGCCATGAGTGGCAACATAGTCTGGAGTTCCTGCCTCAAACTTGAACGGCAACTTCTCGAAAGTAGTCTTCTCGAAGCTGACGCTCTCTATCATCTCACCACCACCCTGGTATGGAGGCATACGGTCGAGCCATTTCTCCTTGCCATAAAGCACACCAATACCGGTAGGACCATATATCTTATGTCCGCTGAAAGCGAAGAAATCGCAATCCAAGTCTTGTACATCCACCTTGAAGTGAGGAGTGCTCTGGGCTCCATCCACCATCACAGGTACATCGTGCGCATGGGCAATTTTAATCATCTCCTTTACAGGATTCACCGTACCGAGCACATTGCTTACCTGGGCGATACTCACGATTTTGGTGTGTTCGGTGAACAATTGGGCGAATTCATCAAGGTTTATCTCACCTCTTTCATTGATAGGAATGACACGGATAGCAATACCCTTCTTGGCTGCCTGCAACTGCCAAGGCACGATATTGGAGTGATGCTCCATCGTGGAGATAATCACCTCGTCGCCCTCGCTCATAAACTCATCGCAGAACGATGAAACCACGAGATTTAAGCTTTCGGTAGTGCCACGGGTAAAGATGATTTCCTCAGTCTTAGGGGCATTGATAAACTTGCGCACCGTCTCACGAGCTGCCTCATGCAGGTCGGTGGCCTGCTGAGAGAGGTAATGCACACCACGATGCACATTGGCATTTACATTGAGATACTCGTTACGCATGGCATCCAGCACGCACATCGGCTTCTGGGTGGTTGCCGCATTGTCGAGATAAACCAATGGCTTATCATATACAGTTCTCGATAAAATCGGGAAATCTTGACGAACTTGAGTTATATCATACATAAGTACCTCCTCCTTTATTTACAGAGCTTGCAGCCCTCACACTTATTCAACTCTCCACGGAAGCGTTTCTCTACAAGATGATGGAGGCGGTCACGCAATGGTTCCAACTCCATTTTATCGATGACCTCGTTGATAAACGCAAACTGAAGGAGCAGCTTCGCCTCATCACGGCTCACGCCTCGCTGCTGCATATAGAAGAGAGCGGCATCGTTGAGCTGACCTATCGTGCTACCATGCGCACACTTCACATCGTCGGCATAAATCTCCAACATAGGTTGGGTGAACATGCGAGCTTGCTTGGTGGCACAAAGATTCTGGTTAGTCTCCTGAGATACCGTCTTTTGGGCACCATGGCGAACCAATACACGACCTGCGAAAGCGCCACGAGCTTCATCATCAAGCACATACTTGTAAAGTTCGTTGCTGGTGCAATGACCTACCTGGTGGTCGATGAGCGTATTGTTATCCACTACCTGGTTCTTGTCGGCGATGACACAACCATTCAAGAAGCATTCTGCGCCTTCACCTTTAAAGGTAAGGTCGAGACGGTTGCGAGTAATTCCGTTATGAAGCGTAATCACATTATGGTTGACACGGCTGTTAGCCTGCTGCTCGATATAGACATTGCTTACACGGCGGTTCTTGATATGAGTCTCCTCCAAGCAATAGAGGTCGAGACTGGCATTCTCGCCCACATAAGCCTCGATGACCTGAGTGGCAAGGAAGTTCTTGTCGTCTGCAGCATGGTCGCAGAAGAGGAATTTTGCCTCAGCACCCTGTTCCAAGATGATGAGCACACGACGATTCACCATCAAATCGACATCCGAGCGAAGGATATTGATAACCTGGATGGCACGCTCCACCTTCACGTTCTTAGGAACATAGACCAACAAGCCATCTTGCGCCAAAACCGTGTTCAAAGCCGTAATACCATCCTCATCGGTTTTAGCGATTTTACCATAATATTTCTCGATGAATTCTGGCTTTTCTGCAGCCACCTTGCTCAAAGAGTCAACGATAACGCCTTCTGGCAAATCCACCTTTGGCAATGCCTTGGCATAGAAGCTATCGTTCACCACGAAGTAGAGCGAAGTGCTCAGATTAGGCACGTCGCAACGGAAAGCCTCGTATGGATCCACAGGAATATCGAGACGCTTCAAGTTCAAGCCATAGTCTGGCTCGAAGATGGCGCTCATATCGGTATATTTGTATCGCTCCACCTTGCGAGAAGGGAAGCCCAAGCGACGGAAGTCCTCGAATGCAGCATCACGCACTGCATTGAGAGCCTCAGCACTGTTCTTCTTGATCATTCTCGAAGAAGACTGATACAATTCTAAATATTGTTTCTCTGCATTCATGATTTTTCAAATTATAATTAATAAATAACAATGAATAAATACAGGCATCGGCCCATCTATTATTTATACATTATAATTTATTCTTTACCATCCACTTCAGCCTTGATCCAGTCGTAGCCACGAGCCTCAATCTCCTTGGCAAGCTCAGGACCTGCGGTCTTCACGATTCTACCCTTATAGAGTACATGAACCACATTAGGCTTGATCATGTCGAGCAAACGCTCATAGTGAGTGATGACGATAGCAGAAGTCTTGTCGGTGTGCATCTTGTTCACACCTTCAGCCACAATGCGCATGGCATCCACGTCAAGACCAGAGTCGGTCTCATCGAGGATGGAGAGCTTTGGCTCCAACATCGCCATTTGGAAAATCTCGTTGCGTTTTTTCTCACCACCGGAGAAACCTTCGTTCACAGAACGACGAGCCAACTTGCTGTCGAGTTCTACAAGCTCACGCTTCTCACGCATCAGTTTCATAAACTCACTTGTGTTCAATGGCTCCAAACCCTGATACTCGCGCTTGGCGTTGATAGCCGCACGCATGAAGTTGGTCATGCTCACACCAGGAATCTCCACTGGATACTGGAACGAGAGGAACAAGCCCTCACGAGCACGATCCTCAGGCTTCATCTCCAGGAGGTTCTTGCCGTTGAAGATGGCTTCACCCTCTGTCACTGTATAGAGAGGGTTACCTGTGAGCACTGCGCTCAAGGTTGACTTACCGGAACCATTAGGTCCCATAATAGCGTGTATCTCACCATCCTTAATGGTCAGGTTGATACCTTTCAATATTTCTTTGCCTGCAATAGTAGCATGCAGATTCTTTACCTCTAACATAATTTACAAGAATTTACTTCCGATGAATTCGGTGTTTTTTATATTATCCTACTGTTCCTTCGAGCGAAACGCTCAAGAGTTTCTGTGCCTCCACGGCAAACTCCATAGGCAACTTGTTGAGCACGTCCTTGGCATAACCATTGACAATCAAGCCGACAGCCTCCTCGGTAGGAATGCCTCGCTGATTGCAATAGAAGAGCTGGTCTTCCGAAATCTTCGAGGTGGTTGCCTCATGCTCGAACACTGCGGTGTCGTTGTGAGCATCCATGTATGGGAAGGTATGTGCTCCACAGTCGCTGCCGAGCAACAAGGAGTCGCAAGAACTATAGTTGCGGGCATTGTCGGCACTGGATGTGGCACGCACCAAACCACGATAAGAGTTCTGGCTATGACCTGCAGAGATACCCTTCGAAATGATGGTACTCTTGGTGTTCTTACCCATGTGAATCATCTTGGTACCGGTATCAGCCTCCTGATAGTTGTTGGTGACAGCCACGCTGTAGAACTCAGCCTGTGAATTGTCGCCACGCAAGATGCAAGAAGGATACTTCCAAGTGATGGCGGAACCTGTCTCCACCTGTGTCCAACTCAACTTCGAGTTGACACCACGCAAGTCGCCTCGCTTAGTCACGAGGTTGAGCACACCGCCCTTACCATGCTCATCGCCCGGATACCAGTTCTGAACGGTAGAGTATTTCACCTCAGCATTGTCCTTGACGATAATCTCGACGATAGCCGCATGGAGTTGGTTCTCATCACGCATTGGAGCGGTACAACCCTCCAAGTAAGATACGTAAGCATCATCGTCGGCGATAATCAGTGTACGCTCAAACTGTCCCGTATTGCGGGCGTTGATACGGAAGTAACTACTCAACTCCATCGGGCAACGCACGCCCTTAGGAATATATACGAACGAACCGTCGCTGAACACGCAGCTGTTCAAGGCTGCATAGAAGTTATCACGATAAGGAACCACAGTTCCCAAATATTCCTTCACCAAGTCGGGATGTTCCTTGATAGCCTCGCCAATACTACAGAAGATGACACCCTTCTCACGGAGTTTCTCCTTGAAGGTAGTCTTCACCGACACAGAGTCCATGATGGCATCCACGGCAGTGCCGCTCAGTGCCAAACGCTCCTCCAAAGGAATGCCGAGCTTGTCGAATGTCTTCTCCAGCTCAGGGTCTATCTCCTTGTTCTTTGGCTTCTTCGCCAAAGGGTCGGCATAGTATGAAATCTCCTGGTAGTCGATAGGTGGCACATGCACGTGTCCCCACTTTGGCTCCTTGAGCGTCTTCCAGTAATTGTAGGCTTTCAGACGGAATTCGAGCATCCACTCAGGCTCTCCCTTCTTCTGCGAGATAAGGCGCACAACATCCTCGTTGAGTCCTTTCTCTATAATCTCGGTATGTACGTCGGTCGTGAAGCCATACTCGTATTTCTGGTCTATCACGTCCTTGACAACCTGATTCTGTCCGTTCTCTATTTCTGCCATTTTATTTAGAATAACCTTTCGTTATTTTAATCCTAAATAGGGATAAGCCTTTTGCGGCTCATCCCTACCTTATTTATCTAATGGAGTCAAGGAGTTAAAGGGAGTTAAGACATTGGTCTTTCTTCTCTATTTTCAGATGACATGTTGCTACATTAGCATTTGTCTTAACTTCTTTAACTCCTAAACTTTACAGCTTCTGCTCCACCTCAATCTCTGTGAAGGTCTCGATGATGTCGCCCTCCTGAATATCATTGAAGTTGACGAGGCTCAAACCGCACTCCATACCAGTGACAACCTCCTTGACATCGTCTTTGTAACGCTTCAAGGCACCAATATCGGCTGTACGGATGACGATACCATCACGGATGACACGAGCCTTATCCTTGGCGTGTACCTTACCCTCGGTAACGAGACCACCGGCGATGGTACCCACCTTAGAAATC
>ERZ808240.1139-NODE-1139-length-33831-cov-34.227528_pt1 | contig 33831 bp, 23 predicted proteins | sample MGYA00521084_ERZ808240 | MGnify/ENA primary metagenome ERZ808240 (study PRJEB31516, sample SAMN03275571) | gut metagenome | biome: mammalia-associated habitat; material: feces | host: Papio cynocephalus | place: Kenya | collected 2012-08-06 ... | reverse complement strand
ATTCTGAATATCAACAATAGAGATAGAATAAATAAGATTTTTTAAGATATAAATTGCAACATATTCCAAGATAAAGTCTTACCTTTGCACTCGAAGATAAGCGTTCTGTAACACAAGAGTTGGAGCGTCCCCTGAATCAGTGCTTTGCACTTGTTTTGAGGATTTGACAATTGGAGGCTAAAAAGGAGCGGTACAACTTTATCGTTAAGACATTGAGAATAAACACATTACATTTGTTGTTCATTTTCTCTGCACTTGTAAAAAGGGTAGTTGTACCGTTTAAAAGATAAAAGCTTAACTATCAGCAATATCCATCTGTTGCATCGGAAAATAATGAATTTTCAATATCCATATATTACTATTGATGCAAGAGGCATGAAAATTGAAATCAATGAGTAGTTAATATCCATACAGCATAAGGCATGGAAGACAAAAATTGTCATCCATGCCTTTTATCTTGTTTTTGACCTATTCTTGTTTTACTGATAATTCGACGGAGCTTATTTCAACTTCTTATAACCATACGATGCACAACTGCCAAGTTGCTCCTCGATACGGATGAGCTGATTATACTTAGCCATACGATCGGTACGACTCATGGAACCTGTCTTAATCTGACCAGAGTTTGTTGCCACGGCAATGTCGGCGATTGTAGTATCCTCGGTCTCACCAGAACGGTGAGAAGTAACCGTGGTGTAACCATGACGATGAGCCATCTCGATGGCATCCAAGGTCTCGGTGAGCGAACCTATCTGATTTACCTTGATGAGGATAGAATTGGCAGCCCCCATCTTGATGCCCTTCTCCAAGAACTTTACATTGGTTACAAAGAGGTCGTCGCCTACCAACTGACAACGGTCGCCAATGGCAGCAGTCAACTTCACCCAGTTCTCCCAATCGTTCTCGTCGAGGCCATCCTCTATAGAATCGATAGGATACTTATTAATCAACTCTTCCAAGAACTTGATTTGCTCAGCGGCTGTCAGCTTCTTTCCATTAGGATCTTTCTTCTTGCCATCCTTCAACTGGCGATAGTCATAATACCACTCACCATTTTCCTGAACAGCAAATTCACTTGCAGCACAGTCCATAGCAATCTTCACATCCTTGCCTGGCTCATAGCCGGCATCTTTGATGGCCTGGCAGATGCTATCAAGTGCATCCTCAATGCCATTGAGCGCAGGAGCGAAACCACCCTCGTCGCCAACGGCTGTGGAAAGTCCGCGGTTCTTCAAGAGCTTGGCCAACGCATGGAACACCTCGGCACCCATACGGATAGCCTCTTTCTCGGAAGGAGTGCCCACTGGGCGAATCATGAACTCCTGGAAAGCAATAGGTGCATCGGAGTGGGCACCACCATTGATGATGTTCATCATAGGAACAGGCAGTGTGTAAGTATTGCAGCCGCCAATATAGCGATACAACGGGATATGAAGATATTCTGCGGCAGCATGAGCCACAGCCAAGGATACGCCAAGGATGGCATTGGCACCCAAATTGGACTTGGTCTTGGTTCCGTCGAGTTCCAACATCTTATAGTCGATGGCACGCTGCTCCAAAGCTGAGACTCCTACCAAGGCAGGGGCTATCACCTTGTTGACATTGTCAACAGCCTTCAATACACCTTTGCCACCGAAGCGGTTCTTGTCGCCATCACGAAGTTCCAAAGCCTCGTTTTCTCCTGTAGAGGCACCAGAAGGAACCGAAGCACGGCCTACGACACCTGACTGCAATGTTACCTCTACCTCAACTGTTGGATTACCACGTGAATCCAAGATTTCTCTTGCATGTACTTTTTCAATGATCATAATTCAAATAATTTAGTTACATAATACATTTAAAATTCGAGTGCAAAGTTATACATAATCTCTTAAATATGCAAATTTCTGCCATCATGAGAAGTAGGTATTTTTATCAGAGACAGAGATGGAATAGGGGTATGCCTATAAGCCTATAAGCTTACAGGCATATACGTATAAGCCGGTAGGTATATGCTTGTAAGCCGATAGGTATATACGTATAAAGCTATAAGTATATACCTATTTATCTATCTATAATACATGTTTATCTATCTATAATACACGACAAACACGAATGCCCACTTGTACAGGGTGCTTTTGCATATACTGATAAAGCGTCATTGGCTCGTCGATAACTTTTTTATGGATGCTGCTGGCATTGAGCAGATGAAGTCCATCCTTATGCCAAGAGGCCATACCAATATGGGTGGTATCAAGTCCCTTCTTGTTGGTGATGATGGCAATGATGTCGCCGTCGTGGATGCTTTGACGCATGAGGCTTGTGTTGGCGATACGCGACTTCGGGATATAACGATAACGCTTGCCGTTGACGTTCTGCTCTAGTTGACGAATACCTCTCGCCCACTGTGGATGGGCCGAGAGCATCTTGTAATTCTTCGTGTGGGTAGACATCCAATCCACATTTACTGTCTGAAGAGCCGTAAAAGGTGGATTTGGGGCGACATTCTTCACTATACCCTCATGCTCGTTGTCATCTATCCACACCGTGAAATAATGCTGGCGCTTTACATACGAAATCTCTCCTCCGATATAGCGCACATGTTTGAGATGATTGCAGAAAGCTGAAAAACTGGTTTCCCTGCGACTGGCGCACATGGAGAGGGCTGTAACCATTTCCACGTAGGTGGTACAGTCAAGCTCACGAGTATTCACCACAAGAACTTCCTCCTTTGTACGATCGAGCGTTCCTGCAACATAGGGAACACCGACAAACTGCTTTCCGAACCAAAGCATCCAGCTCTTTGGCTTCTGTTTTTGCAGGGCTGCCTGCCTCAAGAGATTTACAATCTTAATACTGTCTTGACGCTGGTATAAAGCACCTTGTGACACCAAACTCTTGTCAGGCATCAACAGCGATGCAACAAGGGTAATACTTGCTATAATGGAATGCGTATTCATAATTGTGCTATATTTATTTACTATCTTTTGCCTTGGCATTCTGGCGATACCGTTTCTTGGCTCCAAAATTGAAGCCAGCATAGATATTGACAGAGCCAAAGGAGTTGTTGGTTGAGAAATGATCTTTCTTGTAGTTGTAAGTATGGATGACTGTACTGGCTCCAACATACCATCTCATGTTGTTCCACACGATGCCAAATCTACCTACACCATCTAGATTGAAGTTCTTGAAACGGAAATCCTTGATTTGAAACTTATCGCTCTCTCCATTGTCAGAGCTCGACAGGTTGTAAGCCAGCCCCATTGACAAGGAAGCATTGAACAACATGTTACGGGCAAACACCCAGTTGTAGCCATACCCCACAGTGGCAGAATAGTCGCTGTATTTTATCTTTGAGAACATCAAACTACTATCTATTCTCGACTTGCCTTCATGAGCGGCATCCTGTCCCAGACGTTCGTCGACAAGAGCGGAAAGCTTGTCCCAATCCACTTCCAGCTGATGGCGGGTATATCCCAGTCCTACCATCCATGAGCCCGCGCTGCGACGTTGCATTGTACTCTGCGAGTAAGCTGCTGGATAAGAGAACTTTCTATGGTTAAAGATATAGTAAAGGTTTAACCCTCTGATGCTTGCCTTGAAACCATCGAAATCCACTTTGTGCATAGCGTCTGCGTTCACGCCATCACCTAGCGACATGCGCTGGATATGATAGTCATTGCCGGTCTGTCGCCAGAAAAAATCTACGCCCAACATACTGCTATAGAGGCTCAAGTCCAACTCTTTTTTGCTACTATGATTACTGCTGGCATTGATGTGCTTCAGGTCGAGCGTATAACCCAAGAACACCCAACTCCAGCCCACATACGGTCCTAATCTCCACGAAGGGTCTGGGGCGAAAGAAATCTTCTGTCCCTTCTTATTATATAAGGTGTATTCCTCGTATGTGTTCGTATTTTGCAGCATAACCGTGTAGATATAATGCTGAGGCTCGATATAGGCTGTGTCGATATGGTCGAACTCACGGAAGAAACGAGTGAACACCTTGCCAACCTGATGAAAGAACGTGCGATTGTGGCGTGCCCTCACAAGGCTATCCTCAGAATGAGGGCGAAACATACTGCTGTTGAAGAGAGTACCCATCACGGTGGAATCCACTTTCTCCCCTGCCCGCACCGAGGTGCTGACCAAACAAAAAAGGAGCCCGCATGTTAGTAAAAATCTCTTCATCAGCATTCGTTTTTTGATTATTATCTATCTATCCAGTGCAATCTTAGTTCTTCCACAGCACACGGTCGAGTACCCAGTTGACTGGCGTAGCCGACACACTCGTGCAATCACAATGGCCGATGCCCTGCAAGTGTTCTATCACATGCTTAATCATTGGCAATTGCACATATGGCGGATTGGGCACCATGATGCTCTGCTTGCCTTCGCTCGTAATGAGCTGGATGGGCTGGTAGGTGAACACGGAGAATGAAAGCGATCCCTTTTCACCAATGATTTCGATGCAATCTTCCTTGGCGCTCTCATGACCAACAAAACACCAACTACCACTGCCAGGGATGCCACTCTCGAAGAAGAAACAAGCCGATACCGTGTCCTCTGCCTTGTAAAGGTTGGCGCGGTTGGCTGGGTATCCATGCGCACGGGTGATGACGCCAAAGAGATTTTGCAGCAAGTCTATCTGATGGGGAGCCAAGTCGTAGAAATATCCACCTCCGGCTATGTCTGGTTGCAGACGCCAAGGCATCTCCTTCCCGCTCTTGTAGTCGAGGTCGCGAGGTGGAACGGAAAAGCGCACTTGCACATTCACCACATTGCCGATGGTGCCAGCATCTATGATTTGCTTCACCTTCTGAAAGTAAGGCAAGTAACGGCGATAGTAGGCCACGAAACAGGGCACGCCAGTCTGTTCGCTCACTCGGTTGATACGGATGCAGTCGTTGTAGCTGGCAGCCAAAGGCTTTTCTATATATACAGGCTTGCCTGCTCGCATGGCCATGATGGCGAAGGCGGCATGAGATGATGGCGGCGTGGCGATGTACACTGCGTTCACGTCAGGATCGTCGATAAGCTGTGCAGCATCAGTATACCATTTTCGCACATGATGTCGCTCGGCATAGCTACGCGCCTTATCCTCGCTGCGGCTCATCACAGCTACCACTTGAGAGCCCTCCACCTCATTGAAGGCCGGACCACTTTTTTTCTCGGTTACCTCTCCGCAGCCGATGAATCCCCATTTTATCTGTTTCATCCTTCGATTTATTTAAGATTACTCTTCACCTGCCAACGACTTGTTGATTTGCTCTATGTAGTCGAGCACCTCGTCACGTCCGAGTTTCTTCTCACTACTGGTGATGAAATATGGTGGCAGTTCTTCCCATCTATCTTCCAATGCATGCATCCATTTCTCGGCATTCATCCTAGCTTTCACGGGACCCAATTTGTCGGCCTTGGTAAAGACGATGCAGAATGGCACGCCACTCTCACCCAGCCAGTCGACAAACTCGCGGTCGATTTTCTGTTGCTCATGGCGCACGTCGATGAGTACAAAGACATTCGCCAACTGCGGACGCTGCAGGATATAGCTACTAATCATCTGCTCAAGCTGTTTCTGTACGGTCTTTGAACGCTTGGCAAAACCGTAACCTGGGAGATCGACCAGATACCACTCGTTGTTGATGATGAAATGGTTGATAAGTAACGTTTTGCCAGGAGTGGCAGATGTCTTTGCCAGCCCCTTGTGGTTGCAGAGCATGTTGATGAGGCTCGACTTGCCTACATTACTCCTGCCGATGAAGGCATACTCGTTTTTGTTGTCCTTTGGACACATGCTCACACGTGGAGCGGATATGGTAAATTCCGATTTCTTGATTTCCATTTTTATATCTCTAAATGCTTAAACTTTTCTTATCCGAAAAAGTTGTGTTTATATTATGTTATCTATGTTATAATTAGCCCTCTATCTCAGCGAGTTCTAGCCATCTCATCTCCTTCTCGTCAAGGGCATCCTTGATTTCGGGTAGTCGTTTGCTTTTCTCAGTCAGCTCCTCTACCGACAAGGTACCGCTACAGAGCTCTTCCTCCAGCTTCTTCTGCTCTTCGGTGAGAGCGTCTATTTCCTTGGTGAGCTGTTCGTATTCTCTTTTTTCCTTGTAGCTCATCTTCCGGCGGTTCTCATGATTGGCATCACGCTTGGCAGTACCATTACCATCGCCCGTGGCAGAAATCATGGCTGCCTGAACCTTGGTAGCGTTATTCTCCGTCTCATCCTTTGCCTGCAGTCGACTCCAATCACGATATTGGGTGTAATTGCCTGGGAAATCTTGTATTTCGCCCTCGCCTTTGAACACCAGCAAATGGTCTACAACCTTGTCCATAAAGTAGCGGTCGTGGCTCACCACAATAACACAGCCTGGGAAATCCTGCAAATATTCTTCCAAGACTTGCAACGTTTGTATATCCAAGTCGTTGGTAGGCTCGTCAAGCACAAGGAAGTTCGGATTCCTCATCAGTACAGTGCAGAGATAGAGCTTTCGCTTTTCACCTCCGCTCAGCTTATATACATAGTTGTGCTGTTCTTCGGGTGTGAAGAGGAAAAATTGCAAAAACTGAGATGCCGTCATGTGCTTACCTCCACCCAAATCGATATAGTCGGCGATGTCTGTGATGACATCTATCACCTTTTGGTCTTCCTTAAACTTCAATCCCTCCTGTGAGAAATAGCCAAAACGTACGGTCTCACCAATATCAAACTTGCCGCTATCAGGCTGAACCTCTCCCAGCAACATCTTGATAAAGGTAGACTTGCCAGTTCCGTTATTTCCAACAATGCCCATCTTCTCGAAACGGGCAAAATTGTAATAGAAATCTTTAAGAATTACCTTTTTCTTGTCACGGTCGTCAAAAGCCTTGCTCACATATTGACACTCAAAGATTTTAGAGCCAATATACACCGAAGATGCCTTCAATCGCACTTGCCTATCCTCAATGCGCTGCTTGGCGACCTTCTCCAATTCATAGAAAGCCTCCTCTCGGTAGCGAGCCTTATGTCCACGTGCCTGCGGTTGACGGCGCATCCAGTCGAGTTCTCGCCTATAGAGGTTTTTGGAGTGTTGAATCTCCGCACGCAAGTTGTCCATACGCTCCTGTCTCTTCTCCAGATAGTAGGCATAGTTGCCACGATAAGTATAGATGGTCTGGTCGTCAAGCTCCAAGATAGTGTTGCATACCTTGTCGAGGAAGAATCGATCGTGGGTTACCATGAAGATAGTCTTGTTGCCACGATTCAAGTAGCCTTCAAGCCATTCAATCATCTCTAGGTCGAGGTGGTTGGTAGGCTCGTCAAGCATCAGAAAATCGGGCTCGGTGATGAGCACATTGGCAAGAGCCACACGTTTCTGTTGACCTCCACTGAGCTGTCCCATCGGTTGCTCCAAGTTGGTGATGTGCAATTGGGTGAGAATCTGCTTGGCACGTAGCACCTTGTCGGGATCGCCTTCGTGATTGAAGCACGCATCAAGCACACACTCATCGGGATCAAACTTTGGCGACTGCTCCAAGTAGCCTATCTTCAAGTCGCGACGATAGATGATGTATCCACTTTCGTGCCCTTCCTTGCCAGTAAGCACCGACATAAGAGTGGACTTGCCCGTGCCGTTGCGAGCCACGAGCCCCACCTTTTGCCCTTCGGCGATGGAAAAGGATATATTATCAAAAAGAACCTGCGCACCAAATCGTTTGGTGAGGTTTTGGACGTCTAAAAAAGGAGTTTGACTAGCCATTATTATTTTTTTCGTGCAAAGTTAACGAAAATATTTGGTAGTAACAAATTTTTTAATTATCTTTGCACTCGAATTCATTTCAATACTGTGTTTCAATTCTAGAAACGCAACATTTCATAGGAAAATCAACTTTATACAATATAATAATGTATAGCAAAGACGAATTAACAGCAAAAAGTGTCGTGCAGTTGAAAGACATTGCCAAGGCTATCGGGGCTAAGATTAAGTCGGGCGACAACAAGGAAACTATCATCTATACCATCCTTGACGCTCAGGCTGAACAGCCAAGCACCGTTGCGCCTAAGCGCAAGCGCACCCGTATCGCATCTAAGAAGGAAGACCGTGTGTACTCTGTGCATGGCACGGAAGGAGAGAATTATGATGTCCAAAAGAATCAGGCCCTGGGCCCCAATGGAGGGGACACTTCTACGAATGACGTAGCCGAGCCTGTAGAGAAGGCTCAACAACCCGTAGAAGAGCAAATAGAGTTTAGCCCAGCTGAGGAAAGAGCACAATCGGAAGCAAAAAAGGCAGAAGAAGCAGCCAAAATTGCAGAAGAAGAAAAGGAAATAAATGTAGACCACGTGCTAGCATCTTTTCCTAAGCATAGAGGCCGCAAGAGCAAGGCTGAATTGGAAGCTATTGCTGCAGCCAAGGCTGAGGCTATCAGAAGGCACAAAGAAAAGCTAGCTGCGCTCAAAGAGGCCAAAGAAGCTCAGGAAGCAAAAGCTCAGGTGACCAGTACCGAGCTACCAGCTTCGAAAGAGCCAGAACTTCCAGTTGTTCAGAATGCAGCAATCCCTGAGGCTCAGTTTGCCAACACTGAAAAAGCTGAGGCTAACACAGCTATTTCTAGTGATGTACAAGCTATGCTTCAGGCTAAGATGAATGCACAAAATGGAAGCCAGGATGTTCCTGCCAATGCTAATGATGCTTCGCAGGCAGAGGGCACAGATAATGAAGATACTGAAGCGGAAACTGAATCACCAGCAGCAACAGACACCCACAAAATAGAATATACCGAGGGAATGAAAGCCGAGGTTTCCCCTGACGGCGTTTGGCTTGGGGATCCAGGCGACGGCACTGATTTTATCACAGTAGTAGACATCCCTATCGAAGACAGAGCCGCAATGCCTACTGTAGACATCTTTGATCGTCCAACAAGCCAAAACAACCAGGCTATGGCTCATACATCTGCCAATGTTGACAATCAACAGAAAGCTAACCAGCCATCTTATGATTTCAGCAATATCGTTACAGCCAATGGTGTGCTTGAAATTCTCACCGATGGCTATGGTTTCTTGCGTAGCAGCGACTATAACTACTTGTCTTCGCCAGACGATGTGTATGTTCCAACTACCGCCATCAAGAACTATGGTTTGAAAACAGGCGATGTTATACAATGCCACGTACGCCCACCTCATGATGGCGAAAAATATTTTCCTCTTACCAGCATCGACAAGATTAATGGTAGAGACCCGAAGGATGTCCGCGACAGAATGCCTTTCGAGCACCTCACCCCACTCTTCCCTGACGAGAAATTCAACCTCTGTGGAGATCGCCGTACCACTAATTTGAGTACTCGTATCGTTGATCTCTTCTCGCCTATCGGTAAAGGTCAGCGTGCGCTTATCGTTGCACAGCCTAAGACAGGTAAGACTATCTTGATGAAGGATATAGCCAACGCTATCGCAGCCAACCATCCAGAAGCATACTTAATGATGCTCTTGATAGACGAGCGCCCTGAGGAGGTTACTGATATGGCGCGCACAGTCAATGCAGAGGTTATCGCCTCTACTTTCGATGAACCTGCTGAGCGCCATGTCAAGATTGCCGGCATCGTATTGGAGAAGGCCAAGCGTATGGTAGAATGTGGTCACGACGTGGTCATCTTCCTCGATTCCATTACCCGTTTGGCTCGAGCATACAATACTGTTGCACCAGCTTCAGGTAAGGTCCTCACTGGTGGTGTTGATGCAAATGCCCTGCAAAAGCCTAAACGTTTCTTCGGTGCTGCTCGTAATATCGAGGGAGGCGGTTCGCTTACCATCATTGCGACAGCACTTATCGATACGGGTAGCAAGATGGACGAGGTGATCTTCGAGGAATTCAAGGGTACTGGTAATATGGAATTGCAGCTTGATCGCTCACTCAGCAATAAGCGCATCTTCCCAGCAGTCAACTTGGTAGCTTCTTCTACACGACGCGACGATCTCTTGCAAGACAAGACGACGCTCGACCGTATGTGGATTCTCCGCAAGTATATCTCAGACATGAACTCTATCGAAGCTATGAATACGATTCATCGCAGCATGCAGAACACTCGAAACAACGAAGAGTTCCTGCTCTCCATGAATTCATAGAAGATAAATATAAATACACAAAACTCCCTATAAGATTGATACTTATCGGGAGTTTATTATTTTATTACTTTATCATTCATTTGCGTATCTTCTAACACCAGAAGAAGATGGCACAAAGATTCCGCTCTATCTTTTCATTTTTCTGAAAGCTTGACGATGGAATCGCTCTTCGGCCTTAATGATACTCAACACCTTATTGGCTGGGAGAACAAGCATAAACCGAGCGTGATATTCCTGTTGCAATTGTTTCAATTCGATGTCTATTTCGTCTTGTCTTCGGATGGCATCAGCACAAGCTTTGACATCATGAGGATTGACATGATGACAACGGCGCATTTCATCAAAGAGAACACGCATCTTCTTCATCATTTGCCTATAAACTGGGAAAAACCTTGCCGCTTCCTGTGGCGTAAGGCATGCGTTGGTCGTGATATATTGCTCCAAGTCTGCCTCAAATTTCTTTGGATTAAAACCTCCAGATTTTTGCTGGGCAGAAACAGGGAGAATACTTATAAGCATGGCGCATATAAGCGTAACAATTTTACAGTTTATTGGATGTTTCATCGTGAAAGTTCTCATTTATAATTACAAGTTTGGCTTACCCTTAATCTCTTAGTTTTCGGCTATCAGAGAAGCATAGATGTCCTGGTTATCCATCATGGTATAATCAGCCATTTGGTCGAAACTACCTTCATCGCTAATCCTTACATTATGAATACCACCTTGCATGTTAGCTTTCTGGGCGACCTGCACATGAGACTGATTTCCATCATGACGCAGCCCGATAAGCACACCGCCACTCACAACAATGACAGCCACTATTACAGCAGCCACCTTGTGGAATGTAGAACGCAACCACAATGGCTGGCCTGTAGCCATCTCTGGCATCTCGACGATGCGAGCCTCTTTCTCTGGCAGCCTATCCATGATTTGTTGTGTCAGATTATCGAAATAACCTGCTGGCACCTCAAAATGGTTGTTTTTGCCGAAAAGTTCTTTTATTTTTCTATCTTCATTCATAGTCGTCTTATTTCCTTTCTAATTTAGTAGACGTACCTTATTATAAAAGGTTTAATTATTTAGATGCAAATATTCGGAAATTTTTTTTACCGCCAAGTGGTAAGAGGCCTTGAGTGCACCCTCGCTTGTATTTAGCATCTTGCTGATTTCAGAATATTTCATGTCGTCGAAATATTTCAGGGAGAATACTGTACGTTGCACCTCTGGTAGTCGGGCAACAGCCTCTTGCAATAAAGCTTGTGCATGGTCGCCGTCAAAATAAGGGTCACCCATCAATCGAGCGGCAACAGCAGGCTCTTCGTCTGCACTCACATTAGCAGTAGTAGCTTTCTTCTTACGTAGAAAGTCGAGTGCTTCGTTGATAGCAATACGATATAACCAAGTTGAGATGGACGCCTTTCCCTGAAAAGAATCGAGATTAGTCCAAGCTTTGACGAATGAGTTTTGCAGAACATCATTGGCATCGTCGTGGTCTAACACGATACGGCGAATCTTCCAATACAGTGGTTCACTGTACTGGCTCACGAGTGCCGAGAAACCTTCTCGTTGTGTTCTCGGCTCCTTGAGCAATGCCAAGAGTTCCTTGTCTTTCATATTTTCTTAAAGTATTGCTTTAGATATATTTTCTCAATAAGTTGTAAATCACACCATCATATCCATATACGTCTGGGTACATCTCTATTCTTCCGCCCGCCATGGGATACATGGTATAATAGGTGATGAAAAGTGGTATTTGCGGATTCACCTTCAGCGCCACTATCACCATCTTGCGGTTTTCCAAAGAGTCGGCTGTCATCGAATATTTGATTTTCTCCATCGTTAGCTCATCCTTATCCTTGAGCAGGAAGACAGCAAAGTCGTAAGGTTTCTCTATCCTCACACATCCATGAGACACACCTCGATCCTCTCTGCTGAACACGCCCCGACTGGAGGTATCATGAAGAAATACAGAAAAGTTGTTGTCGAAACGGAATATGATTCTGCCCAGCGCATTACCCTTGCCTCCTCGTTGAGCCACTCCATAGGCACCCGACAGCAACATTTGGCGTGTGAGATGACGTGGGTCAATCTCCTTGCCAGTCGCACGTTCGATAGCGAAATAATTATGGGAGTAGAAATAACTCGGATTGCCCACATGACGCACAATGTCTTTCACCAATATGCTATGTGGGATAGTCCATCTCGGATTGAGCTCCATTCGATTGATGCGACTGCTGAGCAATGGTGTTTTTGTCTTGAAAGAGCCACAACCAATACGCATAGTGAGCGTATCTTCATGGTCGATGCCCATTAAATGGAAAGACGGGATGTTGACAACCACATATTTTTTATGTAAGCGAGGAGCATCAGCCTGCCTCCAACGACATCGTTCCATATTACAGAGTATCATAGCTCGCTCAGCTTTTCCTAACTTATCTTGCGCTAGCCGTCGCTCTAATTGATAATAAAAAGGGTCTGTCGGTTGTACATCATAAAGAAATTTGCCTAGGGAATCACTCTTTGCCATGCGTAAAGCCAAAGCATAAAAATGATTGTCAACATGATCTATTTTCACGTCATAAAGTCCTCGATACTTCACCGCATGTTTTACAGTGTCGTATGGGCTGGGGGCTATAGAGTCCAGACGATTGAATACATACGTAGGATTAACAAAGCCAAATCGTTGACCAACCACATACCTTAGGTATGACTTTGTGAGTCGATATTCCAGTCGGGCCATCACATGATTTATCTGATAACTCCCAGAGTCTAGGTCGAGAGCTCTAAGTCGTCTCAAATCTCGTTCAATGGCACGCACATAGAAGAGACGTTGGCTAAACCCCATATCCGTAACTTTTTGCAGAAACTTGACAAGCGTATCTGCTCGCTGGTCTACCCCATGTCGATCTATCCATATAAAACCGCCCTCATTACCATAATAATTTCGAGTTCTAAGGTCGGAGCTGTTCCTATCAGAATCATTGCGCATTAAACTATCCATCAAGCCTCGAATAACCTGAGAGTTGATGGCATAAGAGGGATTGTGCAACTGTTGGTAATAGTCCATAGACAATTGCAAATTACTGTTTGGCACTCTGTCATGACAAGCACAGAGCACCAAACAGAATATAATAGGTAAAAATCTAGATAACTTCACTTTTCTAGGCTTTTACACTTAGAATTTACATAATACCATCGGCACGAAGCTTCTGTTGCCATTTCCATGCAGAAGCCAACACATCTTCCAACTTAGCCTCAGCCTTCCAACCGAGTACCTTGTTGGCCTTAGTACAGTCTCCCCAAATTTTCTCGATATCACCTTCACGGCGTGGACCATACTTCCAGTTGAGCTTCACACCAGTTGCTTTTTCAAATGTCTCTACAATTTCGAGTGTAGAGTTGCCCTTTCCGGTACCAATGTTGAAATACTCAATAGGCTCGGTTTCTTTGTCGAGCACACGGGCCATAGCTGCAACATGAGCCTTGGCAAGGTCAACAACATAAATATAATCGCGGATACATGTTCCGTCAGGTGTATCATAATCGTTACCGAAGATAGTAAGTTGCTTGCGAATGCCCATAGCAGTCTGAGTAACATATGGAATCAAGTTGTTTGGCACACCATTTGGCAACTCACCGATTTCAGCAGAAGGGTGAGCTCCGATTGGATTAAAATATCTCAAGACGATACTCTTGATGGCAGCGCCACTGTGAATATAGTCGGCAATGATCTGTTCATTGATTTCCTTAGTATTACCATAAGGAGAAGTAGCCTTTTGGTGTGGTGCCTCTTCTGTTACAGGCAAATTCTCTGGTTTTGGCTGACCATATACGGTACAAGAAGAAGAGAAAATGATACCTTTGACGTTATATTTTGGCATGAGCTCAAGCAGGTTGATGAGCGAAACGATGTTGTTGCAATAATAAAGCAATGGTTTCTGCACACTCTCACCTACAGCTTTGCTGGCTGCAAAGTGGATGATGCCCTGGATGTCTGGGTACTTCTGGAATACGGCCTCGGTAGCAGCCTTGTCACGCAAGTCTACCTCTTCGAATGCAGGACGGATGCCTGTAATCTTCTCGATACCATCGAGCACCTCGATCTTAGAGTTTGAGAGGTTATCAACGATTACTACGTTATAACCTGCCTGCTGCAACTCAACGGTGGTGTGGCTTCCTATAAAACCTGTGCCACCTGTCACTAGAATAGTCTGTTTCATATCAAATATAGTTAGTTTGGTTGAATAATCAACGTTTCTTCTTGCAAAAGTAATGCAAAAATCCGAAAAAGCGAAAGAAAAAGGTAAAAAAAATCTTATTTCTTTTGTGTTTTCTTCGATTTACTCTATCTTTGCAGTATAAAAAGATTTAAAAAGCAGAAATTATTCGCAATCGTATGAGAAATTTAAGCAGTTTTGTAGTGGTTATGGCAATGATTTGCCTTACAGGTTGCTCGCAGCAAAAAAAAGCTGACAGCAAGGCTCCTGTCTCGGTAGATGTTTACTCAATAGACGACATGAGAGGCTCTGAATCGAAAGACTATGTTGGCACTGTCGAGGAGAAAACCGGATCCACCTTGAGCTTTGAGGTGGCAGGTAATATCACGTCCCTCCGTGTAGACGAGGGCGATTATGTGAGCCGTGGTCAAGTGATTGCATCCATCAACCCTGTTTCCTTAAAAGAGGCTCATCGTGCTACACTGGTAACTTTGAAGCAGGCACAAGACGCCTACAAACGTTTTCTGCCTTTGCACAAGTCTGGTACCATATCCGATATGCGCTGGGTAGACATTGAGAGCAAGTTGGAACAGGCTCAGGCTGCAGAGAGTATAGCTCGCCAACAACTCTCTCACACCACCCTTACCGCCCCATATTCTGGTGTCATCGCTTCTAAGGAAGCAGACATGGGTGCCTATGTACTTCCTGGACAACCAATCGTAAAGCTTGCCGATGTGGCTCAGGTCAATGTCAAAATATCTATTCCCGAGGCTGAAATATCTCACATTCGTGTTGGTGATGCAATCACTGCTACCGTAGCTGCACTGGGTGGTGCCCGTTTCGATGGTACCGTCACGGAAAAAGGCATTGATGCCAACCCAATCTCTCATACTTATGATGTGAAAGCTCGCATTGCCAATAGTCATGGCAAATTGCTACCTGGTATGGTTTGCAATGCCAAGGTATATCCTAACGGAAAGAGACAGCAAAGCCTAGGAAATAGTGCCCACGTCGTAATACCTGCTGAAAGCATCGAACTAGATGTTGACAATTCGCGCTTTGTATGGACGGTAATCAACGGCAAGGCACACCAACAGCCTATTCAGGTAGGTGACTTTGAAGGAGATGGCGTAGTTGTATTATCAGGACTAAAGCCTGGCGATTCCGTCATTGTTGGTGGGCAGCAGAAAGTATCTGAAGGTATGAGAGTAAACACCAATAAACGCAGGTAGAGCAAAGATAAAAGTGGAGAAAATTTAATATGGACATGAAAATAAACAAGGATTCCGGCAAGGAAGCCATCAAGGATAAGTCAAAGGATACAGCCTTGCACGATCATATCAAAGCTCGTATCACTCGCAAGCCTAATCGTGTGCTCAAGCGCTCGTTTATCGAGAGTGCCATGTGCTACCACAACATTGTGATGCTACTCATGGGAATGCTCGTATTTATGGGTGCCCTTGGTCTTGCCATCATGCCAAAACAGGAAATGCCGCAGTTCACTGTTAGGCAGGGAGCAGTTGTGGCAGTCTATCCAGGTGCAACTAGCGAAGAGGTAGAAGAACGAGTAGCCAAACCTTTGGAAAATTTCATCTTTGGATATAAGGAAGTCAACAAGAAGAAGACCTATACCCAAAGCAAGGATGGTATGCTTATCGTTTTCATCGAGCTCAATGACAACGTTGAAGACAAAGATGCCTTTTGGAGCAAGTTCAAGCATGGTCTACAAACCTTCAAGACACAACTGCCTTCCGGTGTGCTTGCCTTGCAAGCGGTCGACGATATTGCCGATACCTCTGCCCTCCTCATAACCATCGAAAGCAAGCAGAAGACCTATAGAGAACTCAACACTTATATCGATAACCTTAAGGATCGACTGCGCCGCATCGATGCTATCTCCAATCTACGTACCTATGGAATGGAAAACGAGCAGATAAGCATCTTTCTCGACCAAAACAAACTGGCGAAATATGGTATAGGTCCATTCAGCATCCTCAATCGACTCGCCATGCAAGGCATCACCACCTTGAGCGGAAGTATCGACGTGGGCAACATAAGTCTGCCTATCCATGTGGCTGACTCTTACAATAACGAGCGAGATGTCGCAGAACAGATAGTCTATTCTGACACCAAAGGTAATATCGTGCGATTGAAAGACATCGCCCGAATCGTGCGTGAATACCCTAAACAGAATAAATATATCACAAGCAATGGCAACAAATGCGTTCTTCTCTCCATAGAGATGCGCCCTGGCAACGACATCGTCAAGATGGGTAGCGATGTTCATCAAGTTATTTATAATTTCAAGCAGACTCTTCCTGAAGATGTCCATATCACCACCATCACCGACCAAAGCAAGGTGGTGAGCGAGTCTGTTGTGAATTTTCTAAGAGAGTTGCTCATTTCCGTAATCTCTGTCATTGTGGTGGTCATCCTCCTGATGCCTCGCCGTGTGGCTGAGGTTTCTGCCCTCAGCATACCTATCACTATTTTTTCCTCTGTGGGCGTATTCTATCTTTTCGGCATGGAGTTGAATACAGTAACCTTGGCAGCGCTAATCGTTACTTTGGGTATGGTGGTTGATGACTCCGTAGTAATCATCGACAACTACATGGAGAAATTAGGGCACGGCATGTCTCGCTGGCATGCGGCAATAGCAGCACCACGAGAGTTCTTCATGTCGGTGCTTTCTGCGACATTGAGTATTTCGCTCACCTTCTTCCCTTTCCTCATCACCATGCATGGTGATATGGGCGACTTTGTAAAGTCTTTCCCTTGGGCTATGTTCATCATCTTGAGCATCTCACTTACAGTGTCGTTGTTACTTACACCTTATTTGCAATATATGGTGATTCGCAAGGGTATCAGTAACGAGCCTAAGCCAAATGCCCCCAAAAGACCGCTCGACTATTTGCAGACAGGGTATACATGGCTTCTCACACGCTGTTTCAACCATCCCCGAACAACGATTCTGACAGGCATCGTACTGATAGCTTTAGGAGGAGTCATCTTCGTCAACTTGCCACAGCGCATGATGCCTATTGCAGAGCGCAATCAGTTTGCCATAGAATTCTATTTACCCAATGGTTCAACCGCCAAACAGACAGCAAGCGTTGCCGATTCGATGGCTCATATCTTACAACGCGATTCTCTGGTCACCTCCGTCACGACGTTTATAGGTCAAGGGTCTCCTCGATTCCATTCTACCTATGCGCCGCAGATAGGTGGGCCTAATTTCGCCCAATTTATCGTCAACACTGTAAGTAATGATGCCACGGAAGATGTACTCAACAAGTATGCAGACAAATATTGCAATTATTTTCCAGGTTGTTTCGTACGCTTCAAACAGATGGACTACAATGCAGCCTCCTATCCTATCGAGATAAGAGTGAGCGGAGATAGCATCAGCCAACTCAAGCGCATCGCCATCAAGGTGGAGAAATGTATGCACGAGATAGATGGCATTACCCTCATTCGTACGAATTTCGAGCAACCATTGCCAGGCATCCGAGTTACTCCAGATGCCACGGAAGCTAATCGATTGGGAGTTAATAAGACTATCTTATCGGCCGACCTTGCAGTTCGCTTTGGAGATGGCATTCCTATGTCGACACTTTGGGAGGGCGATTATCCAGTACAAATGACACTCAAGTCTGAACGAAAGGGTGCCGATACTGACAGTGTCAACTACCTGAGTCGACCAAGCGACTATAGTGAACTTGACAATGAATATATTCCAGTAATGGGGGGAACTTCAAGTGTGCCATTGCGCCAGCTTGCTAAGATTTCACCCGACTGGCACGACGGAAGCATCATCCGTCGCAACGGAGTGCGTACCATCTCTATTGTGGGAGAGCCTATGAGAGGCTATAATGCAGACTATCTCACTTCTGAACTCAAGCAGAAGGTGGATAGTGTTATGGAAGATGATCCAGACAACGCAGAATTAAGTTGGGAGATAGGCGGCATGGCCGAGAAAGATGCCGAGACTCTGCCTATGGTCATCAAGGGAGTGATGATTGCAGTGCTCATCATCTTCTTCATCCTGCTCTTCCATTTCAAGCGCATCTCCTTGGCATTAGTCAACCTATCATCTATGTCGCTTTGCATCTTCGGTGCAGCTCTTGGTTTAGCTATTACTGGCTTCGACGTCAGTCTCACTTGCATTCTAGGAGTAGTAAGCTTGATGGGTATCCTAGTTAGAAACGGAATCATCATGCTTGATTATGCCGAAGAACTCCGTCGCGACAAAGGACTCTCGGTGCGTGACGCCGCTTTCCAAGCAGGCGAAAGACGTATGCGCCCTATCTTCTTAACTTCCGCGGCTGCATCTGTGGGGGTATTGCCTATGATGATAGAGAACAACACGCTTTGGTCGCCTATGGGTGCCGTCATCTTCTTTGGAACGCTTATCTCGATGGTACTCATCGCCACCATCTTGCCTGTACTCTACTGGCTTGTATTCGACAAGCACGGAAAGTATAGCCTGCGTAAAAATAAGTAATCAAAACAAAACCGATAAAATATGAATCAGTACAACATTGAACCAGACTTGAGATACTTGCAGTTGCTCTCTCAGTCTTTTCCGACAGTGGCAGAAGCTAGCACAGAGATTATCAATCTCCAGGCCATTCTCAACCTGCCTAAAGGCACGGAGCATTTTCTCGCCGACATTCACGGTGAGTATGAGGCTTTCCTGCATGTATTGAAAAACGCTTCGGGTAACATCAAACGTAAGGTAAACGAACTTTTCGGTAACACCTTACGTGAACAAGAAAAGCGCGAGCTCTGCACGCTCATCTATTATCCCGAGCAGAAACTTGAGCAAATCAAACAGAAGGAGACCGACATCAACGACTGGTACCACATCACCCTGCATGAGTTGGTGGCAGTGTGCCGAGATGTGTCGAGCAAATATACCCGCAGTAAGGTACGCAAGTCTCTGCCCTGCGACTTCTCCTACATTATCCAGGAACTCTTGCATGAGCATACTGAGGACCACGACAAGACTGCCTATGTAAATGTCATCGTGGATACCATCATCTCAACAGGGCGTGCAGACGACTTCATCATTGCCATCGCCAATGTGATACAACGTCTTGCCATTGACCAGCTTCACATCTTGGGAGATATCTACGACCGTGGCCCAGGTGCCCATATCATCCTAGATAAGATGCGCCGCTATCACAGCTGGGACATGCAATGGGGCAACCACGACGTGCTATGGATGGGTGCTGCCGCAGGCAATCCAGCTTGCGTATGCAATGTGATTCGCCTATCATTACGCTATGCCAACCTCTCCACCATAGAAGAGGGCTATGGCATCAACCTCATTCCTCTTGCCACCTTTGCCATGGATACTTATGGCAATGACGACTGTGCTGAGTTCCAACCAAAGATGACAGGGGGAGCTGCAGCTATGGACGACAAGACCAAGCGGCTTACTGCCTTGATGCACAAAGCCATCAGCATCATCCAGTTCAAATTGGAAGGTCAACTCTACGACCGTCACCCAGAATGGAAAATGGAGCATCGCAATCTGCTAAAGAGCATCGACCTAAAGAAAGGTACCGTAAAAGTAGACGGAAAGGTATACAAGATGACCTCCTGTCACTTCCCTACGATTAGCTCTGATCCAGCCAAGGCAAACGAACTGACAGCAGAGGAGCAGAGCCTCGTCGACAAGCTCACCCACTCTTTCTTGGTCTGCGAGAAACTTCACAAGCACATCAATGTAATGTTGCAACATGGATGCATGTACGCCATCTTCAACAACAACTTACTCTTCCACGCTTCTTGTCCGCTCAACGAGGACGGTTCACTCAAGGAAGTGGAAATTTATCCAGGTCGCAAGTATAGTGGCAGAGAGCTAATGCACCATACGGGAATGCAGATACGAACAGCATTCCAAAGCGATTCAGACCCAGCCGAGCGACGGTATGCGATCGACTATTTCCTCTATCTTTGGTGTGGACCAGACAGCCCTCTCTTCGACAAGAGCAAGATGGCAACTTTCGAACGTTACTTCATCACCGACAAGGAAACCCACAAGGAAGAGAAAGGTTATTATTTCTTGTTGCGTGACAACGAACAAGTCATAGACCACATCATGGATGCCTTTGGTGTGACAGGACCTAATCGACATATCATCAATGGACACGTACCAGTGCGCACCACGAAAGGCGAGAATCCAATTAAGGCAAACGGCAAGCTGATGGTCATCGATGGAGGCTTTTCAAAGGCTTATCACAACGAAACGGGTATCGCTGGCTATACTCTAGTATACCATTCAAGAGGTTTCCAACTCGTGCAACATGAGCCTTTTACAAGTATGGAAGATGCCATCGAACGAGGAACCGACATCAAAAGCACAACCCAGATTGTAGAGATGTCAAACCGACGCATGTTGGTGGCCGACACCGATATAGGAAAGGAGTTGCGCAAGCAGATAGACGACCTCAAGGAACTGCTTTTTGCATATCGTCATGGCTTTATCAAGGAGTCAGAACGCAAGAAATGAAGCACAGAATAAATATATAAAAAATCCCAGCCAAGAAATGCTTGACTGGGATTTATTTTCTTTTTAGCCTGATGACTTAGTAAGGTGAGAGATTACTTGCTCTCCTCCTCTGCCTTCTTAGTCTCTGCTGCATTAGGTCCATAGAAACCATAGTAAGCCTGGTAACGAGTGTAACCCCAGTTAGCCTGAGCCTTCTCTGGGTCGAGCTCCTTAGCCTTGTCAAGAACCTTGATAGCCTCCTGGTAAACCACCTTGCGGCCATTAGGATCCTGCAGATTACCAGCCTTGCTATTGTAGCAAGCACCAAGGTATGTAAGAACTACAACGTTGTCAGGTTTTGCGTCGAGAGCCTGCTTGAGGCACTTGATAGCGTTGTCGGCATCGTTTTTCTGAATGTAAACCATACCCTTGTTGGCAAGAGCTACGAAATTCGATGGATTCTTGGCAATAGCACCATCCAAGAGTTCCATCTGCTCCTTCTCCATCTTGAGTGAAGAGTACATTGAGTTCAAACCATCGAGCACAACATCATTGGTCTCATCCTGAGCAAAGATGTCCTTCAACTTATTGATATACGCCAAAGAATCTTCTTTAGTCTTCAAACCATCCTTCATCACGTAGAGCTTGAGGTTAAGGGCATCCTTTGCCTCCTTCTCACTCTTCATGGCGATGTCGCAATACTTCTCGCAACGAGCAGGATCCTTAGCCTGGTAAGCATAGCGAGCTGTGAAAAGAGCCACCTGTCCAATGTAGTCCTTTTCTGAGTCTTTCTGCTTCTGGTCTACGCTAGCAAACAGAGGATTGTTATCTGTGTCGAGGAAAGCTCCCCAATACTTCAAGACATCGGCCTCTTTGTTATTCTGCGCAGCACTCTGACCAGCGTTGACGAGCTGGATGCGAGCACCCCAAACACGAGCGGCATTGCCATTGTACTTAGGAGCAACCTTGCCCTTGGCATTAGGCAGCTGGTCATACTTGTAGCACTCGATGGCATTCATCAAGGCATTGTATGCGCCCTCATTCATTGCAACCTCGTCAACTGGATCATTCTTTTTCATAATCTGGTTGGTCTGCTGAATGCTCTGCTGGTCGTTGAATGCCTTCATGGCGAGGTCTACAAGGTAGTTGTAGGCCTTAGCCTTCTCCTGGTCATTGGCCAACTGACCCAAGTTCTGCTTTACCAAAGCCTCAGCCTCGGCATAAGTCTTAGCCTTAGTGATAGCCTTGAGGGCATCACTGTCGCCTGCGAATGCTGATGTGGCACCTAGTACCATCATTGCAGCTACGATTAACTTTTTCATTTTTTTAATGAGTTTAAAGTTGTTGTTTAATTTGTTTTTACGCGTCTACTTATTATTTAATGAGAGCGAGATGCCCAGGATTTTACTCCTGGGTGTTCTCGTCGTTATTATCAAGTTCTGCCTCTTGCCCTACCGCTTCCTCGGCGGTCTTTGCACCTACGGTGTCATTTTCGATTTCCTCGCTTTTCTTAGCCCATGCAGATCGGCTTTCTTCCTCGACGGAGGCCTCAAGTTCTGAGCTCATCACCTTACATACGCTGGCGATGACATCGTTTTTCTTGGTGAGATTGATGAGGCGGACGCCCTGTGTGGCACGGCCCATCACGCGGCAGTCTGCCACAGCCAAGCGGATAACGATACCACTCTGGTTGATAATCATGAGGTCGTTGTCGTCGGTCACATTCTTGATGGCAACAAGTCTGCCGGTCTTGTCGGTAATGTTGAGGGTCTTAACACCCTTTCCGCCTCTGTTGGTCACACGGTAGTCTACCACATCACTTCGCTTGCCATAGCCTTGCTCGCTCACAACCATTACGGTTTCCTTCTCAGGGTCGTTGACTACAATCATACCAACTACAGCATCATCGTCACCATCAAGGCGCATACCACGGACACCAGTAGAGGTACGTCCCATGGTACGGATAGCATTCTCGTCAAAACGAACGGCACGACCATTGCGGTTTGCGATAATCAACTCGTTATGACCATTTGTCAAACGAACGTCTACCACCTCGTCACCTTCCACAATATTAATGGCAATGACACCATTGGCTCGAGGACGAGAGTATGCTTCCAAACAAGTCTTCTTCACTGTACCATTCTTGGTGGCAAATACCACATAGTGAGAGTTGATGAACTCAGCATCGTTCAAGCCCTTCAAACGGAGGAATGCATTCACCTGATCGTCGTTGTCGATGTTGAGGAGGTTCTGAATGGCACGGCCCTTGGAATTACGGTCGCCCTCAGGAATCTCATAACATTTGAGCCAGTAACAGCGGCCCTTCTTGGTGAAGAACAGCATGGTCTGGTGCATAGTGGCTGGGTAGATATACTCGGTGAAGTCCTTGTCACGAGTGCGTGCGCCCTTGGCACCTACGCCTCCACGTGCCTGCTCACGGAATTCAGAAAGCGGAGTACGCTTGATGTATCCGAGATGACTCACGGTAATTACCACAGGGTCGTTTGGATAAAAATCCTCTGGGTTGAACTCGTGGTCGTCTGGCTTAATCATGGTGCGGCGTGCGTCACCATATTTCTCTTTCACCTCGATGAGCTCGTCTTTCATTACCTTCTTGCAAAGCTCTGGATCGTTCAAGATCTGATTCAAGTAATCGATGGTCTTCATCAACTCGTCAAACTCGTTGTGCAACTGCTCCAGGCGTAATCCTGTGAGCTGGCTCAATCGCATATCCACGATGGCCTTGCTCTGCAACTCGTCGAGTTCGAAGCGTTGCTCCAAATTGCGCTGTGCGTCGCTAGGAGTCTTGCTGGCACGGATGATGTGAACCACCTCATCAATGTTGTCGCAAGCGATAATCAAGCCTTCGAGAATGTGGGCACGTTCCTGTGCCTTCTTCAGCTCAAACTGAGTACGGCGAATTGTCACGTCGTGACGATGCTCAACGAAGTATTTCACGCATTCTTTCAAACTCAAAAGGCGTGGGCGACCACCAACAAGAGCGATACAATTCACTGAGAATGAGCTCTGAAGGGCAGTCATCTTAAAGAGTTTGTTCAAGAGCACGTTGGCATTGGCGTCACGTTTCACATCCACCACGATACGCATACCCTGACGGCCAGACTCATCGTTTACATTGGCGATGCCTTCTATCTTGCCTTCCTTTGCTAGGTCGGCGATGGCCATCACGAGCTGCTCCTTATTTACACCATAAGGAATCTCAGTGATTACAATCTTATCATGGGTCTCACCGCTCTCGATTTCTGCAGTGGCACGCACAACGATACGACCACGTCCAGTCTCATAAGCGTCTTTTACACCCTGAATGCCATAGATGGTCGCCCCAGTAGGAAAGTCAGGTGCAGGGATATATTGCATCAAGCCATCAGTATCGATGTCTGGGTTGTCGATATAGGCACAGCAACCGTCTATCACCTCTCCCAAATTATGGGTAGGAATGTTGGTAGCCATACCCACGGCGATACCATTTCCACCATTCACCAAGAGGTTTGGTATCTTGGTAGGCATCACGGTAGGTTCCTGCAGGGTATCGTCAAAGTTGTTCATCATGTCGACGGTGTCTTTGTCAAGGTCGTCCATGATGTGCTCACCCATTTTTGAGAGACGGCACTCGGTATAACGCATGGCAGCTGGTGAGTCACCATCTACCGAACCGAAGTTACCCTGTCCATCGATGAGCGTATATCGCATGTTCCACTCCTGTCCCATGCGCACCAATGCGCCATATACAGAAGAGTCACCGTGTGGGTGGTACTTACCAAGCACCTCACCTACTACGCGCGCACATTTCTTATAAGGTTTGTCACTGGTGTTTCCAATGCCAAGCATACCATATAATATACGGCGGTGCACAGGCTTGAAACCATCACGCACATCAGGAAGGGCACGAGCCACGATAACTGACATCGAATAGTCGATGTAGCTAGACTTCATCTCTTCCTCAATGTTGATTTTCATGATTCTATCATGATCCATTGTCTGATTTTCGTCCATTTCGTTATGTTGTTTTTATTATTTATTTTCTTACCTAAAATTGCGTTTAAGGGCATTCTTTTGCGCTCTAACGAGTTTTGCCCTTCTGAAAATCTCGACAAAGATACAAAAAAAATCGGTATAAAATAGCACCAGAGCCTAAAAAACGCATTATTTTAGCATTATTTGTGTTTTAATTATGCTTAAAAGTTGGCATATCTTTTGCTAATCTATAAATATATTCGTAAATTTGCAATTAAATATTTAAAAGAAGGACTCAAATAATGATAAATCCATTTGTTCATATACAGAAAGTACTCAACTTGAGTGGGCAGGAAGCTCAACGCACCGCAGGCTCAGAAGTGAATGTAGAACACCTGATGCTAGGGTTATTGAGGGAAGAGAATGGCGAAGTGTCTCAAATCTTGGAGCAATTCGGCGTCAATCTGAAAGATTTCAGAAAGCATATCGACGAATCGCTCCATCTTGTTGGAGCCATCGGCCATAACAAGACCCAGCCAAGTTCAATCCCCTACGATGACATCACGAACAACGTGATTCGCAATTCCATCAAGGAAGCTTGGATCTGCGACAACGTCAAGGAGGTTGAGCCAAGACATCTGCTGCTCTCCATTCTGAGACAGGGCTCCAACAACGTGGCTCACATGCTCTCAAGCATGGGTATCAACTATGATGCGGTGTTCAATTTGCTCTCTGGCGAAGAGATGGAGAAGGAAGATTCTCTAGATGAAAAGCCCGAACGGGAACAGAGGGAGGCGATGACCGCTGGCGGAATCAAAGACGACGACAAGGATCTCATAGACCCTGACGAGGAACCGTTAGACTTTGAGAAACAGCAGCAGCAAAAACCTGCAGCCACCAAAGAAACACCTAGCAAGAAGACGAGCACTCCTATTATTGACAAATATAGTGTAGATTTCACCAAGCTAGCAGCAGAAGACAAACTCGACCCTGTGGTGGGACGCGAGAAAGAAATCCATCGCGTGCTTGAAATCTTGGGGCGTCGCAAGAAGAACAATCCTGTGTTAATAGGCGAGCCAGGCGTAGGTAAAAGCGCCATCGTCGAAGGGCTGGCACAACTCATCCAGTCGCAGCAGACATCGCCTATGTTCTTCAATAAGCGCGTAATCAACCTCGACATGACGAGTGTCGTGGCAGGAACAAAATATCGTGGGCAATTCGAGGAGCGCATCAAGGGCATTCTCAAGGAGGCTGAGAACAATCCAAACGTCATCCTATTCATGGACGAGATACATACCCTCATCGGCGCTGGTGGCGCAGAGGGAACAATGGATGCAGCCAACATCTTGAAACCTGCTTTGGCACGTGGCACCATACAGTGCATCGGAGCCACAACCTTCGACGAGTACCGCAAGACCATCGAGAAGGATGGAGCTTTGGAACGTCGATTCCAGAAAGTGGTGGTCAAGCCTACGACAAAAGAAGAGACACTGCAGATTCTGAACAACATCAAGGGGAAATACGAACAGCACCATTGTGTGACTTATACCGACAAGGCTCTGGAAGCAGCAGTCAAATTGACCGACAGGTATATTACCGACAGATGTTTCCCAGACAAGGCCATCGACGTAATCGACGAGGCTGGCTCGCGCGTACATATTAATAATGCATCCATCCCTGTCCCATATCTGGAACTGGAAAAGCACCGTGAAGCCATAATCGCCAAGAAGCAAGAAGCCGTAATCACACAAAACTTTGAGTTAGCCGCCAGTTGGCGCGACCAACAGACTAATGTAGAGAAGGAAATCGAAGAGATGAAGCAGAAATGGCAGAATGGCGAGATAGGCGAACACGCCATCGTCGACGAGGAAACCATAACTCAAGTGGTGAGTATGATGGTTGGAGTGCCAGTGCAACGCATCGCAGAAGACGAGAACAAGCGACTCCGTGACATGGCCAGCGTGCTTCAGAGCAAGGTCATCGGACAAGACGATGCCATCGCCAAGGTTGTGAAAGCAATACAGCGGAGCCGTGTAGGCTTGCGCGATCCAAACCATCCTATTGGCGCATTTATGTTTCTAGGTCCTACGGGTGTAGGCAAGACCTATTTGGCAAAGAAGCTCGCAGAGGAAATGTTTGGCAGTGCCAACGACCTCATTCGCATCGACATGGGCGAATATACGGAAGAACAGTCTACGTCTAGGCTCGTTGGAGCTTCGCCAGGCTATGTAGGCTATGAGGAGGGTGGACAGCTCACCGAAAAGGTACACCGCAAGCCTTACAGCATCGTGTTGCTCGACGAGATAGAGAAAGCCAACCCTAAGGTATTCAACCTGCTGTTGCAGTTGCTCGACGAAGGCCGACTCACTGATGGCAATGGGCGATTGGTAGATTTCCGCAATACCATCATCATCTTGACTTCCAACGCCGGAACACGCCAGCTCAAAGACTTCGGAAAGGGCGTGGGATTCAATGCAGGCGGGCTGAGCGGCAATGCCTTGATGAACGAGAAGGACAAGGAGTATGCCCGTTCCATTGTGCAGAAGAGCCTCGCCAAGCAGTTTGCGCCAGAGTTTCTCAATCGTTTGGACGAAATCATCACCTTCGACCAGCTCGACTTGAATGCCATCAAGCGCATCATCGACTTAGAGTTGAAGCCACTAACCAAACGCATCGAAGACATGGGCTATCATTTCCAAATAACCGACAAGGCCAAGGAGATGGTTGCCAACAAGGGATATGATGTGCAGTTTGGCGCACGCCCACTAAAGCGTGCCATCCAAAATTACATTGAGGACGGTGTGTGCGAGATGTTGCTCAACGGCAATTTGAAGCCAGGCGACACCATTAGCGTAGGAAAAAATCCAAAGAAGGAAGAATTGACGTTTAAATAACGCAATTATTTACGCATATCACATGTGTTAGAATGAAAAGACTTCGGGTGACTTGCAAAAGCTGCCCGAAGTTTTTTTGTTAATGATGGTTAATACAAAGAAAAGTATTGCTCTATAATTTTCTAATTTGAGAAATATTCATTACCTTTGCATCCGCTATTAAGCAAAAGCCATGATGGCTCAGTTGGTAGAGCAACGCATTCGTAATGCGTGGGTCGCGGGTTCGAGTCCCGCTCGTGGCTCTTTTTGCGAGATTAGCACATCGGTAGTGCACGGGCTTCCCAAGCCTGGGAGGCGGGTTCGATTCCCGTATCTCGCTCCAACTTGTAAGAAGAAAGCATTAGATTCAGAGTTGACTCTAATGCTTTCTTTGTTTTTGATAATGATGTTTCGAGTATAACTTTTCAAAACTTCGTGAACTTCAACCTCACAGTCTTGTTTCTCAATATCATGGTTTGAGAAGTAAGTTTTTCCTTATAGAAATGCTCCTCCAAGGCGGTGAAGCCACAGTATGACAAGGTGTCAGACATTTCTGTCAAGGGGATGTCACCACCATTCTGCTGATGCCACTTGTTGCGATAAGGCGAAGATAGAATCAAGCTGTCGGCTGATTGCTTGAAGCGAAAATAATAGCCCCTCCAGTCGTGTATCATGTCGTGATTGCTCACCGACACCAATTGATGCTCTATTCCCCAATACACCCTAAGGTTACGATAATTGGCAGAGCCGTTTGAGGCCAAAGTATCGACCTGTTCCAAATGCCAGAAGCCATCGAGGTCGCCATTGTCCGAACTTTCCATCTCGCACGAAGCAAGTGTTGCTGCCAAGGCCATGCCGAACAGCCATTTACCTTTGACAGCGTTGAATGGATATCTTTTACGTTTCATTTTTTGTCTGTTATTTATTAGATTTCTTGCTCACCATTCCCCTGTGTATGATGGTGATTTGCACACCTGCATTATGCCCCAGCATCTCCTTGCTTCCGAAATCCATGCCGCAGCCAATCCTCGCTTGCCAATGCCTGTCAATACGACAGTCGCCCTCCAAGAGGAAGCTCACGTTGTGGTGCATCTGGGTAAATGGGACAGCATACCTACCCCATCCTTTCTGATAGCTTACGAGGGCACGATAGCCTACACGCTCAAAAGGCTGACCATCAAATCCTAGGTGATAGGCGATGAACCGATTGTCCTTCACCTCTATCTTGCCATCCTCGTTGTAGATGGGCGAACGGTAGAGCGGATTGCCCATCACCTGCCCCCAATGTTGCCATCCGGGATAGATGCTATGATTGTAATAGTCGTCCATCCCTGCCAAATGATCTGCGATGTTCACCGTATGGTCGTGGTTGTAGGGTCCACTCTGATATTTCGTGTAAAGCGACTCCAGCACAATGTTTCTCAACCACCTGCCATATTTCAAGTTCAGTTCGAGGCCCAACATCATATCTTTCAAAGCATAGCGATAATAGCGACGCTTCTTATGGCTGAGCCATTCATCGCCATTGCCATATCCGTCATAGTCGAGCAGGAGCATCTGGCTATGGTCTTCGAAGTAATGGTCGGCATAGACAGCTGCGCGCCAAGTGTCGGCGTTCCAGTTCACACGCATCAGCCATGAGCCCAGCTGATTGCCAGAGATATTGCCATAGTCGCCCTCCTCCGATTCCGCACCTCCCGGGACGAGCGCATGCCAGAAGCCTTTCAGACTGCCGTCGGTGGCATATTTCCTCATCTTGTGATTTTCCAGCACATAGACATCACCACCGAATTGGCAAGCCATCTCAAGACCTAGTTCTACGCTCAGCGGACAGAAAGCCCCCTCGTTTCCAATGCGCAGATAGCCCGCCTTGCTGTGATAGAGCAGATGGTCGGCATACTTACTTTGCCGATGGGTGAAAGCGTGTTGCCAGTTGTCGTCGGTCATCAAGCCATAGGCGATGTGCCCTTTCATTTGGAGCCAACCATGCAAGAATGGCAGCGTCCAATATTTGGGCAATGCGAGTCTCACCTGCGGCACAGGGCGGGCGTTGATACCCAGAGTCTGGCTACCACTGGAGAGTCGTTGGTTTTTCAATTCCATCGGATATTCCTTTGCACCGATGCTCAAGACCCCATGCAACCACCTACCCTCAACAAAGGCTTGCTGAACGACAAAATGACTGGAGAAATTGTACGGCACCACCACATCCATGCCACATCCCACGCCCCACCGGTGGACAGAATCTGCCGCAAGCGGTCGGATGATGTCGGCACGCAGGTATCCGTTGTTCCGCTCCAACGAGCTGAGACCATGTTTGTTGGCATTGAGCCACAAAGGAGTTTTTCCTTTCGAGAAACTCGCTTGGGCCTCCACCCCATACTCAATGTCCCGTCCCAAAGTGATGGCACCAGCCTCTTCCCCATCCTGCCAGGCGTATTGGGCGCTAGCAGGAACGACTACCAAGGCCATCATGATGCCAAGAGATATTGTCTTGTCCATAACTTATATTTTATCATAAAAACGCAGAAAAATATCATTTATTATATAATCATAAGTAGGTATTAGGCAAAACCATTACTTTTAGGTATTGCGAGATTCGAAAAATCGTCGTACCTTTGCACCCGTAAACAAGAAGACATAGACTTTTAGATAGAATTGAAACATAAATGAAAAAAAGAATCTTGTTCGCTAATAGAAATAATTCATAATGTTTTTGTATAATATGTATAGGGTTGCTCGTGAGAGTAGCCCTTTATACATAATGCCCCCGATGCGTAGCAACATGGGCTTGCGAACAAACATTTTACGTTAAATAACGTAACAAAATGCGGCGATTTGCTAAACTTTTACTATCTTTGCCTAGTTATAATTTAAACTATTGCCGCATGAACAGACGTAACACCTTGGCTTTCAGCCACAAAAACGGGGGGGGGTAATTTTGAGGGTTCAAAATTAGCCTTAGCTATTCATGCGCTTACCAAGCCTGCAAAGGGGCGACTAGCATCATTTTTCAGCGTGATGCTAGTCGTCCTTTTTGTGTTTACGGCGACGCTCAGCCTTTCCTCTTGCAGCAGTGGCGACGAGGAGGTCGAAGACTCCCCTATCCCTGCCGATTACCAATCCATGCTCACTGCCAACGACTGGGAAATCACCACGGCGGCGCAAAAGCTCGGAGGCTTCTTGATAGACCAGAAGGAAGCCGACCTCTACTGCCATTTCTCCCCCGACAGCGTCTTTTTCGCCGAGGGGGCGATGGTGAATTATTTCGATTACGACGGCAAGGTAACCAAGAGCCAGTACGAATACTCGCCCCTTGGCGGCGCACCTTATCATATGAAGGGCGAACAAATCAAGATCGAGAACGAAACATTCACAATAACAAACAACGACAAGAGCCAAGCATCCTCCTCGCTCATCCTAGAGAACGAGGAGTGGCGACTTGTGCTCGAAAAGAAATAAATACACATTATTATGGCAACAAGAAATACAGAAAGAGAAGAACTACACAAAACCATTTGGAGCATCGCCGAGGATTTACGTGGTGCCGTGGATGGCTGGGAATTCAAGGCTTACGTCTTGGGAGCCATCTTCTACCGCTACATCTCGGAGAACCTCACCGACTACATCAACCAGCTACAGGCAGATGCGGGCATCGAGGATTTCGACTACGCCCAGATGAGCGACGAGGAGGCCGAGGAGGCTCGCGAGATGATGGTGCAGGAGAAAGGTTTCTTTATCCTGCCAAGCCAGCTGTTTCAGAAAGTGGCTGAACATCCCGAGAAAAACCTCAACCTCAACGAGACATTGAGCAACGTGTTCCGCTCCATCGAGGCGAGCGCCGCTGGCACCGAGAGCGAGGAGCAGGTAAAGGGACTCTTTTCTGATTTCATCATCGATAGTTCTCGCATTGGCAACTCGGTGGATGCACGCAACAAGCTCATATCCAAGGTATTGATTGCCGTAAGAGAAATGAAACTCAGCCAGAAATATTCCGACAACAGCATCGACACCGTGGGCGACACCTACGAGTTTCTGATGAAGATGTACGCCTCTAAGGCTGGCAAGAGCGGCGGCGAGTTTTTCACCCCACAAGAGGTGAGCGAGGTGCTGGCAAGAATCGCTTCTTTTCAGAATCCTCACATCCGCAAGGTCTATGACCCTGCGTGCGGTTCGGGCTCGTTGCTGATGAAGTTTGCCAAGTATGCTGGCGACGGTGCAAAGGACATTGAGTTTTATGGTCAGGAAATCAACCCTACCACTTACAACCTCTGCCGCATCAATATGTTCTTGCACAACATCAACTACGCCAAGTTCGACATCCAGCTGGGCAACACGCTCACCCACCCTCAGCACCTCGGAATGCAGTTCGACGCCATCGTGAGCAATCCTCCTTACTCCAAGAAATGGGACGGCAAGGAGAATCCTATCCTCATCAACGATGAGCGTTACAGCCCTGCGGGCGTACTGGCACCAGTTTCTAAGAGCGACCTTGCCTTCACCATGCACATGCTTTACCACTTAGGCGAGACGGGTACTTGTGCCATCGTAGAGTTCCCTGGTGTACTTTATCGTGGCGGAGCGGAGAAGAAAATCCGTGAGTATCTGATTAAGAATAATTTCGTGGACACCGTGATTCAACTCCCAGCCAACCTTTTCTTTGGCGTGGGAATCGCCACCTGCATCATCGTGCTGAAAAAGAACAAGAAGGACAACAACATTTTGTTCGTCGATGCTTCCGAGGAATGCGTGAAGGAAGGAGAAAAGAACAAGCTGACGGAAGAGAACCAAGACAAAATCGTCAATGCTTACGGTGAGCGCAAGGAGGAGCAATACTTCACCAAGCTCGTGAGTATCGACGACGTTCTTGCCAACGATGCGAACCTCTCGGTGTCTTCGTATGTAGAGAAGGAGGACAAGAGAGAGGTAATTGACATCGTGAAGCTGAATGCAGAGATTGAGGAACTTAGCAAATCAGTTATTGCCGATTCTATGAAGTTGAACGAAATCATCAAGGGGCTATGAGTAAGATTGAGGAAATGATAAAGGAACTTTGCCCGAAGGGGGTGGAAAAAGTAAAACTGGGAGAACTATGTCAAATAATTAGAGGATCACGTTTGACTAAATCAGATATCAATCCTATAGGAACTTATCCAGTTATTAGCGGAGGAGTAACCCCAATGGGTTACATAGAAGATTTCAATCGAGAGGCTAATACTATTACAATAGCGCAATATGGAGCTGCTGGTTACGTAGACTTTCAGAAACAAAAGTTTTGGGCAAACGATGTATGTTACAGCATTTATCCGAAAGAGCAGCTATATAATAAGTTTTTATTCTTTGTGCTAAAAGACAAACAAGATTATTTATACAAAATACGAAATACAAGTGCAGTACCTTACTCACTTCCAGTGGATTCTCTTAAAAAGGTAATTATTCCCCTTCCCCCTCTCGCCATTCAGCAGGAGATAGTCTCTGTGTTGGATTCTTTCACCACGCTCATCGACAAGATGAAGAAGGAGGTGGAAATGAGGAAGAAGCAAATGGAATGCTATTGTGATAAACTATATGGAGGCGATTATGAAGGCATGATGGCTCTTGCAAACAAGCCAGGAAATTTAGCCGTAAAATTCTCTGAATTAGGAACTATTACAAGAGGGAAACGTTTTGTTCGTGATGATATTCGTGAATCAGGACAACCTTGCATTCACTATGGCGACATGTACACTTTCTATGGAACGAAAGCAGAAAAAGCAAAAACTTTCTTGGACAGAGATTTTCCGAAGAAGATGCGTTATGCTCACAAAGGAGATGTGATTATTGTAGGTGCAGGAGAAAATGATTACGACATTGGTGTAGGCCTAGTATGGTTGGGCGATGAACCTGCTGCTGTCCACGACGCTTGTTACATCTTGGAACATAAACAAAATCCGATGTATGTATCTTATTATCTTCGAACCAATATTTATCACAAGCAATTAAAGCAATACGTATCAAGCGGAAAAATTTCTTCTTTCTCCGCAGATGGTTTAGGTAAAGTTGTATTTCCTATACAGCCGCTAGATAAGCAGCAGGAAATCGTCCGCACGCTCGACACTTTCGAATCTTACATCTCGAAGCTCGAGAAGCTCATCACCCTCAGGCAGAAGCAGTACGAGTACTACAGAGAGAAGTTGC
>ERZ808240.1138-NODE-1138-length-33832-cov-4.915475_pt1 | contig 33832 bp, 23 predicted proteins | sample MGYA00521084_ERZ808240 | MGnify/ENA primary metagenome ERZ808240 (study PRJEB31516, sample SAMN03275571) | gut metagenome | biome: mammalia-associated habitat; material: feces | host: Papio cynocephalus | place: Kenya | collected 2012-08-06 ... | reverse complement strand
GTGGTCATCCAGTGGCGGTAGGGGTTGCGGAATTTCGCAGGGACAAACTTGATGTCGCCCTCCTCGACAGCGGCGATAGCCGGCTTGACGAGTTCCTCCATTTTGACAAACCACTGCATCGAGAGTTTCGGCTCGATGACGGCATCGGTGCGCTCGGAGTGTCCCACCTTGTTGACATAGTCCTCCACCTTCTCCACGAGGCCACGCTCTTGCAGGTCTTTCATGATCTGCGTGCGGACAGCGAAGCGGTCCATGCCGGCGTAGAAGCCGGCGCGGTCGGCGATTGTGCCGTTGTCGTTGAATATGTCGATTGACTCGAGGCCGTATTTCTCGCCGAGCATGTAGTCGTTCACGTCATGGGCCGGCGTCACCTTGAGGCAACCTGTGCCGAAATCCATCTCCACGTACTCGTCCATGATGATAGGCACGGAGCGTCCCACCATCGGTACGATGACACGCTTCCCCTTGAGCCAGGTGTACCGCTCGTCGTTGGGGTTGACGCACACGGCGGTGTCGCCGAGTATGGTCTCGGGGCGTGTCGTCGCTACCACGATGTAGCGACCTTCGGGGTCGCCCTCGACCATGTAGCGCAGGTGGAAGAGGTGGCTGTGTTCCTCCTTATATATGACCTCCTCGTCGGAGAGTGCGGTCAGTGCTTGCGGGTCCCAGTTGACCATGCGCACGCCACGGTAGATGTAGCCCTTGTCGTACAGCTTGTTGAAGACGCGTATGACGGACTTGGAGCGAATGTCGTCCATGGTGAATGCAGTCCGCTCCCAGTCGCATGACGCGCCGAGCTTCTTTAGCTGCTCGAGTATTATGCCGCCGTACTTGTGCGTCCAGTCCCAGGCGTGGTTGAGGAACTCCTCGCGGCTGATGTCGGCCTTCTTGATGCCCTCGGCATCGAGTTTTGCCACAACTTTGGCCTCGGTGGAAATGGCCGCATGGTCAGTGCCAGGCACCCACAGGGCGTTCTTGCCTGTCATGCGGGCGCGTCGTATCAGGATGTCCTGTATGGTGTTGTTGAGCATGTGCCCCATGTGCAGCACGCCGGTGACGTTTGGCGGTGGGATGACGATGCAGTATGGTTCACGGTCGTCCGGCTCGCTGTGGAACAGGCGGTGCTTCATCCAGTAGGCATACCATTTGTCCTCCACCTCGTGGGGGTTGTATTTTGCGGCAATTTCACTCATGTCTGTTTGTGTAAAGTGTATTAGTCAGTCAATGAACGGCGTCAGCCGGCTGCAAGAGCCTTGTGCGCATTCATAACGCAAAGTTACGAAATCTGGCCGTCATATCCAAATCGCTGCTTCCGAGCCATCGCCGTGGGGTGAAAATGTGTGAAAGATTGCATGGCGATGCTTTTGCCGGTTGCTGGTGTGAAAGATTTTGGTTAATTTCGCGTTTATTATTTGATTGCAGAAGACTTTGTTTTTCGATTATGGACACTGATACAAATGCCAATAAGCCCTCTAAGAAGGTTGTTGTCAGCGGCATACGCGCTACGGGCAACCTTCACCTGGGCAACTATTTCGGGGCTTTGAGCAAGTTTGTCAAGATGCAGGACGACTATGACTGCCGTTTCTTCATCGCCGACCTTCATGCGCTTACCACTCACCCTGACCCCAAGATGCTGCACGAGAATGTCAAGGACATCATCGCGGAGTATCTCGCCGCCGGCCTCGACCCGGACAAGAACATACTGTATGTGCAGAGCGACATTCCGGAGATTTCGGAAATGTACCTGCTGATGAATATGCATGTAGGCATAGGCGAGCTGATGCGTACCGCCTCGTTCAAGGACAAGGCCCGCAAGGCTCTCGGCATCAAGAGCGAGGGCGACGAAATAGAGAAGGAGATAATCGGCAACCAGACTAACCAGCGTGTGAACGCCGGTCTGCTGACGTATCCGACGCTTATGGCGGTTGATATCCTCATCCACCATGCCGACTATGTTCCCGTGGGCAAGGACCAGGAGCAGCACCTTGAACTGACGCGCCGCTTCGCCCGCCGTTTCAACTCGTTCTATGGCGTGGACTATTTCGGCGAGTGCGAGAACTTCAACTTCGGCGGCTCTGCTGTCAAGGTGCCGGGGCTGGACGGCTCGGGCAAGATGGGCAAGAGCGAGGGCAACTGCATCTATCTTGTAGACGATGAGAAGACGCTGCGCAAGAAGGTGATGCGAGCTGTCACCGACCAGGGCCCGCAGACTCCAAATTCGCCTGTCACAGAGCCGGTTGCCAACCTGTTCACGCTCATGGAACTGGTCAGCGCTCCCGACACCGTGGAGCATTTCCGCCAGGCATACGCAGACTGCTCCATACGCTATGGCGACATGAAGAAGCAGCTTGCAGAAGACATACTTAAAGTCACGCTGCCGATACGCGAGCGAATACTCGAGCTGCGGCAGGACGAGGAGTACCTGGGCCGCGTGATGCGCCAGGGAGCGGAACGCGCCCGCGAGACTGCTGCCAAGACGCTCGCCGATGTGCGCCAAATCATGGGCATACGTAAGTTTTATTGACCAAAAAACCGATTTCAACTGACATGACCGGCAAGAATATCATCTCCGTTGCGGTGTCCCTCCTCCTCCTTATGCTGGCGGAGATGGTGTCCGCTTGCAGCCATCAGGAGGGCTCAAAACCAACGTTGACGGTTACCATAGCCCCGCAGAAGTACCTGCTCGACAAGATTGTCGGCGACAAATATGATGTAGTCGCGATGCTGTCTGCCAACGCCGACCCGGAGACCTACGACCCTACGGTGACATCGATGATGGGTGTGCAGAAGAGCGACCTGTTTTTCCGCGTGGGGACGATAGGCTTCGAACAGGCGGCGTTGGGCAAGATTGCGGAGACATCGCCCGGCCTGAAGATAGTGAACTGTGCTGCCGGCATCACGCTGTCGGAGGGCACTCACGGCGGCCCGCGTGGCTACGACCCGCATATCTGGGTCTCGGTGCGCAATGCCCGCCAGATGGCTCGCAATATGTATGACGCTCTCGTGGAGGAAGACCCCAAGGACAAGAATTATTTCACAGAGAGGTACAATGCACTTGACAGTGAACTGGCGCAGCTCGACTCGACGCTGACTGCTATTCTCGCTTCCTGTCGGGGTGCGGCGTTTGTCATCAAGCATCCTTCGCTCACATATTTTGCCCGTGACTATGGGCTGAAACAGGTGGCGTTAGAGGTGCAAGGCAAGGAAGCGAGTCCGGCGCAGATGCGCGAGCGGCTCGATGCCGCCGGCAAGGCTGCCCCTGTCGTTTTCTTCATCGAGAAAGGGCATGACAGCGCGGCGGTGGTCAACCTGGCGAAGAGCATGAACCTGCCGACCGTAGAGATTTCATTGCTTGACTATGAATGGAAAGACAATCTGCTCGCTGTGGCAAGAGCTGTCGCCCGGCAGTGCGCTGATAGAGCTGGCAGGAGCGAGTAAGCAGTTCGGCGGCAAGACGATAATCCCACCGTCTGACCTGGTGATACGCACCGGCGATTTCGTGGCTGTCTCCGGCCCTAACGGCGGCGGCAAGACCACTTTCCTTCGCCTCTTGCTGCGCCTTGTCAAGCCTTCGGGCGGCGAAGTGGCGTATTACGACGGCGGCAGTCGCGTCAGCAGCTTACCCGTAGGCTACCTGCCGCAGAAAAGCAGTCTCGACACCCATTTCCCGATAACCGTAGGCGAGGTGGTACGCTCAGGGCTTATAGCTCCGCCGTCGTTGCGCCGTCGCGATGCCGCTGTCCGGAAGGCTGATGACGAGGCTATGGCTGCGGTCATGGAGTTTTTCGGTCTCGAGGGACTTGGCGGCAATGTGCTTGCCGACCTTTCAGGAGGGCAGGTGCAGCGGGCGTTGATAGCACGCGCCCTCGTCTCGCGCCCCTCGCTGATAGTCATGGACGAGCCGCTGTCTTACCTTGACGACGAGTATGGGCGGCGGCTCTGCGAGATGCTCTCCTCGCTGCGCGGCAGGGCTACGGTCATCGTCGTCAGCCACCAGATGGCGGCAATAGGCGAAATCGCCACGCGCCGCATCGCGATAGACCATAAACTGACAGAACTATGATACTCAACTGGATATGGATAGCCTTCTTCGCCATAGCCTTCCTCATGGCGGTAGGGCAGACCGTGTTCTGCGGCAATCTCGACATCTGGTCGGAGATTATTAATAGTTCGTTCTCGCAGGCGGCGTTTGCCTTTGAGATTTCCCTCGGGCTGACCGGCGTGCTGACGCTGTGGCTCGGCATAATGAAGATAGGTGAGCGCGGAGGGGTCATACAGTTCTTTGGCCGCCTGATAAGCCCGTTCTTCTCGCGCCTGTTCCCCGGCATTCCCAAAGATCATCCCGCCATGGGCGCGATTTTCATGAACATTTCCGCCAATATGCTCGGTCTCGACAATGCCGCCACCCCGATGGGGCTGAAGGCGATGCAGCAGATGCAGTCGCTCAACCCCAAGAAGGATACGGCTACCGATGCCATGATTATGTTTCTGGTTCTCAACGCCTCCGGGCTTTGCCTTATCCCCATAAGCATCATGATGTACCGGGCGCAGGGCGGGGCTTCTAACCCGACGGACGTGTTCATACCTATACTGATAGCCACTTCAGTGGCGACGCTTGTCGGGCTGACCGCGCTTTGCATCAAGCAGCGCATACGCATGGACAGGGTGCTTGTGACGTGGCTGCTGTCGATAGCCGCCGCAGTCGCCCTGATAGTGTGGTTCTTCTCGTCGCTCCCTTCCGACAAGGTGCAGGCATACTCCACATTCGGCGCAAACGTGATACTGTTTGTGGTCATAATCGCGTTTATCGTCGCCGGCATACGCAAGAAAATCAACGTCTACGACACCTTCATCGAGGGGGCAAAGGAAGGGTTCAAGACCGCCGTGATGATAATACCTTACCTCGTGGCGATACTCGTCGGCATCGGCATGTTCCGCGCTTCGGGCGCGTTGGACGCATTCACAGGCTGCGTTGAGCAGTTTGTGGCATGGTGCGGCGGCGACACTCAATGGGTAGGGGCATTGCCGACCATGCTCATGAAGCCGCTTAGCGGTTCCGGCTCATGCGCCCTGATGCTCGATGTGATGAAGACGCAGGGTGCTGACGCATTCGTCAGCCAGCTTGCTGCCACAGTGCGCGGCAGTACCGACACCACATTCTACATACTCGCTGTCTACTTCGGCTCGGTCGGCGTTGCCAAGACGCGTTATGCCGCCGGCTACGCCCTGCTTGCCGATGTTGTCGGCGCGGTAGCCGCCATTGTCGTCGCGTACTTCTTCTTCACGTGAAGTAGGGACACAGCGTGCCGTGTCCGAAGGGTGGTGAGTAGATATGTGCCTGAATTGCAGTGACTTGGGTGCGGACACGGCACGCCGTGCCCCTACACTGACAGTACAATTCGGTTGCATGCCCAAAACGTCGCAGCCTCTATTTTATGCGCAGCCAAGGTAGGGACACGGCGTGCCGTGTCCGAAAGGATAGATTGCAGTAAATCAAATAATTGCATTTGTCGCTTGGCGGACACGGCACGCCGTGTCCCTACCTTGTCGCGGATAAGCCGAGAACGACTAAGAGTGCCGCTGTTTGCCATGCCAATTGCAAAATGACACCACCAAAAACTTTTTCAGTGCTTTCGGCGTGCCGTGTCCGAAGGACGGCGAGTGGGTATGTGTTTGAATTACAGCAACTTGGCACGGACACGCACGCCGTGTCCTACGCTGACGGCGCAATATGGTCGCATGCCAAAACGAGGCAGAGGGCTGCGATGTGCGTCGCAGCCCTCTGGGTATTTCGGGTCGGGGAGTAGGGATTATTCCCACTCGATGGTCGATGGCGGCTTGGAGGAGATGTCGTAGACTACACGGTTCACGCCGCGCACCTTGCGTATTATCTGGTTGCTGACATCTGCGAGGAAGTCGTGCGGCAGGTGGCTCCAGGTGGCTGTCATGCCGTCGGTGGAGTTGACGGCACGCAGCGCGACGACGTTCTCGTATGTGCGCTCGTCGCCCATCACGCCGACGGAGCGTATCGGCAGCAGTATGGTGCCGGCTTGCCATACCTTGTCGTACAGGCCGTAGTCGCGCAGCCCCTGTATGTAGATGTGGTCAGCTTCCTGAAGTATGCGCACCTTCTCGGGGGTGATGTCGCCGAGTATGCGCACGCCCAGTCCGGGACCGGGGAAGGGGTGACGGCCGATGAGTGTCTGCGAGATGCCGAGGGCGCGTCCCACGCGGCGCACTTCGTCCTTGAAGAGGAGGCGCAGCGGCTCAACAAGCTTGAGGGACATCTTTTCGGGCAGTCCGCCCACGTTGTGGTGGCTCTTGATGGTCATGCCGGTTATCGAGAGCGATTCGATAACGTCGGGGTATATTGTGCCTTGGGCGAGCCATTTGATGTCTTTCAGCTTCTTTGCCTCGCGGTCGAATATGTCGATAAATCCCTTGCCGATGATTTTGCGCTTCTGCTCGGGGTCGGTCACGCCTTCGAGGGCGCGGTAGAAATGCTCCTTGGCATCCACGCCTATCACGTTGAGTCCCATGTCGGCGGTGTAGCTGCGCAGCACGTCTTCAAACTCGTGGTAGCGCAACAGTCCGTTGTCAACGAATATGCAGGTGAGGCGGTCGCCTATGGCGCGGTTGAGCAACACTGCTGCGACGGTCGAGTCCACGCCTCCGGAGAGGGCAAGGACCACATGGTCGTCGCCGAGCTGCTCGCGCAGCGACTGCACCGTAGAGTCGATGAACGAGTCGGGTGTCCATGTCCCGGCGGAGCGGCATATCTCGTTGACGAAGTTTGAGAGGAGCTTCATGCCGTCCTCGCTGTGGTACACTTCCGGGTGGAACTGGACGCCCCATGTCTGCTCTCCGTCGATGCGGAAAGCGGCATTTGCGACATCTGCAGTCGAGCCGACGTTGAAGAAATTGCAGGGCGTGGAGACTATGGAGTCGCCGTGGCTCATCCACACGACTGAGTTGTCGCGCACGCCGTGCATCAGCTTGTCGCTGTCGTCATGGTTCACGAGGTGAGCCTTGCCGTACTCACGTGTGTCGGTCGAGGCGACTGTGCCGCCGGCGGTCTTGGCGAGGTACTGCGCTCCGTAGCAGATGCCCAGGAGCGGGTACTTGCCGCGCAGTGGGCGCAGGTCTATCTGGCACGCCTTGGGGTCGTTGACGGAGTAGGGGCTGCCGGAGATTATCACGCCGATAATCCCCTCACGCCCGGCCGGGAACTTGTTGTAAGGGACGATTTCGCAATAGGTGTTCAGCTCGCGTATTCGGCGGGCTATGAGCTGCGTGTATTGCGAACCGCAATCTAATATTATAATTGTCTGCTGCATATATGGTTTATGTATGCTGTTATTTCATTTTCTTGAACTGGCTCTCGTCGCCGACCACCCAAATCAGGTCACCGGCGTGCAGCACGGTGTCGGGCTGCGGGTTGACAAACTCGCCGTCGGCACGCTGCACCTTGACGATGATGCAATAGTAGTCCTCGCGTATGTTGGTCTGCGCCAGCGGCTTGCCGATTATCGGCGACGAGGCTGTCAGGCGTATGCTGCGCAGCGACACTTCGGGCTGCTTTACGTCGAGCTTGGTATATGCTTTCTCTACGTGTTCCAGCTCGTCGTTGAGGTGCTTAATCTGGTCGTCAGTGCCGATTACACCGAGTATGTCGCCGGGGAATATGCGGGCGTCGGAGGAGGGTAGGGGCATCATCAGGTGTCCGCGCTGTATGCTCGAAATGCTCACGCCGAAGTCCTTGCGCAGCCCCGAGTCGCGCAGTCGGTCGCCTACGAAGGGTGAGTTGGGGCTGACTTCGATGTATGCCTGGTGCAGGTCGTCAACGATGTTGTTGTTAGTCCCGAAGCGGGTGTTCTCGCGTATGTTGAGGTTGTCAATGAACTTCTGCTCCAGCGAGTCGTAGCGCGTCTTGAAGCTCTTGGAGGCGAAGAGGGCGATGAGCAGGAAGGCGACCACGCCGACGATCCAGCCGATGGTGGAGGTGTAGGAGAATGACACGAATGCGACGAGGAACAGCAGTCCGAGTATGCAGCGGATTATCCGCATGGCTATCACCGGCACCTGATAGCGCGTGTCGTCCTTGCTGACGGACTTGCGCAGTTGGGGCGACATCACCGCGCCGCGTGTGAGGGCGAATATGAACGGCGCCATGACCAGCAGCGACGCTGCCACGCAGACTATCTTGCCGGTGCTTTCGCCGAGGTACTTGGCGCACAGCGGGTCAATGTACTGTCGCGACACGAGTATGATTGCGATGAGGATGACGGAGTAAAGGACGATACGCGACACGTTGGAGACGAGTATCTCCTTCCATGCGCCGCGAGTGTCGTCAGCCTCGGACTGCTCTGCTGAGTATCGCGTCAGCAGCGAGCGCATACGTTCCGGCAGGTGCTTCTCCACCCAGCCGTAGACCGGGTCTGCCATTTTGATGAAGTATGGCGTGGTGAAAATGGTTATTACCGATACGGCGACGATGATAGGGTAGAGCGAGGCTTCAAGCACGCCGAGCGACATGCCGAGTGAGGCGATGATGAACGAGAACTCGCCCACCTGCGTCAGCGTGAAACCGCTCTGCAGGGCGACCTTGAGTGTCTGTCCGGTCACGAGCATGCCGACAGTGCCGAACAGGATCATGCCGGCTATCACGACAACGGCGAGCAGGAGTATCTGCCCCCAGTATTGGGCTATCACTTCGGGCTGCACCATCATGCCGACGGAGATGAAGAACACGGCTCCGAACAGGTCTTTGACGGGCTTGACCACCTTCTCGATGCGCTCTGCCGCCATGGTGCCGGCGAGTATCGAGCCGAGGACGAATGCGCCGAGTTCAAGCGAGAAGCCGCACATCACGGAGAATATCGCCATGGCGAAGCACAGTCCCAGCGAGCATACCAGCAGGGTCTCGTCGTTGAGCATGGAGCGTGCCTTGGAGAGGAACGACGGCAGCACATACACGCCGACCACGAACCATATTATGAGGAAGAACACGAGTTTGCCGACGGCAAACAGCAGCTCCGAACTCTCGACTGTGCCGACGGCTATCGACGAGAGCAGCACGAGCATCAGGACTGCGAACAGATCCTCGATGATGAGCAATGCCAGCACCATGGACGCGAATTTCTTCTGCCGCAAGCCCAAGTCGGTCAACGCTTTGAGGATTATGGTAGTGGACGACATCGAAATCATGCCGCCGAGGAAGATGCAGTTTATCGTGTCAAGATGCAGCAGCCGTCCTACGCCGAAGCCGGCAAACGTCATTCCCGTAATGATGATCAATGCGGTTATTATGGCGGAGCTTCCGCTGTTTATCAGTTTCTTGTAGCTGAACTCAAGTCCGAGGGTGAACATGATGACTACGATGCCGACTTGCGCCCACACCTCGATGTTCTCGAGGTTGGAGATTGAGGGGAGGTAGTGGAAGTTGGGGCTCGCGAGGAAGCCGGCTATGATATATCCAAGCACTACAGGCTGTTTCAGTTTCTTGCAGATTATGGTGACTATCGCCCCGAGCAGGAGGACGAAGCCGAGGTCGCCTACCAGGCCGTTGACGGTGTGTTCGGTGGAGTGTTCCTCTGGTTTGCCAGCTGTCTCGGTGACAGCATTCTGGCGGCTGTCTTGCTGCGGCGCAGCGGCAATGGCAGTTGCCCACGCCGCGAGGGGCAGGGTCAATGCTGTTGCAAGTCGTTTGGTGTTGTCGTTCATATATCAGTCTGGCTTGAAAGTGTTATCGAGCGTGTCGGTTCCAGAGAGCGCATCTGCTCCATGACCGGGAGCAGGTTGCCCTTGGTGGGTATGAGGACCACGAAACTCACCACAGTGGTTTCGCGGTCATAGTCGTAGTCTATGTAGAAAGTGGAGAGGTATACCTTGTTTTTGCGGAACAGCTGGCGGTACGGGTCTATGTCGTTTACGATGCGGTTGACGGTGACGTTCAGCACCTTGCTTTCCTGCCCGACGTGGCGGGCTTTCTCGTACCGCTCCACCAGGCCGAGTATCACCACGCACATCAGCGTGGCGACGATGCTGCACGCATACATGCCAACGCCTACCGCCATGCCGATGATAGCCGTTATCCAGATGCCGGCGGCGGTGGTAAGCCCGCGCACAGACCCCTTGTTCTGTATCATCGCTCCGCCGCCGATGAAGCCTACGCCGGTGATTACCTGCGCGGCGATACGCGCCGGGTCGCCGTTTTTCAGCCCGAGGTATGCTTGCGGCACATAGATGGAGAGTATCATGGCAAGGCACGCGCCGAGCGACATGAGCGCGAATGTGCGTATGCCGGCTATCTGCCCTTTGCGCTTGCGTTCGTAGCCGACTGTCATCCCCAGGACGATGCTCATGGTCAGTTTGAACACAGAGTTGACCCACGTCACCTCGAGACTGTTGATGTCTGCAAGGAAAGTATCGAAAAATGACCCGGAATCGAACATACCGCAAAGTTACAAATTTTTCGGCACTTTCGCAACCGTTCAGCGTGTGTCAGGGGATGTCAATCATGCGGTGGGTCTGCAGCGACAGCCGCCAGCGCGGGTCGTCAAGCACGCGCTGCACTGTGCGCCGCAGGTTCGCCTCTGCCTCCGCCGCGTCCTCGACGTGGCACGGCTGCAGGTACATCAGCGTGTCCTCCCGGCGGCACGGCAGCCTGAAATATGGGTCGAGCGGCTGTCCCAAGTCAACGACTTTAATCTCGTCGGCGTGCTGCGCCACTATCGGCAGGTCGCTTTGGTCAGAGCCGCAGATGCCGCTTTTGGGCGACACTGTCACCCAGTCCAGCCCTTCGGGGAGCGGCCTCGTGCCGTTGGTTTCGATGCAGATACGCGACCCTGTCCCCATTTTCAGCGCACGGACGAACTCGCTGTCTATCCACAGCGACGGCTCGCCGCCGGTGAGTATGGTGAGGGGGGCATGGTGTCGCGCCACAGCAGCGATTATTTCCTCGTCTGTCATTTCGTGTCCGTGCTGGTGGCGCGTGTCGCAGAAGGGGCAGCGGAGGTTGCAGCCGCTGAAGCGCACGAACACCGACGGCACGCCGGTATTTGCGCCCTCGCCTTGCAGCGAATAGAATATCTCGTTGATTTTTCGCGTCATTGGAGAATGTGACCTCGCTGTCTGTCAGTCCTTTTCGTAGATGGCAATGTTGCCCTCGCTCTCCTGCACCTCGGCGCGGTAGCAGTTCTCCACGTTGTCAACTATCCAGCGTGCAATGTTCTCTGCAGTCGGGTTCATGTCGAGTACGTCGTTGATTACGGCATGGTCAAGGCGCGACATCACGGTCTCCTTGACGCGGGTGAAGTCAGTCACCATGCCGTCGCTGTTCAGCTCGCGAGAGCGGCACTCCACAGTTATGACCCAGTTGTGGCCGTGCAGGTTGGTGCATTTGCTGTCGTAGCTGAGCTGCAGTCTGTGGGCTGCGCTTATTTCAAATCTCTTTTTGATGTAGTACATCTGTCGGTAGCGGTTTTGAGGGTTAGTCTTCGTAGTCAGTCGGGTCATCGATGCCGGCAGCGGCGAAAGCCTCGCGCCGCTCCATGCAGGTGCCGCACTTGCCGCAATGCCGCTCGCCCCCCTTGTAGCATGAGTATGTCAGGCTGTAGTCCACGCCCATTTCTGCGCCTCGCCGCGCTATGTCACCCTTGGTTATCAGCGTGTAGGGGGCAAGTATTTGCACGCCGTTGAACGTGCCCTGGCGCATTGCCTCGCCCATGGCGTTTACAAACCCCGGGCGGCAGTCCGGGTAGATGGTATGGTCGCCTCCGTGGTTTGCTATCAGCACATACTGCAGGTCGTTGCTCTCAGCCAGGCCGCACGCCACGGAGAGCATGATGCCGTTACGGAACGGCACGACGGTTGACTTCATGTTGTCGTCGTCATAGTTGCCCTCGGGTATCGCCTCTGCGCCGTCGAGCAACGAGCTGCGGAAATACTCGGCCATGAATTTCAGGGGTATCACGAGATGGCGTATGCCGAGCAGCGCGCACTGGCGGCGTGCGCACTCTATCTCGCGTGCGTTGTGGTTGCTGCCGTAGTCGAAAGTCACGGCAAGCGCGATGCGCTCCTTGTACTCGTGCAGCAGCGTCACGGAGTCCATGCCTCCGGAAAGCACGATTATGCAGTCATTCTTGTTCTCGCTCATTGTTTCCCGGGTATTGAGTTGAAGTCAAACGATTTTTCCATTCTTGCGGCGCACAGCTGCTGGTGGCTGTCGTCGCCACGGCACACAAACGGGTGTATGCTGATGCCGCCGCGAGGCATGAACACTCCGCGCACCTCGATGTAGCGCGGGTCCATGAGCTGCCACAGGTCGTTGAGGATTATGTTGACGCAGTCCTCGTGGAAGTCGCCGTGGTTGCGGAACGAGAAGAGGTACAGCTTGAGGCTCTTGCTCTCCACCATCCGCTCACGCGGGATGTACGAAATGTATATGCGCCCGAAGTCCGGCTGCCCAGTCTTGGGGCAGAGCGTGGTAAACTCGGGACACTCGAATGTGACCACATACTCGCGGTCGGGATGCTTGTTCTCAAACGTCTCCAGTATCCCGGGGTCGTAATCTGAGGGGTATTTTGTCCCCTGACAGCCCAGGAGCGGGACTCCCTGAAGTTCTGATTCTGTTCTCATGTTCGGTAATGATGAATGAGTGATGCTGCGGGGAGCTGCCACCATCCCCGCAGTCAAAGTGCAAAGTTAGTAAAAAGCGGCGGCATGCGCAACAGCCGTGCTGCACGCCGGTGCTTTGCGCATCGGGATATATTGATTAATTTTGCAGTGAGAATGAGACCCGAAAACAGATCAGCATCATGAATTGCACAGCACGTTCTTTCAGCCGCCGCAGCCGGGCATTGCTGCTGTCCGCAGTGGCTGCGATTGCCTCGTTGGCCGCACCCATGCAAGCCGCCGACAACCCGAAGCGCGAGTTTCGCGGTGCATGGCTGCACGTCGTGGGCGAGGTGAATTTCCGCAAGATGTCCACGGAACAGGCCAAGCAGTTCATCTCCAAGCAGATCGGCCTTCTGGCAGATGCCGGCTGCAACGCTGTCATCTTTCAGGTGCGCCCAATGGCTGATGCCCTCTACCGTTCGCAGATAGAGGACTGGTCATCGTTTCTAACCGGGCAGCGCGGCAAAGCCCCCTCGCCGATGTGGGACCCCATGGAGTTCGCCATCGAGGAGGCTCATAAGCGCGGCATGGAGTTTCATGCCTGGCTCAACCCTTACCGTGTCAGCGCAAAGGGTGAGGCGTTGCCGCAAGACCACCTGAGCCGCAAAGAGCCGCACCGCTTCTTCCGCTACAATGGACAGACGTTCTTCGACCCGGCATACCCTGAAAACCGCGAGCTGATAACGGAGATAGTGCGCGACATCGTGACCCGCTATGACGTGGACGCGATACACCTTGACGACTATTTCTATCCCTATCCCTCGGGGTCATCGCGATTTGACGGCGACGGCGCATCGTATGCCAAGTTCGGTGGCGGCATGGACCGGGGCGACTGGCGGCGGCACAATGTGGATTTGCTCATCGAACAGCTGCACAAGGCCATACACGCTGCCAAGCCGTGGGTGCGCTTCGGCATCAGCCCCTTCGGGATATGGCGCAACAGCAAGAGCGACAGCCGCGGGTCGGACACCAACGGACTGCAAAACTATGACGACTTGTATGCCGACATCCTGCTGTGGGACGAGAAAGGGTGGGTGGACTATGTCGTTCCGCAGCTGTACTGGGAACTCGACCACTCGGCGGCTTCGTCGCGCAAACTCGTGAAATGGTGGAACGACCACATACACCATGCGCAGCTGTACATAGGCCAGGACGTGAAGCGCACCATGGACAAAAAGGACACCGCCGCTGGACGCTCTGATGAACTTGACACCAAAATAGAACTGTCGCGCAGTTATGAGAATGTGCAGGGCAACGTGTGGTGGCACGGCTATTGGGTCACTGGCAACTACGGCGGCTCGTTTGACAAGCTCGCGCAGACATACCAGTCGACGCTCGCCCTCCCCCCGGCATACGGCGACAACATCTCGGTGGCGAAGCCGTCAAACCTGCACATCGAGCAGCGCGACGGCAAGTCATACCTCGAGTGGGACGCGCCGGCTCACGGGCGCCGGCAGGCGGCGAAGGATGTGGTGAAATATGTGGTCTATGAGTTTTATGAGGACGAGAGGGTAGACCTGGACGACGCGCAGACCATCATCTCAATTACGCCCTACACGTCGGTGCTGCTCCCGGACGAGGAGGACATGACGCGCACATTTGTCGTCACCTCCGTAGACCGTCAGAACCGCGAGTCCGCCCCAGTGACCGTCACCATCCCCTGACAGAGTTCGCACATAGTAGTCCCTCCATGACGGCATAAGCAATCCCTGTGTTTTCGGCATGGTGTGTACTACTTTGCGGGGGTGGTTGTGACGGTGAAATCCGCCATGTTGAAATGAACTGTGCCGAACAGCATCAGCGATTTCAGCCCAATCAGATGCTCGGATTTTTCGTCTGCTTGTGCCAGCTCAATATGGATATCTATGCTCGGCAGGATGACCGAGCTGCCGCCGAACTGACATTCCATCTCCGGCACGCGATAGCATTGCGAGGCATTGACACCGCCAAAGCCAGCTGTCCTGACTGTCTCCAGGCTGCCAGCATTGACAACGAGCTCTTTGTTGCACTCGTAAAACGGTTGCCCGAGATAGCCGTATGACGCATTTCCTGTATCGATGAGCATCAGCACCGGCGTGCCATGCACCGTGCTTTTGGCAAGCAGGTTCATTGTCTGCGAGAAGCACATATTGGGATAGGCATCGCTGCGCTGCGAAGCCTCACGCGGTACCGTGATGCGGCTGTTGTCGAAATCTATGGTCAACTCCTTGAGCTGCAGCATGAGTTCGCTGCCTACAACGATGTTGACGTACTCTCCATATTCATCAGCCGTTTCATTCCCAGTGGAAAAGTCCATTACATAGAATGGTACATCTGTCACAGTTATGTTGCCGATTTTCAGCTCCTTGGCAATGGCGTATCCGCCGTGCTGCGCTCCCTCGCCCCAGACCTTTGTCTTCACATCGAGCGGGACGAGTCCGAATTTCCGCGCCAGCTCCCTCGAAATCACATTTGCGCCGGCACCGGTGTCGAATGTGATGTCAGCCGTGAAGCCGTTGATGTAGCTGTCAGACAAGTGCATCAGCACGCCCCCTTTTTCTTCCGGACCAACGGGAGTTATCTTGAATGGGACAGAGCCGTCTGTGCCTTCGGCTATGGAGATGCCATACGGACGGAACGCCGACAATGCCGTGTATTGGTCTATCTGCCGCTGCATCCTGTTGACGGCGGTCGAGTCCAGCTGCACCAGGTAGTCTCGTGTAGCGTCGAGAACGGAAGACAGTACCTTCGCGGCTTTTTCATTGTCGCCTGTCCGGCTCAAGTCCATTGAGAACATTTGCGCCGAGGCGAGCAGCAGCCCCAAGTCCAAGTTTGACGACTGAGTGTTGAACAGCTCCCCGAATGCCGGTATCGACACGTCGGGGCGGTTCAGGCGGTTGCCGAGCAGGCAGCGCGAATAGATCTCGAGGAAATCCGATATGGAGTCTTTCGGCTCTGTGCGGTACAGCGAGTCGAGGGCGAACCAGTCAGAGCTGTTCATAGCCTCCGCGATTTTCTCATCGGCGGTTTTTGCCGAAATGACATTCATCGACAGCATCAATGCCGTGAATGTCAGAGCGATACATTTGCTATAATTGAAAGTGTTCATTTTCTTAGGAAACCATATTCATAAATCTTAGGTTCTATTCGGCTTGCGAGAAGTCGAAGTTTTTCGCGCATGATGCCGATTAGTTCCATATACCTTTTGTCTTGACTTTCATTGTTCATTTGTACTTTGCCGCCTTTTAGGGTCTTTGTTCCTTGGAAGAACATCTTGATGTCGTACAATGAAGCATCTGGGTTTGCTTTTGGTTGTGAGTGATAATACGCCCATAGTTCCCTTCCTGCTGTGATAACGTCGTTAGCTTCAGGCGAGAAGACAAAAGGCGAATTTTTGTCTCCAAATAAGGATGATTGTATGTTGAGTAATTTGCCCTTTAAGAAATCAGACATAAAATGGCTTTTGAAACAATCTCTTGCTCCGACTTCTTCCTCTGTGAATGGAATCCAATGGTTGACACCTCCTTTTTCGTTTACTCTGTTTTGACCATTGAATAAGGTGAATATCAAGCAGTCACTGACAAATAGATTGTCATATCTGTAACTTGAATTTGGGCTGTTGTATTGGTCTCTGTCGTTTATCCATGTGGCTTGTATTGCATGACGGACAGCAAAGTAAACGCAAATGTGAAGCAAATTGCGGGCTGTTATATCACAAGTCTTGCGTTGCTTCAAGTCGCTGGGGGATGGCGTGTTCGTGATGAAGACTCCGTTGTTGTTTTGGATATCAGATCCGAGCATACGCAAATATGCAATCCTTGGATTGATTTTGTCATACGCCCCCCTGAGCCAGTCCATGAGTAGTTGGTTTGGGACAGGGGCAAAAAGACGTTTTTTGCCGAGGAACGATCCATTTCGGTCGTATAAGTCGGCAGATATGCTGCTGAAGTTTTTGCGTACAGAGGTGTCCCATATATAGAAACCGATGGGGAAACTTCCGCTTACGTTGTCAAATGTGTCTGCTGGAACCAAAAAAATTCGCCTCAGCTCCGCCTGGAAGCTTAAACGAAAATCTTTAAAATTCGGTGCTTGCAAATTTTTCAAAGTTGAAAAATTTGCAAGCACCGAATGGGGGATTTCATAATATGCACGTATCAAGAACTGGGCATATAATTCGTTTATAGCGCCACCCAAACGTTGTTGATAGCGGTTTCTGATATAGCTGTTTTTGGCCACATCCTTTTTGTTTGAACCAGTACCGGTTTTCTGCCGCGTGGTAGCTGCCTCTGCATAAGGTGGGTTTATGTAGATTACCAGTTTCTTGCGCTTGTCCTTGCTATTAAGTATTTCTTTCAGCCCATCTGGAAGGTTGTCAAACGAATCATTTAAGAAATCAAACTGGAAGACATGGCTGTCCAACAGGTTCGCTCCATTCTTGATACGTTCCTTCATGACATCAACGTCTGCTTTGTCAAGGGTCGATGCCCAAATGTGGTATTTGTTGGTAAGCCCGTTAAGCAGATTACCTGTACCAGCAGCACAGTCCCAAATGTAATATTCATCTTGCCAGTTCTCTCCAAGTTCCTCTGACAAGTATTGCTGTGACAATTCAACCCATTTTTGAGGCGTGAAAAAAGACCCCTTGCGTTCTCTCACATCTTGTGGAACTAATAAATCACGACGCTCCACTATGTAATCCCAATACTCACGTTTGGGAGGTCTCTCATATTTGCTCCAGAAATGGGTGTGTGCTTTCTGGTCATCATTGAACTCAGCTCTCAAGTAATTGGCAATTCCACATTCATCTATTTTCAGGTTCAACTCATAGTGGTCTTGCCGTAACAGAACGAACAGTTTTTCTCTGAGAGTCGAATTGTGTTCAGACAGAATGTCTGCAAGGAAGAAGTCTGCATACAGGATACCTTTGGACTTTGCCTTGTCCCAATCAATTTCCTTTATGGAAGGCTTTACTTCAACGAGCCACTTCTGATAGATTGAAACAAAATTTGTCTTGGATATTTTGACTTTGGTCAGGTATGTTTTGCCTATCACAAAATTGGTTTTTATAAACCTGACAAGTTCATTGTGGTCTCGGTCGAAATAGAAAGTCAGGACATCCTTTTCAAGTATCGACAATACCATATCCAATACTTGCCGAAATTCCTTTGTGGAATGATCTGAAGGCTTTACATTCCAATTGAAGTCATTTTGGTAAAATACATCGATTACTTGGGTGTACGGAAGAAACGCTATTTTCTCGGCATCAAATGCTCCAAGAAATATTGGCGGCAGGTGGTGGTCAAATGTTCGGGCCTTGCCGATAGTGAGTATTAGCTGCACAAACGATTCGTTGATATCGGCACTATGTCCTTTCTTTGCTTCAGCCCAAAGTAGGTATTCTGGCTCAAACAGACAATCGTTAGATTTAATCGCGACCGCAAAATCAACATTCCCAAGGACATGTGTTGAATCATACTCCTTGAAAAGGTCGTTCCGAAGTCTGTTCTCTATCTCTTTCTCTGGAAGTGAACTGTTGTATGCCATATTATGATTTAATATAGGTCGTTGAAAATGGCGGCAGAGTATTGCTTTTTACTGACTTTGATGTAATTAGCCAAAACTGCTATATAGATAACGATATATTTGTGTCGTCATTGCTTATTAGGCTGTAAATGCTTAGTTTGTCGTCAGATTAAATGTAGACTTGTCTGTTTGGTGGTCAGCGGTAGTCGGTTTCGAGCAGGTCGTAGCCGGGCTTGCCGCTTTCGTATTCTATCTTTTCGGGTGACACCTTTGCCGCGTGAGGGCCGAAGTGGAGGTTTCTCATCCCCTGGTAGTCGTCATAGCGGTAACGGCACAGCCGCAGGAAGTCCTTTCGGGTGGTCTTCTCGTAGTCGAATGGCTCGTATACCTTGGGGATTGTAGCGTTTGACGCTTCGAGGCCTGTGGCGGTGAACCGGTACTGGCAGGTGGTGTCGGCGGCTTCGAGTATCAGCCCGGGCAGCCCGAGCAGTTTCCACGGGCCGGCATTGACCGGCAGCTCGGGGGCGAACCATGCTTTCCACCTGCGGCCGTGATAGTCGCCCTCTGCCAAGACGCAGTCATATCCGAGTATGGTCTTGATGCTGTCGCCGCAGACAGTCCAGTCGCGTTGCTCTATGGGTTCGGTGTATTTGCGGTACTCATAGTACACCTCGTCCCATACCTTGAATTTGTCGTCGTCGCGGACAACGTACAGGGCTGCGTCGCGGCCTATGCCGGCGGAGTTGAGGATAGCCTCTTGCTCTGCCGGCGACTTGCCCATGGCCTGCTGCATTATTACAAGCCCGGTCTGCAGATACCAGTTTTCGCCGTCGGAGGTGCAGCGTGTCGAGTCGAGCCATTGCGTGTGGTCGTTGTAGAACTTGGAGTGTCCGTTGCCGGCGAGCAGCATATACTCGTGGTGCTTCTCGATGCCACGCGGGTCGTAGAAGTGGAAGTCATAGCTTACCCGAATCTGTGCCTTGTGGGCGTATGCAGCCATAGCGGCGAGGCCAATGAGCAATGCAGGTATGATGTGTCTCATTTTTTGATTGATATTGAAATCATCAGTTCGCGTCCGCGCAGCCTGCGCAGCGACTCGTATGACGACAGTTGCGAATATGTGGTGTAGTTGTATGTCTTGCGGTTGAAGATGTTGTCGAGGCTCAGCGACAGCCCGATATGCTTGTTGAGGGAGTATGACAGCGAGGCATCGACCATCGCCATGTCCTTGAACACGTCTTGGCTCACTTCGTTGCGGTAATAGTCGCACGATACATCGCATTGCCACTTTTCAGCCGGTGTGAATGAGAGGCTGACGCTGCCGGTCATCTGTGCCAGGTCGCTGATGCTCATCTCGTTTATCGAGAGGCTGTTGCTGGAGTAGTCAAAGGAGCAGTCCAGGCTGAGCCAACTCCAGGGCGAGCCGTTGATTTTGCACCCTACGCTCCATGCGGAGCTGACCGGGAAGACTGAGGCCTCCTGCGAGAACATACGCGCCTTGCTGCGGTTGAACGCGCCGTAAACCTCGCAGCTGCCGCGCATGAAATTGAGCGTCTTGCCTACGTTGGCAACTGCGGTAAACAGGCGCGAGTCGTTGCTCGCGTCCGAATAGCTGTATATGGCATAGTCGCCCAGCAGGTACTGCGACAGGGTGTAGGGCGCATGGTTCCACGACTGCAGCGCCATGCCGTTGGCGAACAGCCCAAGGCGTGTGTGCTTGTATGCGAAGTTGAGGGAGATGTTCTGCATCCGAGAGCTGTATAGGCTCTTGACACCGGTCTTGAATGTGCGGTAGTCGGTCAGTACAAGCCCCTCGTGTATCGAGGAGAGGTTGATTGGCGTTTCGCTCATGCCGCCGTGAAGCGTGAGTGAGAACCTGCTGTTCGGCTTCCAGTTGAAGTTCAGCGAGGGGGAGAAGAACACGTCGTCGCGCTGCGGCACTGCCCCGGCAAAGCTGTAATGCGCATAGCTCACCGGGAGACTCACGGCAATGTTGACGCGCCGCAGCCAATACTCGAGCCTCGGCGATGCGTACAGCACCCAGTAGTCGGTGTTTATGGCATTGGTGGTCAGCCCTTTCAATTCCTCCGGTATGTCATGCAGCTGTGAGTTCATGGAGCGGAGGTAGCCTCTCACGCCAGCCTCTGCACTGACGGTCAATCCGTTGACGACAAAAGCGTATGCCGCTTTCTCCTGCGTTGCGAAAGCGTGGTCGCGCAGCCGCTGCCAATAGGCATCGCTGCCGTCGATGTTCACATTCAGCGTCTGCGGCATTGACTCCCATTGGTTTATGCTCTCAAAACGGACGAGGTGCTTGCCGCTAAAGCGTTTCACCACTTTCAGGTTGTTGGAGACAAAATAGTCCGGCAGGTCAGCGGTCTGCACGTTGGGGACAGTGCCGGTGGTCGCGAGGCGCAGGTCGCTCCAGTCTATGTCGGTTTGCAACGTGTTGTTGACAAAAGCGGTCTTGCGGTTCAGCTCATAGATGAACTGTGCACCGATAGAGTTGGTGTGCTGCTTGCCGTTGCTTCCCTCAACCACCACCTGGTTTCCCTCGTCCAGGAAATATGTCGTTATGCCTGTGGCGAGCGACGACTTGCGGTTGTACGAATAGTCTATGTTGGCACGCAGCTCTCCGTTGCGCAGTTTCCACAGGTTGTTGGTCGAGGCAAGTGCCGAGCGGTTGAATAGGGTGCGGCTGTCGCCCAGTGACGGCACGTCGGGCAGGTCAATGTCGATGTACCGTTTCAGGTTTGTCAGCCGCTGGCTGGCGAGCAGGTCGGTGGAATATTGCGAGAGGTCTTCGCCGGAATTGTTTGACTGCAAGGTCGTTATGTTCTGAAATGACGGCATCGCAGCCATGGCAAATATGCTGCCGTCCCACAGTGCGCCTTCGGGCTGCGACGACCATCCGCCGCCGATGCTTCCGCGCCACGACCATGCGGCTTTCGCCTTGTCTTTCAGCTTCAGGTTGATAGCAGCCTTTTCGGAATAGCTGATGCCGGAAAGCACCTGCAGCGGCTGGTGGTTCTCAAGCACCTCGACTGCGCCGACATCACCGGGGCTGATGCCGTTGGTGGCAATGCCGTACCTGCCGCCAAGCAGGTCTGCCCCTTCGATGTAAAACCGGTTGATTTCAGTCCCTTGATACGAAATCTTGCCGCTCGAGTCCACATCAATGCCCGGCATGCGTTGAAGCACGTCGCCTATTGAGCCGTCCTGCGCACGGGTGAAACTGCTCACATCGTAGGTTATCGTGTCCCCCTGCTCGCGTATTCGCTCGGCTTTGATGGCGACTTCCTTCAGCTGTATGCTGCCGGGCGAGAGGTATACCGTGACTGGGAAACTGATGCTGTCAATGGCTTCGGAATACTTGTCATAGCCCATCATCGACACTTCGAGGCGGAATCCGCTGCCGTGCCGCGACTGCAACGAGAAGCAGCCGTCGCTGGCTGTTTGCGCGAATTTTTTGATTTTGCCGTCCGCGTCTTTTACTATCACCGATGCACCGGCAAGCGCCCCGTTTGCGGCTCGGTCAATTACCTTGCCTTCAATGGCTGCTACAGTTTCCTGAGCGCCTGTGCAGCACCATGCGACTGCAAATGCCGTTGCCGCCAGAAATACCCGCATATGTATGTTTGTCATATACCTCATTATGAATTTCGCAATTATGCGAATGACTGGTGTTGTGGCTGCAAATATAGCGAATTTTTTTGGGATTGGTATGCAGTTGTCGAACCTATTTGCGGTCGCCTGTGAAGGCGAAATGGGCAGGGATGTCGCCAGTGCGGACACGCCATTTGTATTCACCTTCGGGTGTGTAGCAGTAGAGGTATCCCGGGTTGACATACGTCCGTGCGTCTGTGATGAATATTTCGTTTGTCTCTGGGTTGACAGCGATGCCGTAAGGCTTGCGCAGCTGCGAGTCTGTCCCGTCGGTTATGATGCCTTGGCGTGTCACTTCTCCTGTTTCTGTGTCGATTATCGCGCTTCCCGCATAGTCTTTGGTTGCGTCGCCGTAGTTGAATGTCGAGGAGACTACATACAGGCGGTCATCACACAGGGCCATGGAGCTGGCCGGTATGTCTAATACGTGTTCAATACGCTGTTTGCGGGTGTCGTAGCAGTATATTCGCGGCGGCGTGTTGTAGTAGTCGCCGCGTGAGGAAATCCACAGCCGTCCCCGGCGGTCAGCGACTATGCCGTCCAGGTTGATTGCGATTTCGATGCGCCGTTCCTCTCGGAATGTGGCGAGGTCAATCACTGACAGCGTGTTTTCATAGTTCGGCACTGTATATCCTCCCGAATTGCATACGTATATCTTGCCGTTCACTATCTCGAGTCCGTCAGGCTGGAAGCCGACGATGCACCGGCCTTCTACCTCGAGGGTGGCGAGGTTCACCTTTGCCACATACCCCTTTTGCTTGTATTCAGGGTCGATGACCACAGGTCCGGCGTATGAGGTGACGTAGGCGTAGTCGCCGTCAAACTTGATGCTGCGGCAGTTTGGTATTTCGACCTGCCCGATGCGGCGTGCTGTGGCAGCGTCCATGACTTCTACCTTGTTTGAGCAGTTGACAACGGCGTACAGGCGTGAGCCGTAGATGGCGATGTCGTTGCCCACGTCGCCGAGTTCCTTCGGCACGTCGGGGTTTGCGATGCCGTATATGTTTCTGGTGTATACGCCAGTGGAATAGTCGAAATAGTCAAGTGTGCATTTGTTGGAACCCATGTTGCCCTCATTGAGCAGGTAGAAGCCGGTCACTGAGGTGTATTCGGGGGTAGTCACCGGCACTTCCTCAGGAATGAATATTATGTCGTCCTCGCGGCACGACTGAATAGCGAGGGCGGCTGCGGCAGCTGTCGCGGCAATCAAGAGGCGCATGGATTTGCGCAATACATATCCTGCTATAGAGGTCATAGGTCGAACTGGAATATAAGGCGGAAATTGCGTCCTGGCATCGGGTAGTTCATGATAACTTCATACTGCTGGTTGAACAGGTTGTTCACCTCCAGCGTCGTTTTCAGGCGTGTCCGCCCGAGGGGCTGCAGCCAGCTTACAGACATATCGTGCGTGTACCATGGCTGTACGCGGTTTTGAAGTATGTTGCTCGAGTTCTCGTACCGCTCGCCGACATAGATGAAACTGTAGTTCAGGTCGAGCCTGCGCCATGAGCCGCCCACGACAGCCGAGCCGCTGTGGCGAGGTATGTAGGCTATCTGCCCACGGTAAGTGCCGGCACGTCCGTCGTTGTCTGTCGGGTCGGTGTAGTCGCGAGCCATCTGCCAGGTGTAGTTGAGACGGCCGCGCATGGTTATGCCAGCCGGGAGCGAAGCAGCGGCGGAGGCTGTCACGTCAAGTCCGAGTACACGCACACGGCCGATATTCATCATCATCCAGCGGTATTGTCCTGTGCCTTTGGGTACGGCGATTATCTTGTCCGAGATGCGGTTGTGGTAGAGGTCGGCTGTTATGTCGAGTGACTGCAGCCACGACTCTGCCGGGGCGAGGTGCTCGATGATGCCGATATTGTATTGGGTGACGTATTCGGGGCGCAGAGAAGCGTTGCCGATGTCGGTGTAATACAGGTCGTTGAATGTAGGCATACGGAATATGCGCTTGTAGAACGCCCGCAGCGACAGCCCTGTACCTCCCGGTATGTCCCATGAGGCGAACAGGGCAGGGGTGAACCGCGCCAGCGACGACTGCCTGCGGTTGCTGTAGCCCACACCATCGGTGACTGTGTACCTGTCCCATACGAATGTGCCCAGCACGCTTGCCTGCGCCTTGAACGCGCCGCGCCTCCAGGCAGTGGCAGCAGCGGCGAGGAGCGTGTGGCGGGTGGGGTAGGCGAAGTTCACCATTGACGAGTTGAGGTGATTCCATTGCCAGTCAACGGACACGTCTGCATCCCAGCCGCGCATTATCGCGAAACGGTTTGCTGTCGATACGTATGCCTCGTCCTGATGAAACGAGTTGTCTATATACATCAGTGTCGTGTCCGGATTGAGGTAGCGCATATAGTCGCGTGCGTATTTTGCGTTGACCATCAGCGAGTAGCGGTCAGACATCTCGCGTTGCCAAGAGCCCTGGACGAAGAAGTTGCGATCCCATTGGCGTTGCGAGCTTTTCCACACGTTGTTGACTATGGCGCCGGGGATGCCTTTGTTCGAGTCGTAGTAATACGCTTTTGCCATCCAGCGGCCTCGTTCCGGACGGCCGAACAGCCCGGCTTCGAGGCGGTATGCGTGTATGTCGCCGTTGCGGCGAGTGGCTGTGGTGTCCCAGGCCAACGTGCCGTCGCTGAACACTTTGCGGTATCGGAAGCGGTAACGCCCTGAGGCGTAGGTGAACTCGCCGTTGACGGACGCGCTCACTGTGGGCGAAAGCCGGTACTCCATTCTCACAGACGGGTTCTGAAGCCCGAATGAGCCGGTGCGGTATGTCACGTTGACGTTAGTGCGCTTGCCAGCCTCGAAGCGCGGATAGCGTGTACGCAGGTATATCGAACCGGCTGTGCCGAAGTCCTTGGCACTTTGGAACACTTCGCTCTTCTGACCGTTGTACATCGATATTTCCTCGATGTTGTCGAGCGAGAATTTGCCCAGGTCTATTTGCCCGTTCTGCGCGTTGCCCAGCTGTATGCCGTCATAGAACACGCCGGTATGGTTTGACCCCATGCTTCGCATATCCACCGTCTTGACGCCGCCCACGCCTCCGTAGTCCTTGATTTGCACGCCGGAGAAATAGCGTATTGCGTCCGCTACGTTGTGGCTGTTGAGCCTTTCGAGCTGCTCGCCGTCGAGTTTCTGTGCCGGTATCACGCTGCCGTACGGGTCGCGGCTTGCAGTCACTGTCACCTCACCCAGCGCGGTGGTGTCTGCCGGCTCTGTGCTATATGCCGAGCACGTGACAGCTGTTGCCGACACGAAAACCGATGTCGCGAGGCGGAAAAGTTGGTTGTTGTGCATAGTGTTGCAATGGCGGTGTTTGCGCATGGTCACTTTGTGGAGAATGAGTAGGCGAAGCCGAAACTCAGTATCTCCTTGAGCATCCAGTGCCTCCAGCCGGGTATGCTGGCGTTGCCGGCGGTGTCATACCGCAGGTGTGCGTAAATCTGTGTGGAAAGGAAACGGTTGATGGTAAACGTCAGCGTGTTCTCCCAGTCGTGCGAGTAGTTTTTGTAGTCGGTAAACACGAACAGCCGAGAGCGGTACGATATGTTGGAGGTTATTATCCAGTCGAGTGTCAGCTCCGAGCTGCTTCCGACTTCGTTGAGTATGCGCTTGCCGGCGGTTATGCCGAATTGTGTCGCGTCCACCTTGCGGTCCAGGCACATTTTCAGGTTGTACGACAGCGGAGAGAGCGCAGCCTTGAATTTCAGCGTGTTGTGCCTGCCGGTGGTGGAATATGTCATACCTGCGCCGACATTCAGCTCTGCTGGCGAGAGGAATGCTGCCTTGCGTGTCTCGCTGTCAGCCGGGTAACTGTTGAGCGTCTGCGTCTTGAACTGTGCCGTGAGCGAATAGTACCACTTCTTGCGGGCCTTGATGCCGAGGTTCATGTTCCATTGCAACAGGTCTTCGGTTATGGAATACTTGTGGTATTTGTCATGCGACGTGGAGTTCAGCCCGAGTTTGTAGCTCACGGTGTTCTCAAACAGCGTGTTGGGGTGGTATGACTGGTTCAGCTTGACGTTCCAGTAGAAGTTTACCATCAGCGCGAGGTGGTCGTTGCCGCCCTGATACCAGTTTTCCGAGATGAACGCCTGTGAGAACTGTATTCCGCCGTTGAGGACGTGCAGCCAGTGTATCTTGTCAATCTTGCGCTTGGACAGCGTGATGTTTTCTACATCCACCTGCGGCAGCCGCAGCCGGCTGACGTACCCCTCAAAGCTGTAGTCCTCCGGCGGCAGTTCCGGCAGTCCGGGCAGCAGCCATGAGCCGTATTCTATTGCTTGCGGGTTCTGCACCATATACTGTTGACGTATCCACGCCCCCTGTTGCGAGAGCTGGATGGCGTTGGTCAGGTCGCGAGACAGTTCCAACGTGGGTTTGGGTGAGGTATATGTGGGTTCGCCGTCAGTTGAGATGTATGGGGCTGTGTAGCGCAAAACGGTGTCAACCTGTATCTTGCGCTCCTGCGGCTGCATGTATCCGCAGAAGATTAGAGGGGCTTGGAACGGGTTGCATGCCGGGAGTTTGATCGCAGTGGAGTCAATTGATGCCAATATCTCTGCCGGCTCGCGGGTACGCATCTGGTCGTCCTTGCGGAAGCCTTCATAGTCCTCGTCTTCCAGATAGGGGTATGCCCCGGGGTTGCGGTGCTGGTATCTGTCATGCGTGCAGCGCGGCATCCGTGACGGACGGCGAGCCATGACATCGGCGCTGCCTGTCGCTGCCGCGAGGACAAGGGCAAGCAGTGCTGTCAGATTTGGGCGTAACCCTGTTATCATCACTAATATCTTGGTATTATGTTGTTACTGGGATTATCAGCGAGTCAGCGAGCCGACGGCGGCAAAATGGCATCGTAGTCGTCGCTGTTGATGACACGCAGAGCCTCGCGGAATATGGGGTCGTATGCGTTGTAGACCTTGAAATATGTTTCCTGCGTGAATGTGTCGCGGCCTATGAGTGCTTTGATTATCATTTTGAACAGCTCCAGTGACTGCGCTTCCTGCTCGGCATTGTATTCCACTTTCTCCTGCTCCGCCATGGTGCGCAGGTCGGCTATCATGCTGTTGCTGACCTCAAACGTGCGCACGAAGTCATCGTCGTTGCGGTATTTCTTCTTGATGTCCTTGCGGTGTTTGTCCACATAGTTGATCACATAGCGGTTCAGCACGCCCTTGGCGACCACGTTGCGGTAATACTTGGTGTATGCCATGGTGTCGAGAGCCACGAAGCGGTCAGGCGAGATGCCTCCGCCTCCGTACACCGGACGGTGCAGCCGCAGTGTGCTGACACGCAGCGAGTCAACCTGCTTTACGGAATCGGCGTGCATCAGCTCGCCGCTGTTGAGGCGGTCGAGTATGTCCTGGGCGTACTTGCTGCCTTTTCCTTTGTCGTATGGTTTCTGTATGTAGCGGCCGGTAGGGGTGTAGTAATGGGCTACGGTCAGGCGCATCATCGAGCCGTCGGGGAAGGGTATGGGCCGCTGCACGAGGCCTTTGCCGAATGTGCGGCGCCCTACGATTACGCCTCGGTCCCAGTCCTGTATCGCTCCGGAGGCAATTTCGGCTGCCGATGCGGAGTACTGGTTGACCATTACCACCAGGCGGCCTTCGGCAAACAGCGGCTTCTTCCCCTTGGGGTACGCTTTCAGTTCGTAGCGCGGCGAGTTGCGCCCCTCTGTGTAAACCACCATCGACCCCGGGGCGAGGAACTCGCCGAGCATGTCGGGAGCGGCGTTCAGGTAGCCGCCACCGTTGTCCACCAGGTCGAGGATAAGCTGCTGCATACCCTGTTTCTGCAGCTTCGATATGGCCTCGCGCATCTCCTTGGGGGTGTCTTCAGCAAACTTGTTGAGGCGAATGAAGCCGGTCTTGCTGTCAACCATGTATGCAGCATCGACGCTGTTGATGGGTATGTCGTCACGGGTTATCTTGAACTGCACAGTGTCTGATGAGCCGGCCTCGCGGCGCAGCACAGTGACGTTGACGTGTGTGCCTTTCGGGCCGCGCAGCTTGTGTTGTATGTCGCGTGTTGAGATTTTCACGCCGGCTATAACCGAGTCGTTGACAGAGATGATGCGGTCGCCGGCACGCATCCCCACTTTCTCGGCCGGTCCTCCGGAGACGGTGGAGAGGACATACAGCGTGTCGTTGTTCATGTTGTACATTATCCCCACGCCGCTGAACTTGCCGCTGAGCGGCTCGTTGAGTGCGCGTGTCTCCTCGGCGGTGGAGTAGGAGGAGTGCGGGTCGAGCTCGTTGAGCATGCCGCGTATGGCATCTTCCACGACCTTGTCCTCGTTGACTGTATCGACATACAGCTGCGCGATTGCGGCTTCAGCCATGCGCAGCTTGGTGTTGGCGTTATGTTGTCCCACGGACACCAGCGTGCCCAAAGCCGCGATTGCGGCAACCGGGAGTATCATCTTTCTTTTCATATATCGGGTTGTGTCTGTTTTTCGGTTAGAGTGTATTGTGCCGCTGTCAGTTTAACGGGGCGTGTCATTTGCCGGGCAGGAACTGCGACACGTCGTAGCCGTGGTGTTCCAGTTCAGACACCATTGAGCTTGACACGTATGACAGCGAGGGGTCGGCAAACAGCAGCAACGTCTCGATGCCGAACAGGCGGCGGTTGACCTCGGCAATGGCTTTCTCGTACTCAAAGTCGCGTGTGTCACGCACGCCGCGCACCAGGCAGCACGCGCCGGCCTCGGCGGCTGCATTTGCTGTCAGCCCGGTGTAGGTGACTACCGACACGCGGCTGTCACCCTCGTATATTCTCTTGATAGCGGCTATCCGCTCCGGCAGGCTTCTGCGCCCGGCCTTGTACTCGTTGTAGCCTATGCCTATCACCAGACGGTCGAACATCGCCAAAACTCGGTCGGCTATGTCCTTGTGACCCAGCGTGAACGGGTCAAAACTCCCGGCAAAGAATGTCGTCCTCATAGCTCCGTGTCGTCCTCGACGATAAGGTTGTCGATTATGAAATTCTGCCGTGTCATGGTGTTGGTGCCCATATAGAACTCCAGCAGGTCGGCTATCGTGTGGTCTTTTTTCAGCGAGATGTTCTCGTCGAGCAGCACGGGGTCAAGCCTCATGTTCGGGCCGATGAACTCCGCAAACTCGTCGTCGTTGATTTCGCCGAGGCCCTTGAACCGTGTGATTTCGGCATTGTTGCCAAACTTCTCGATAGCGGCGACGCGCTCCTCGTCGGTATAGCAATACAGGGTGTCCTTGCCCTCGGCAGTCGCGGCACGCTTGCGCTTTCCCCCCGCACGGCGTGTGCTTTTCTTGTCGCGCACACGGAACAGCGGTGTCTGCAGTATGTAGACATGACCCTCCTTGATGAGGTCTGGGAAGAAGACGAGGAAGAAGGTGGTGATGAGCAAGCGTATGTGCATGCCGTCCACATCGGCATCGGTTGCGATGATAACCTTGTTGTAACGCAGCCCGTCGATGCCTCCCTCGATGTTTAGCGCGGCTTGGAGCAGGTTGAACTCGTCGTTCTTGTACACCACCTCGCGTGTCTTGCCGTATGAGTTGAGTGGCTTGCCTCGCAGCGAGAACACGGCTTGTGTCTGCGCGTTGCGCACCTTGGTGATTGTTCCCGAGGCGGAGTCGCCCTCGGTGATGAATATAGACGTCTCGTCGCGGCGGTCCTCCTTGGCCGACGGCTTGACAGTGTCGTTGTAATGCACGCGGCAGTCGCGCAGCTTGCGGTTGTGCAGGCTCACCTTCTTCGCCTTCTCGCGGGCCAGCTTTGTGACGCCGGCTATCGCCTTGCGCTCCTTCTCGCTTGCGGCAATCTTGGCAAGCATGGCTTCTGCCACGTCCGTATGGCGGTGCAGGTAGTCGTCCAGCTCCTTCTTGATGAAGTCGCCGATAAACTTGTTGACCGTCACCGGGCTGTTCGGCGCGATTTCCTTGCTTCCGAGTTTGGTCTTGGTCTGGCTCTCAAATACCGGCTCCTGTATGCGGACTGCAATTGCCGCCACGATGCCGTTGCGGATGTCGGAGAACTCATACCCCTTGCCGGAGAACTCCTTGACGGTGCGGCACAGGTGTTCGCGGAACGCCGTCAGGTGCGTGCCACCCTGTGTGGTGTGCTGTCCGTTGACGAATGAATAGTATTCCTCACCCGACTGGTTGGTATGTGTCAGCACCACCTCGATGTCATCGCCTTGCAGGTGTATGATAGGGTAGAGCGGCTCGGAGGTCATGTTGTCGGTCAGCAAGTCGAGCAGGCCGTGGCGCGAACAGTACTTCTTGCCGTTGAGGAAGATGCTCAGCCCGGCGTTCAGGTAGGTGTAATTCTTCACCATCGTCTCGATTACGTCCATGCGGTAGGCAAATCCCCGGAACAGCGTGTCGTCAGGGGTGAACGTCACCCGCGTGCCGTTTTCCTCCGTTGTCGGCACGATGCCGCTGTCGCTTGTCAGCTCTCCCTTCTTGAACTCAATGGCCGCTTTCTGGCCGTTGCGCACACTCTCCACCGTACACTCTTCGCTAAGGGCGTTGACCGCCTTCAGGCCTACGCCGTTCAGGCCGACAGCCTTCTGGAATGTCTTGCTGTCGAACTTTCCGCCGGTGTTGATTTTCGATGCCACATCGATCACCTTGTCGAGGGGTATGCCGCGTCCGTAGTCGCGCACGGACACGCGCCGGTTCTCGCTGATTTCGATTTCGATGCGTTTTCCCGCGCCCATGTTGAACTCATCGATGCCGTTGTCTATGACCTCCTTGATGAGCACATAAATGCCGTCGTCGGAATGTGAGCCGTCGCCCAGCTTGCCTATGTACATTCCGGGGCGGCGGCGTATGTGTTCGTTCCATGCAAGGGTCTTGATGGAGTCACTGCCGTACTCTGCGATGCCGTCAGATGCCGGCATGTCGAAAATCTCGTTGTTTTCCTGCGCCATGTCGTTGTGAGATGCTGTTGAAAGCCCTGGGCGACAAAGCCCGGAGCATCTGCAAAAGTACTAAATTCCCGGCACATACGCAACCGCCCTGTTTCAGCTCCACGGCAAAGTGTGAGGGTGTGTCAAAATGCGCAGACTGCGTATGATTGGGGCGGCAGGGTAGGGACACGGCGTGCCGTGTCCGCAACCAAGTCACTGCAAATCAAATAATTGTGCTTACCACCCAGCGGACACGGCACGCCGTGTCCCTACTTTGGCTGCGCATAAAAGTGTGATACGCCTATTTTGACACAACCTCCTACTGTGACAGCACAATCCTGTTCAGTGCCGCCAACGGCGGCATACAGCAAAAGCGGCAACTCTCGCGAGCAGCCGCTTTCAATACACGGATGTTTCCCGTCTAATTACTAAAACTTAATGAACAAAAATCTATCTTCTTTCGTAGTGTCAACAACACTCACCTCTGAATGGTTCAGCCCGGAAGACGGATAATTGCAGTTTTGTATATGTTAATCCGCTGGCGGATATTATTTTAACACACGAGGATGCGTCAACGGCTTCCGGCTGTCGAGCGGTCTACGCTGCCGCCGGCGTTGACGAGCTTGTTGGCGCCGCGCTTCTGCCGTCCCCACTGCACGTTGTAGCTGATGCTGACGAAGGGCATCGGCGCTATGTCAAGGCGCGTGTGCTTCTCGTTGGTGTTGTAGCGGTTGAGCGACCGCGACCCTTGGTCATATTTGGTGAATGGGCAGTACGCGCCGGCTGTGAACTGCCAGCCTCGCCAGTTGTAGGCAAGCGAGACGAGTGAGAATGATTCACCCCACGTCAGCACTTCGCCCCACAGGCTCGTCGGCGCTTTGGCGTATCGTGCCATGAGCTGGAAGCCCCAGTGCTGCACCATCGCATCGACCATGCCGCACCAGTTGTGGTTGTACAGGCGGTAGCCGTTGCCGCTCATGCGCTCAATCTTGTACTCCAGTGTGCCGCTTGCCATGAGCCAGTCGGGTATGATTTCCACTTGCGGAGAGAGGGTGAACGTCAGGTTCTGAAGGCCCTTGCTGTTCTCGTAAGAGGTCACGAGGCGGTCGTCCTGCCATTCCAGGTACTTGGTTATGGCATTGGGGCTGGTGAATGCCCGCACGCCGAATGTGCCCATCACACGCGGGAACGTGAAGTTGTAGCGCAGTGTGAGCATATATGACGACGACGTTTTCAGGTTCGGGTTGCCGACTGTCCACTGGAAGCCGTCTGTCTGCTGCGGCGTGATGTTGGTCTCTGCCAGCGAGGGGGCGTTCTGCCAAGTCCTGAATGACAGACGGAATTGCGATGTCTGGTTAAGCGAGTATGACATTGAGAACTGTGGGCGGAAATGCCAGGAGTCGTTGCCCTGCCCGGTCTCGCGGAATTTGAAAGACGTGTACTGCGCTCCTACGCCGGCGGAGAGTGTCACACGGTTGATGCGATGCATATACTCGCCGAACAGGTACATATAGTCCTGCCGCTGGTGGAAGAGCTCGTTGTCGAGGTTCTCGTATGTCGAGCGGTTGCGGTTGGCGGTGTATGACGCGCCGGCGGTCAGCGAGGAGTCGCTCCAGCGCTTGATATAGTCCGCCTCGACGCTGTACATCTGGTTGCGGTCGTGTATCGAGGTGTTCACGTCTGTCAGCTGCTTATGCGTCTGCTCGTCGCTCTCGATGTACGAATGGCGCGTGTGGCCGTTGTAGAACTCGCTGTTGAAGTCGATGGCTATGAGCTGGTTGTGCGCGAAATGCTGCTCGAGGTATGCGCGGACGTTAGGCGTGAAGCCGTCCTGCGTGTTGTAGTCGCGCAGCCGTATCTTGTCTGGGCTGTTGCTGAGCGTCATGAGGCCCTCGAACAGCTGCCCTTTGGAAAAACTCTTGTTTCCGGCAACGGCGACATACAGCACCGTGGTGTCTGGCTTGATGTAGCTGTAGTCGAGCTGGAACAGCTGTCCGTTGTTGTCATCGGCATGGCCTCCTATGGGCTTTTCCTCGCGGGTGAGTTTCGTGCCGTCGGGGTATGTGAATGTCTCCGTGTATTCGCGGTGCATGCCCACCTTGTTGGTCAGCTTGTATTGCGACGACAGCCCCCACTGCGACTTGCCGTAGTTCAGCTTGAGCGAGCCGAAATACTGTCCCCAGCTCGTGTTGAGGGCTTGCATGCCGTCCAGCATCAGCGAGCCGCCTTTGTCCGGGTTGGCTACCACGAAGTTCAGCACGCCGTTTGCGCCGTTGTACTTCAGTCCGGGGTTGTCTATCCACTCCACTTTCTTGATGGTTTCCGGCAGAAGCTCCTGCACTTGCTTGATAGTGGCCTTGCGGCCGTTAATGCGCACTTCCACCGCTTGTCCGGCGGAGGTGATTGACCCGTTTATGTCGTTTACCGACAGGGTGGGGATCATCAAGTTGCGTGTCAGTTGCAGACCGTTCTTGGAAGCATCGACTGCACTCTGCGAGGGGTAGAACACATCCCGGTCTGTCTTGCGTATCACTTTAGGAGCTTCGATGACTATCTCTGCGAGGTCTGTTGACGGCACAGTGTCGACAGGTTCAGTCTGAGCCGCGAGGGTCAGTGCCGTGAATACGCATGCTGTGAAAAGCGAAATCTTGCGTAACATAGTGTTTTGTTGTTATTCATTCATAATGAAACCGTAACAGCCATTCTGTGCGCATATTGTTATAGATATGACTGTCTGGAAATAAAAATGGGGGGGTATTAACGTTAGTTAATATCCCCCCCTATTCCATTGGTGTCTAGGATGAGACTCGAACTCACACAGCCAAAACGGCCACTACCCCCTCAAAGTAGCGCGTCTACCAATTCCGCCACCTAGACAAAATAATCTGCAAGGATTGAGCGAAAAACGGGACTCGAACCCGCGACCCCGACCTTGGCAAGGTCGTGCTCTACCAACTGAGCTATTTTCGCAAGTGTCGTGTCGAGAAGAGAGAACTGCACTTGCAGATTGAAGTATTTCAATGTACTTGAGCGAAAAACGGGACTCGAACCCGCGACCCCGACCTTGGCAAGGTCGTGCTC
>ERZ808240.1136-NODE-1136-length-33879-cov-6.060460_pt1 | contig 33879 bp, 26 predicted proteins | sample MGYA00521084_ERZ808240 | MGnify/ENA primary metagenome ERZ808240 (study PRJEB31516, sample SAMN03275571) | gut metagenome | biome: mammalia-associated habitat; material: feces | host: Papio cynocephalus | place: Kenya | collected 2012-08-06 ... | reverse complement strand
TATATTGAGAAGATAAATTTTTATTTATTTTATAACCAATTGAAAAACATTGAAGTTATTTGTTTAGAATCTACGTGAGGGGGTTAAACATGTCAAATTTATTTACGGAGGACACATATGAACAGGCTGTAATAGAGTTGTTTGAAGGCATGGGGTATGAGCATATTTATGCGCCGGATTACGATAGAGATTATACGAGTCCGTTTTTAGATGCTGTTTTATATGGTAGTCTGTTACGGATCAATCGGAATCTTCCAGAGGAAGCAGTCAAAGAAGCGATATTGAAATTAAAAAACTTTGATATGGGAAGCTTATTGCAGAAGAACATAATATTTATGGATTATCTGCAAAATGGAATTACAGTAAAGATTCTGGTAAAAGGCGAGGAACAGTCAGTTATAGTTCGACTGGTCGATTATGGAACGGTAGATAATAATTCTTTTTGCGTTGTAAATCAATTTACATTTCTTGAGAACGGAAATAATCGGCGCCCGGATATTATATTGTTTATCAATGGCATGCCACTCGTATTGATGGAATTAAAAAGTCCATCAAAGGATGAGGTTGGTGTGGAAAATGCATATCATCAGATTCGGAATTATATGCAGGATATTCCATCTATGTTCTATTACAATGCTATTTGTGTAGTCAGTGATTTATCTACAAATAAAGCGGGAACGATTACTTCTGGATTAGATCGTTTTATGGAATGGAAAACAAAGGATGGCAATTATGAAGAAACGTCGTATGCTCAATTTGATACATTTTACGAGGGAATGTTTCAGAAAAAACGGTTGCTGGATATCCTAAAGAATTTTATCCTTTTTTCAGGAACGGGTACAGGGAGATTCAAGGTTTTAGCTGGATATCATCAGTATTTTGCTGTTCGAAAGGCGATTGAAAAGGCAAAGATTGCGACGAAAACGGATGGAAAAGGCGGTGTGTTTTGGCATACACAAGGTTCAGGAAAATCATTGTCAATGGTATTTTATGCACATTTATTGCAAGAAGCACTGGATAGTCCAACAATCGTTGTGATGACAGACCGTATCGACTTGGATGATCAGCTTTATGCGCAATTTTCACAGTGTGCGGATTTCTTGAGACAGACACCTGTACAGGCAGAAAGCAAAGAACATTTGAAAACACTTTTGGATGGAAGAAGTGCAAATGGCATTATATTTACGACAATGTTTAAGTTTGAACGGGGAGAAAAGCCGCTTTCGGAACGAAGAAATATTGTTGTGATGGCGGATGAAGCGCATCGTGGACAGTATGGGTTTGAGGAGAAAATTGTATTGTCCGAAAATGAAGCTGGAGAAAAAGAGGCACATACAGTTATTGGTAATGCACGAATCATTCATGATGCTTTGCCGAATGCAACATTTATCGGATTCACTGGTACACCGATTTCTGCAAAAGATCGTAATACACGGGAAGTTTTTGGTGAATATATTGATGTGTATGATATGACACAGGCAGTGGAAGACGGTGCGACACGTCCAGTGTATTATGAGAGTCGGGTTGTCCATTTGAAATTGGATCAAAATACACTTGCTTTAATTGATTCCACTTATGATATCTTGGAACAACAGTCAGATGCTGCAACGATCGAGAAAAGCAAGAAGATGCTTGGACAGATGGAAAGTGTTTTGGGAGCAGATTCTACGATTGCGTCTCTGTGCGATGATATTGTAGAACATTATGAGAAAAACAGAGAGCATCTGTTAACTGGAAAAGCTATGATTGTCGCTTATTCGCGGACAATAGCGATGAAGATATATCGCCGTATCTTAGAGATTCGTCCAACGTGGAAAGAAAAGATCGGAGTCGTGATGACTGGCGGAAATAATGATCCTGAGGATTGGAAAGAGATCATTGGAACGAAGGCACATAAAGAAGAGCTGGCTCGTAAATTTAAGGATGACAACGATCCAATGAAAATTGCAATTGTGGTAGATATGTGGCTGACTGGCTTTGATGTACCATCTCTGGCGACCATGTATGTATATAAACCAATGCATGGATACAATCTGATGCAGGCTATTGCGCGTGTCAATCGTGTATTTAAGGACAAAGAAGGCGGTTTGATCGTTGATTATGTCGGTATTGCGTCGGCATTAAAAACAGCGATGAAAGAATATACGAAACGGGATCAGTCTAAATATGGAGACATGAATATCGCGAAGATTGCCTACCCGAAATTTCAGGAAAAACTTCAGGTATGTAAAGATTTGCTGCATGGTTATAATTTTAGTGCGTTTATCGGTGGAACGCCTCTCGTAATGGCAAAATTAATTACCGGCGGCGTGAATTTTGTGTTGGATGCGAAAGCACCAGAGAGAAAAGATTTATTCCTGAAAGAAGCTTTGCTTTTGAAACAGTCTCACACGCTTTGTTCAAGTATGACAACAGAACAAGAACGGCATGAGGCGGCTTATATGGAGGCTGTCCGATCTACAGTGATTAAGATTACATATGGAGGTTCTAACGGAAAGACACTTTCGTTGAAAGAGATTAATACTCAGATTAATGATTTGCTGAAAGCGGCAGTGCAAAGTGAAGGGGTTATCAATTTATTCGACAGCAGTAAAACGGGTGGAGAGAATTTTAATTTATTTGATCCGGCAGTATTGGATGAAATTTCACGTATGAAAGAAAAGAATATTGCAGTTGAGCTATTGAAAAAACTGATGGCGGAACAGGTAACTTTGTACAAGCGAACCAATGTTGTACAATCACAGAAGTTCTCGGAAAAAATCACACAGTTGATGAACTCGTATTACAACGGACTTATTACGAATGAAGAAGTAATAAAGGAACTTTTGAAGACCGCAGAGGAGATTGCCAATCTGTATAAGAGTGGACAGGCGCTTGGACTTTCACAGGAAGAATTGGCATTTTATGATGCGCTTACAAAGCCGGAACATATAAAAGATTTTTACGAGAATGATCAGTTGGTTGCATTGACAAAAGAACTGACAGAAATGCTCCGTAAGAACCGCACGATTGACTGGCAGAAGAAAGAAACGGCGAGAGCAACCATGCGAAAAATGGTTAAACGATTACTGAAAAAATATAAATATCCGCCAGAGGACTATGATTTTGCAATTAATACGGTAATTAGTCAATGTGAACTTTGGACAGATCAGGCACCGATGAATTATCCATCAGATAACATTGTAAAACATGATTTCAATAATGCTGTAGGAAATCAGATCTTAAATATGGTTGCGGATGATGGTGTGTTATATGAGACAACGAAAAAGTAGTAAATCGATGCAGAATGAAGAAAGGTACAAGGGCAGGGGTTATGAACATATGGACGATACTTGGAATCGGACAGACAGATGATAAGGGCGCGATCAAACAGGCATATCGCGAGCGGTTAAAATCTGTGAATCCAGAGGAGGATGCAGATGGTTTCATGGAGCTTCGAAATGCCTATGAGGAGGCGATTGCAAGCTGTGACAGGCAGGAAACACTGCCGGAGGATATGGATGACGAATATTCAGAAGGTTTACAGCCGCCACGGACGGAGCTGACAGATAAGTTAGAACAACTATACAATGATTATCCGAACCGTATCCGTGTGGAGGCGTGGAGAGAGCTGTTTCGCGAGGATGCGTTTGTATCGCTTGATACAGAGGCAGAAGCGCTGGAGGAGCTGCTTGTATTCTTGATGGATCATTATCGGATGCCCGATGCAGTCTTTCGTGAGATTGTGGACCGATTTGATATCGCGCTGCGCAAAGAAGATCTGCTGGTGAAATTCCCAGAGGATTATATTTCCTATATTCTTGGGATAGCGGCGCGGAAACAGGACGGCTTTGCCTATGAATATCTGACTGGAGATTATACATATGCCGATGACTATATTGAGCAGTATCTGAAGATTGAGCGGATGGACAAGCAGGATGAGTCAACGCCGGAGAACCGGACGGCACTCCACAAGGAACTGGAGCGACTGAAACAGCTTCCACTTACACATCCACATGGCGACGTGCTGGAGATTTATTTGCAGATGAGGGATACGCATTTGCAGGAAAAGGATGCGGAACAGCCACTGCCGAGAGCGGAAGCGGAGGCTGTATATGAGGCGCTTTTGGGACGGATCAATGCGAACCTTGAGCGGTACCCGAAGGACGAGACGACAAAGTTTATCAAGAGCGAGATGCTGTACCGCTTAGAACGATATGAGGAGGCAAAGCAGGTCGCAGAGGAGATCCTTGCGGAGAATCCGGATTACGCGGATGCAAAGTATTGCTTAGGGGATATATATTATGCGATGGGCGACTTGGAGAAGGCAAAGGATATCTTCGAGGAGCTGATGCGCGATTATTATGGAGATGTGGCATATCTTAACCGGCTGCAGCAGGTAAATGAAGCAATCATTGAGAAATGGAAGCAGGATGTGGCCAAGCATCCGGAAGATCACCAGAAGAAGTTAGACCTGGCATGGTGTTATTATCAGAATCAACGGGAGCCGGAAGCGTTGGAGGTGTTCGATACATTTGAGCCGGAGGGGGATGAGATCTTCACCTATTGTAATGCGAAGGGCAGATGTTATCTGGCAACCGGACAGACGGAGAAGGCACTGCCATTGTTCTTAAAATGGAAGAAGGCAATTGAGGATATACAGCCGGAAGAAGGCGGCTATACAGAAGAACAGCAGAGACGCAGAAAGCGGTATCCGTATGCACATACGCTGATCGCAAACTGTTACTATAACCTGAAAGAGTACGAGAATGCGAAGGAATATATACAGCTTCCGGTCGAAACGGAGCATGAGGAGCAGATCACCGGACTGATCCTGAATCTCCGGATTCTCTATGAATTGCGGGAGTATGGTAACTGCATGAAGGCGTGCGATGCGATGATAGAGCATATAAATTATGAATCTATGGTCTATGAGAATGAGTACTGGGCACATTGTTATCGTGCAAAATGCTGTTACATGTTAGATTATCTGCAGGAATGCATCTATTCGGCGGAGAAGGCGATACGGATCTATCCATATGGTGTGGAACCGTACATACAGCAGATACTGACTTTCCAGCAGGCAGAACAGTATAAGGATGCCGAAAATGTGATGGCACAGTACCGGGAGTTCCGTCCGGAGAGCGATGCGATGGATTATTATGAGGCGTTAAACCTCCGTGCACAGGAAAAAACGGAGGAAGCGTTGAAGCTTTTGGAGAAGGTGGATGCAAATTATAAGGCGGATGAATCCGATCTGCCGAATTATGAAGATCTGTTGTTAGAGCTGGCAGATCTCTATGATGAATCAAACCGAAATGAGGAGTCCATTGCGGTTTATAAGAAGGTTGCGTCTATCAATCCGAAAAATCCGGATGTGTTTGGATATCTGGGATATATGTACCGGAAGGTGCATGAGATGGATCTTGCAATCAAGGCATACGAGGATCAGATCCGTGTACGGCCGCATGCAGCATATTATACGAATCTTGGATTTATCTACTGGGAGCGGCAGGATTACGAGAAAGCATTGGAGAATTTTGAACAGTCACTGGCAATCGCACCGGAGCGGTCTGACCGGGATATCCGTAGAAAGACAGAGGTCATTCGTTTCAAATCCCGTGTGCTGCTCTGCCTGAACCGGATTACAGAAGGCTGCCAGATTCTGCTGGATGCGCTTCAAAAATATGGAGATGATGTGGATCAGCAGCTTCGTATCGAGGCAGGATTGGGACTCACAAGAGCGGATCGCTATCTGGAGGCAATGCAGCTGTTGGAAAGCTATGCGGAGGAAGGCACGGATGAAAAACTGCGGTTTGACTGCGCGAGTCTTCTGATGGAGCTTGCGGGGGAAGAGGACGATACCCTGATGATGGATCAGATGTATCAGCTCGGTATAAAGTTAAAGCCGGATAATACGAGCATTTACAGCAAGTACGGCAGAGTGCTTATCATGAGTGGCAGATATGCGGACGCGGTCGATGCATACAAAAAGGCAGTCAACTTAAATAAAGACACTAATTATTATGGAGAACTGTTGGAGGCACTCTATCTGCGGGATGGAGAGATCAAGTCCGAGTATGCAGAGTATTTAAGCAAGGCTGTGATACCGGAGGAAGACCGGAAGACACCGCTTGAATATATCAAGCTTGCAAGATATTGCCGGGTGATCGGTGATTATGCAGATGCGGAGAAATATCTTCAGCAGGCAGTTACGATGAAGGCTTGCTCAAGCTGTGGGTATCATGGCTGCGAGGAAGGCTATTATGAGCTTGGAATCCTGTATGAGGCAATGGGCGAACGGGAGAAAGCCATTGAGGCCTATGAGAAGGCAATTGAGGCGCATGGACACTGCTATGTCTATGAGAAACGGCTGCAGGATCTGCTTGAAAATAGTTAAAAGATATGAATAGCATAGCTTAAAGGTATCACGCACATGAAATTTGTACTTGTACATTTCGTGTGCGTGTGTTATTATTGCGACGAATTGAATTCATAATATACGGTGCCATGGAGCTTTTTGTTTATGGAAAGCAGACATGTGTTAAAAGGGAAGCAGGTGGAAGTCCTGCACGATCTCGTCACTGTAAGCCGGGAGTATACATTCGATATCGGAAGATAACCACTGGCCGCAAGGCTGGGAAGGGGAATGTGTATGAGGATCGGTAAGTCAGGAAACCTGCCGTGTATTGGTACAGGAAGAATTTCCAGATCACGAGTAATTGGTCGTACCGTTGTAGATTAAGTTCTATGGCCTGTTGCTCCGTCAGTTTGTGATTTCGCTGGCGGTTTTTTTTCTGTGCGTCTGAATTGATTCTTAATAAGTGACTGGATAAAAAACAAAAGGAAAGAGGTACAGAAAGAAATGAAGAAATCGAAATTAAGCGTAGCACTCCTTACAGCATGTATGGCAGCAACTCTGCTTGCAGGATGTGGAGACAAGAAGGATGCAACAACAGAGGCAACTACAGAAGCAACCACAGAGGCTGCAACAGAAGCAGCAACGACAACAGAGGCTACAGTTGCAGACGCAACTGCATCGGAGGCGGATGCCGATGAGGATGAGAATTATGAGACAGGAGATGCATCGTTGGATAATGTTCGTAATCAGGATGAAATTGGTGACAATGAGCTGCTTGTTGTAAGCTTTGGTACAAGCTTTAACGACAGCCGTCGTCTGACAATCGGAGCAATCGAGGATAAGCTTGATGAAGAATTTGGTAAAGATTATTCAGTCAGAAGAGGCTTTACAAGCCAGATCATCATTGATCATGTAAAGAGCAGAGATGGCATTGCCATTGATAATATGACAGAGGCGCTTGACCGTGCGGTTGATAACGGAGTCAAGAATCTTGTAATCCAGCCAACACATCTGATGAATGGTCTGGAGTATGCAGATGTTGTAAGTGAAGTTGGCGATTATGCAGATGCATTCGATCAGGTTGTAATCGGTGATCCACTTCTTACAAGTGATGAGGACTTCGATGAGGTTGTTAAGGCAATCACGGATGCAACAGCTGAGTATGATGATGGTGAGACAGCCATCTGTTTCATGGGACATGGTACAGAGGCAGACAGCAACGAAGTATATCAGAAGATGCAGGATAAGCTGACAGACGCCGGATTTGAGAACTATTTTGTAGGTACTGTTGAGGCAACACCTTCTTTGGATGATGTACTTGCAAAGGTACAGGCAGGTGATTACAAGAAGGTTGTTCTTGAGCCTCTGATGATTGTAGCTGGTGACCATGCAAACAATGATATGGCAGGCGATGAGGATGGTTCTTGGAAGAAGACATTCGAGGATGCTGGTTATGATGTAACTTGCCTGGTTCGTGGTCTTGGTGAGATTCCGGCAATTCAGGACATCTTTGTAAAGCATGCACAGGCAGCTATTGATAAATTAAATAAATAATAGAATAAACGCGAGGAATCAATCGTGAAGAAATGGAATGTAAGTCTTGCAGCAGGCGTGGTACTCGCCTGCCTGCTTGCAGGATGTGGAAAAAATGATACAACAACACAGGAGACTACTGCCGTGACTACGACGGAGACAGTGACAACGAAGCAGGCAACGGAATCAGATGTACAGATTGCAGCCGGTTCTGATCTGGCATCCGCAACGGATGTGGTAGAGGATTGGATGGTTCCGATTCCGGCAGAAAATGTTGCAGATGGTGAATACGACATCGAGGTTGATTCAAGCTCTTCGATGTTCAACATTACTGCCTGTAAGCTCATGGTAGCAGATGGCAGGATGACCGCCGTTATGACAATGGGTGGAAAAGGCTATCGGTATCTGTATATGGGTACCGGCGAAGAGGCGGTTGCTGCAGATGAGTCAGAGTATATTCCATATGTAGAGGATGCAGATGGTGCGCATACATTTACAGTTCCTGTGGATGCATTGGATGAGGGCATTGCCTGTGCCGCGTTCAGTAACAAAAAAGAAAAATGGTATGAACGGACACTGGTGTTCCGTTCCGATTCGCTTCCGTCTGGTGTTGTAGATAATCCGGCGATAAAAACGACAGAGGATTTAGGTATTGCAGATGGTGAATATACGGTTGAGGTAACATTGGCGGGAGGATCTGGCCGTGCATCGGTAGTAAGTCCGACGACAATCAAGGTGGAAAACGGAATCGCGACTGCGACGATCATCATGAGTTCTTCGAACTATGATTATGTGATCGTTGGTGAAGAGAAATATCTGCCGGTCAATACGGAAGGAAATTCTACATTTGAGATTCCGGTTGCCGGGTTTGACTACAATATGCCGATTTCAGCGGATACGACTGCGATGAGCACGCCACACGAGATCGGCTATACATTGTATTTTGATTCCAAAACAATAAAGTAAGGGTGTTGAATTTGAGACGGGAAAGAAAAATTCTTTTTTGGCTCCTGTTTGCCCTGTTGTGTACGTTCCCCTGTGCTTGTACAACACAGGGGAATGTTGCATATACAGAGGATGCAGGGCAGAAAGAGACAGTGACAGACGCATCTGCATTGGATGCAGATATCCAATGGGATGATTTGAAAATAGAAAATAGCATGGATTTAAGCTACGCGACCCAGTTTTTTGTGGACTATTATACGGATGGGTATAAGCTTATTTCTGTTTGTGATATCGGTGATTATCTGTTTGTGCCGGATGGGAAGAATGTACCGGAGGGACTTCCTTCGGATATTACAGTGATTGATGGAGCGCCGGAGCATGCATATCTGGCTGCGACGTCCGGCATGGATTTCATTGTGAAGATTGGCTGTCTGGACCGCCTTTCATTCTCAGGCACGAAAGAGGATGGCTGGTATATCCCGGAAGCAAAACAGGCGATGCAGGCACAGACGCTTGCCTATGCAGGTAAATACAATGCACCGGATATCGAGCAGATGCTTGCCGGAGATTGTGACCTTGCAATTGAGTCAACGATGATCCTGCACAATCCGGAGGTAAAGGAGCAGTTAGAGGCTTGTGGAATCCCTGTGATCGTGGAGCATTCAAGCTATGAGACAGATCCGCTTGGCAGACTGGAATGGGTGAAATTCTACGGGGCGTTGTTTGATGCAGAGGATGCTGCGGAGCAGCTGTTTGCGTCAGAGACAGCGAAGACCGCGGATGTTCTGACGGAGGCACCGACCGGAAAGACGGTTGCATTTTTCTATGTGACAACAAGCGGTGGTGTCAATGTGCGTAAGTCAGGCGATTATGTATCGAAGATGATCGAGCTGGCAGGAGGAACCAGTATTACCTTCGATGATTCGGAAGAGGAAAGTGCACTTTCGACGATGACGATCCAGATGGAGACGTTCTATGAGCAGGCGAAGGATGCAGACTATATCATTTACAACAGTACGATTGACAATGAGCTTACGAGTGTGGCAGAGCTTTTGCAGAAGAATGCATTGTTTACGGATTTTAAGGCAGTCCAGGAAGGACACGTGTACGGAACCGGAAAAAATATGTTTCAGGAGACGACCGGATATGGTACGATGATCGCGGATATGCATGCAATATTTACCGGACAGAAGCTTGAGAGCGATTATTTCTATCAACTTACGCAATAATGAACGGAATTATGAAATGGATGCATAGACTATATGCATCATATGGATTGTGAAAAGGAATGCAGATGAAGACAAAAAGGACACGGATTATAATTACATATATTGTATTATTGGAATTGCTGCTTGGTGCAATCCTGCTATCGCTTTATATCGGCAGTGTATCAATTGCCCCGAGACAGGTATTCTCTGTATTGACCGGACATGGGAGTGATGAGAAGACGATGCAGATCATTCTTTCTATCCGTCTGCCGCGTGTGCTTGCAGCAGCCATCTTAGGTGGTGCGCTTGCGGTATCAGGATTTTTGCTGCAGACATTTTTCCGGAATCCGATTGCAGGACCGTTTGTGCTTGGTATTTCATCCGGGGCAAAGCTTGTTGTTGCACTTGCGATGATCGTAGGAGTCTCACATGGTGTCACGATGAGTTCGTGGTTCATGATAGGCATGGCATTTATCGGGTCACTTCTTTCAATGCTTTTTGTATTGGCAGTGTCGAAGAAGGTGCAGGAGATGTCCATGCTGGTTGTATGTGGCGTGATGATCGGTTATATCTGTTCGGCAATCACGGATATCGCTGTGACCTTTGCAGATGATTCGAATATCGTGAATCTGCATAACTGGTCGCTTGGCAGCTTCGCGGGAATATCCATGGCACATGTAAAGATTATGACAAGAGTAGTTTTCAGTGCAGTGGTGGGGTCATTCCTGCTATCCAAGTCGATCGGGGCATACCAGATGGGAGAAAGCTATGCGCAGAATGTCGGTGTATCGATACGCCCGCTGCGTGTGATGCTGATTTTATTATCCAGCTTATTATCCGCCTGTGTGACAGCGTTCGCAGGACCAATCTCGTTTGTCGGAATCGCGGTTCCGCACCTTGTGAAAGGGCTGGTGAAAACAACCAAACCGATCGTGATGATCCCGGTCAGCTTTCTTGGCGGCAGTGTGTTCTGTGTGCTGTGCGATTTGTTAGCGCGGACAATATTTGCGCCGGTTGAGCTTTCCATCAGTTCTGTGACGGCGGTCTTTTTAGCTCCGGTTGTGATTTATATGATGGTGAAGGAGAGGGGGCGCAGACATGGCTATGCAGAATGATTATATGGTAACAGAAGAAGCGAGTGTAGGCTATCAGAAGCGGACACTCATAGACCATGTGAATCTCCATGTGAAAAAAGGCGAGATCCTGACTCTGATCGGACCAAATGGTGTCGGGAAATCAACAATCTTAAAAAGTATTATCCGGCAGCTTTCCCTGATTGCAGGGACGGTCAGCGTTGATGGGAGAGAACTGTCCGCCTATGCGCCGAAGGAGCTGGCAAAGAAAATGGCAATCGTGATGACGGAGCGGATTCATCCGGAACGATATACCTGTTATGATGTTGTGGCGACCGGCCGGTATCCGTATACCGGGAAGATGGGGATGCTGCAGAAGGAAGATGAAGAAAAAATCGAAGAAGCCATGTGGCAGGTGCAGGTGGAAGCACTAAGCAGTCAGGACTTTGAACGGATCAGTGATGGACAGCGCCAGCGTGTGATGCTGGCACGAGCAATCTGTCAGGAACCGGAGATTTTAGTGTTGGACGAACCGACTTCATATCTGGATATCCGCTATAAGACAGATTTCCTGTGGCTGCTTCGGACACTTGCACGGAAACGGCAGATGGCAGTTGTGATGTCTTTGCATGAGATTGATCTGGCACAGAAGATCTCGGATCGTGTTGTCTGTGTGAAAGAGCATCGCGTTGACCAGGTCGGAACACCGGAGAAAGTGATGACAACGGAATATATACAGGAACTCTATGCGATGCAGGACGGCGTCTATGATGCGGCGTATGGCAGTGTGGAATTCCCAAAGCCAGAGGGAACGGTTCGAACCTTTGTGATCGGTGGAGGTGGATACGGAATCCCGTTTTACCGAAGGCTGCAGCGGCAGGCGATACCATGTGTGGCAGGGATATTGCCTGTGCATGACCGGGACTATCCGGTTGCGAAAGCACTCTGCGAGAATGTACTGGAAATCCCGGCTTTTGCGATGCCGGATGATACGATGCTGGCACAGGCAAAAGCGATGATGGATGCCTGTGAGACTGTGTATTGTCCATGCACAGAGTTCGGTGTGTGCAATTCGTACAATCAGGAGCTGTATTTTTATGCAAAAAAGCAAAATAAGTTGAAAAATCTTTCAGAATAGACTTTGAAAGCCATCTCTAAAATGCTATAATAACATGAAGTGAGTTTAAAGGTGGAGGAACAGATGGGAGCATCATTAGAAGAAGAGATTAAGAAGAGAAGAACATTTGCGATCATATCCCACCCGGATGCAGGTAAGACGACTCTGACAGAGAAGTTTCTGCTTTATGGAGGCGCGATCAATACAGCCGGTTCGGTAAAGGGAAAAGCAAATTCCAAATATGCAGTTTCCGACTGGATGGAGATTGAGAGGGAGAGAGGTATTTCCGTTACCTCATCCGTGCTGCAGTTTAATTATGACGGATATTGTATCAATATTCTGGATACGCCGGGACACCAGGATTTCTCGGAGGATACCTACCGTACTTTGATGGCGGCAGATTCCGCGGTCATGGTGATCGATGCATCGAAAGGTGTGGAGGCGCAGACAATCAAGCTGTTCAAGGTTTGTGTGATGCGCCATATTCCGATTTTTACATTTATCAACAAGATGGATCTTGAAGCAAGAGATTCATTTGAACTTTTAGACGAAATCGAGAATGTCCTTGGAATCCGGACATGCCCGGTCAACTGGCCGATCGGAGCCGGAAAGCGTTTCAAGGGCGTTTATGACCGGGATACAAAGAAAGTATCCATGTTTCAGGCAGTGTCTGTCGGTGGTGCGAAGTCAGCGGCAGAAACGGATTATGATGTGACAGATCCGGCGTTAAAAGAGGCTGTCGGTGATGAGCTTTATTCACAGCTGATGGATGAGATTGAGCTTCTGGATGGCGCGAGCGATGAGTTCGATCAGGAGCTGGTTGACAAGGGAGAGTTATCTCCGGTGTTCTTCGGTTCCGCACTGACAACCTTCGGTGTGCAGACATTTCTGGAGCATTTTCTGAAGATGACACAGAGTCCGCTTCCACGTATGTCAGATGCCGGGTTGATCGATCCGATTACAGAGCCATTTTCCGGATTTGTGTTCAAGATTCAGGCGAACATGAACAAGGCACATCATGACCGTATCGCGTTTATGCGTATCAGTTCCGGTAAGTTCGATGCGACAAAGGAAGTCTATCATGTGCAGAGTGGCAGAAAGCTTCGACTGTCCCAGCCACAGCAGATCATGGCGCAGGATCGTAAGGTTATTGATGAGGCGTATGCAGGTGATGTCATCGGTGTATTTGATCCGGGTATTTTCTCCATCGGAGATACGTTATGCACGCCTGGAAAGAAATTTAAGTATGAAGGAATTCCGACCTTTGCACCGGAGCATTTCTGCAGACTGGTGCACTTGGATTCAATGAAGCGTAAGCAGTTTATCAAGGGTGTTACACAGATTGCACAGGAAGGTGCAATCCAGATGTTCCAGGATTATACACTTGGAATGTCCGAGATTATTGTCGGCGTTGTCGGTGTGTTGCAGTTTGACGTATTAAAATACAGACTGGAAAATGAATATGGATGTGACATCCGTTTAGAGCCGCTTCCATATAATTATATTCGATGGGTAAAGGATCCTACAACGGATCTGAATAAGCTGTCGAGAATCAGCGACTGCAAGAAGGTGAAGGATATGAAGGACAATCCACTTTTGCTGTTTGCAAATGAATGGTCCATCCGCCTGATGCTGGAGCATAACGAGGGACTGGAATTAGAAGAGTTCCGCAAGAACTAGAGAATCAATGAATTGTGAATCCGGGGTTTAAAATTGTATCAATATTGGGAGAAGCGTTGATATAAAAGGAGAAGGTAACATGATTTTAATTGACACACAAAAAGAGGAATTTACAAAGTTAAAAGACATTCGTATCTTCGAGAAGATGGACAACGAACAGCGTTACAATGGCGATCTGCTCGTAATCGGACTTGGTGGCATGGGAAGCCAGGTTGTCTGTGATATGAAGGGAATGCTGATGGGAGAGATTACACCGGACGATAACATCCAATATCTGATGGTGGATTCCGATATCCCGGCGATGGAGAATATGATCGAGGCAAGCCGGGACGGTATTGGCTTAAATGCAACCGAGATCATCAGTATCTATCGCCCGAATCTGGAGAATCTTCTGGTGAAAGGCATCAAGGAAAATCCGGTTCATCCGAATCTTGCAAACTGGATGCGTGAGGATTTCCCACAGATCAACATTGATACGGATGGAGCTAAGGGCAATCGTCAGATTGGACGGTTGATGTTCTCGAATGCATACGAGGACATGCGTGTCCTGCTGTTTGATAAGCTGGAGGAGGCACATACCCGTTCAAAGTCAGGCAAACTCGATATTATTATCGTGTCAGGTGTCGCTGGCGGTACAAGCGGTGGTATCCTGACGGATCTTACTTATAACATTCGTGCGTATGTACGTTCCAAGAAATGGAACGATGTGCGTGTCGGTGCCTGCTTGTTGATGCCGGATGTGCTTTACAGCAAGCGTGAGATTGTATCCAATCCGGATCTGCTTGCAAACTTAAATGCGAATGGATATGCAACCCTGAAGGAAGTCGATTACTATATGCGGCTTACAAGTAAGGACAAGGATGAGCGTTATACATTTGAAAGCACGACACACAAGCTTACAATTCGAGAGAATATATTTGATGCCTGTCTGTTGATATCCGGGAAAAAGGATGAGCAGGGGTATATCCCGGATGGCGTAATATATAGTGATGTGGCATATTTCCTGACGAAGCTCGCTTCCGTCAAGCATGTCGGACAGGGTGACGATGGCAAAAAGGGAAAATTGCTGCGCGATGTATTCTTCGATGGGGAAGACCGTGGTTATTACAAGATTATCAACGAATCGGATTATAAGATTCCAATTAAGCAGATTGAGAATATCTGTGAGTATGAGATTTTTACAGAGGCATATAAGAAACTGCACGAGCTGTCAGAGGACGATCCACAGGCGAAGGAATCAAGACAGAAGGTGTTTGGCGAGCTTGATGCATTTCTGACTGGAAAACCGGGCGATGAAATCAAACTTTCGGTAAATGGAATCATCCCGATCAAGCAGTTTGAAAAACCAGTCTATAAGATGATCAAGAAGAATCAGGATGGCTTGCGTGAGAATATGGGGCGCCAGCTTACTTCTATGAAAGACCGTATTCCAATCATGATCAAGTCTTTGAAGAATCATGTGCTTGATACGTTGAATGCAGAACTGGAATGGTTTATGCAGAAGAAAGGACCATATGCAGTCATGGATATTATCGGCTGTGGCGGTATCGGAAGTAGTGAGAAAGACCGTGGTATGATCGCAGATATCGACCGGCTTTCCGGGCTGATGAAGCAGTATCAGCCAACTGGTGAATACAGCCGTATTATTGAGTCAATCAAGGATATCGTAGCAAAGCGTTTCTTTACGTTCCCATCCGCAAAGCGTGAGACAGAGAATGGTTACTATGATGCGTGTATCAAGGAATGTCTGACCTTGCAGCGGAATATACTGATTGAAGGTATGAGTGATCAGGATATGTTTGGAGATATTATCCGGTTCCTGCGGGCAAAGGCAGAGCGACTCGAAGAGCTGTATGCACAGTTTAACGAGGATTTGAAAAATGCGGTGGAGGATCTGGCTGCAAATGGAAAGCGGATTACCGGATTCTTATTGAAGGATGCGAAACAGCAGGAGTATCTGCCATCCGATTATATTACACAGGATCGTGTGGATGAGTTGTACAAGGGTATCGTAAAGTTGCTTGCGGACAATGAATCAAATATAGATAATGGACGTATCGTACCTGTAAAACAGGAGATGGAGCGGGTATATAAGAACATTCTGATCGGTGTCGGCATGTATGCACCAGAGAAGATGATCTCGGTTGCATTTGCAGATAAGCGTCCGACATTGGCAGAGCTTAACATGATGTTTGTGTCTCCGACGAATGAGACACGTGCAGAGATCATGGATCGGGCTGCAAAGGCATTCGTGGAAGGGGCAAGTGAGAAGACGGCGAAGAAGAAGCTGTGTATCTTAAAGCCGGGCTTTAAAGTTAATATTACAAATCATAAGTATATTTCGCTTCCGGCAATTATGCCGTTCTTCAGTGAGGCGGTAACGAAGCTTCTGACAGCACCACCATATAAGGAAGATCGTAACAATATCTCACTGAATACCGGTGATGTGGCGATCTCTGTGGACGATATGTATATTGGAGTTCCGCTTTCGATGATGGCTTGCATCGACGATATGCGGAAGGCTTATGAGGTTGTTCCGGACAGCTACCTCGGATTACATATTGACGAAGTGAATAGAAATATGAAGACGGAGTTCCCGGGCGTTGCATAGAAGCGGTAGTTGTGCAAAAGAGATATAACGGAAATTAAAATCTGTGTATAGAGTTAAAAAGGATGCTGTAGTGTTACAGCATCCTTTTTGCATAGATTATTTTTGTATAGCTTATTCTACCGATGGTTTCTTCGGAAAATATTTTTTGCAGGTGATCACGAACAGGATGATTGCAAGTGCAGTTGCAAGGTAGTCGGTGATCGGCTGTGCCAGTGCAAGTAATTTTGCAGAATCGGTTGTAGCGTTAATGAGGAACAGGATTGGCAAGTATAAAAGTCCCTGCCGGCTGATTGAAAGGATCAGGGAAGGGAGTGCAGCACCTGTAGACTGGATCGCATTGATAAATACAAATAACTGTCCAAGGATTGGACCAGATAAAATGTAAATACGGGAGAATTGGAATCCAAAATCATAAGCGTCGGCATCTTCCAGAAAGGCGCTGACCAATCCGTTTGCACCAAAATAGCAGACACAGGTCATGATTGCACTTAATATAAATGCAAGTAAAATGGAGAATTTCAATATGGCGAAATACCGTTTCCGGTTTCCTGCACCGAAGCAGTAGCCAAGCAACGGCTGGATTCCGGTGCCAAGTCCGATCAACAGCATGACAACGATCATGTTTACCTTCATGGCAACACCGAGTCCGGCAACTGCCATGTCCCCATAGTGAGCCATTAGATTATTGATGAAAATATTGCTGACACTCATAAGTACGCTGTTCAGCGATGCAGGAATACCGATGGCAAATACGGAGCCTGCAATTTTGTCTCCGGCTTTGTAATCCTTTAATTTAATAGATAACTGTGACTTCTTGGATGCAAGATGCGATATATAAAAGATCGCGGACAATACATTTCCGATGACTGTTGCAATTGCAGCACCGGCAACATCCCATCCAAGGAGCAAGATCATGATTGGGTCCAAAATCACATTTGCCATATTTCCGATGATCATACCGGACATTGCGGTTTTCGCGCGCCCTTCAGAACGGATGATGTTACTGAATGCATTGCTTAATATCAGAAATGGAATTCCGATGGCGACGATCCGGAGATACTGCGTTGCATAGTCTATTGTATCCGGACTTGCACCGATTGCCTTGCAGACTGGTTCGGCAAAAATTACAATTAAGATCATGGATATGATTCCTACAGCCAGCCCGGTCCAGAAGCAGAACGCAGAGGCTTGTCTGGCGCGTTCTTCCTGACCTTCTCCAAGCATACGGGAGATGAAAGAAGTTCCGCCGATACCGAATAACATACCGACTGCCATAAATAACAGGAAAGCAGGGGTTGCGACAGACACAGCAGCAACCATCAGTGCATTTTTTGTCTGTCCAATGAAAAATGTATCAGCGAGATTATATATCAGAACCATAATCATGCTGATGATCGAAGGGATGACATTGCTTAACACGGCCTTTGGAACCGGAGCATCCCTGAAAATTTCAGTTGTATTCTGTTGCATAATTGTTCTCCTTATTCTTCGTAATCATTTTCAATAGCTAAATACATATGCTAACATATGGTCAATCAAGATTCAATAAAAAGATCAAATTTGTGCACTTTTTTTCGTGCAAAGTAAAAAAGAAGTGCATTTGTTATGAAAATGTACTATAATATAAAAGATTGTGAATAACTATAGGTCAGAAAGGCAATGAAATGGCAAAGAAATTTTATGCTGTGAAAAGAGGTGTTCGACCGGGAGTATATGAAACATGGTCTGCCTGCGAACCGCTTGTAAAGGGGTTTCCGGGAGCAATATACAAGAGCTTTCCGACGAGACAGGAGGCGGAGGCATTTGTAGGCGGAGAATGTGTGACGGAAGAATCAAAGTATACTGATGAGAATATGGTATATGCATTTGTGGATGGCTCTTACAACAGTGCCACACAGGTATATGGCTATGGTGGATTTTTGATGGATCATGGTGAGAGGTATGTCCTGCAGGGACATGGCGAAGATCCGGAGATGGCATCCATGCGCAACGTGGCAGGCGAGATACTGGGCGCAATGGCGGCAGTGAAGCTTGCTGTGGAAAAAGGATTACCAGAATTGGCAATTTATTATGATTATCTTGGAATCGAGATGTGGGCAACCGGAGGTTGGAAGCGGAACAAGACCGGAACGATTGCATATTATAAGTATATGCAGCAGGTACGGGACAAAATCCGTGTCACATTTATAAAGGTAAAAGGGCATTCCGGTGTGGAAGGCAATGAGGAGGCAGACCGCCTGGCGAAAGAGGCAGTTGGCATCACCGGATAGCGTACGCGAGAGATTAAATTTAAGATAAAGAAAAGTGGAGATGAAAGATGAAATTTCAGGTGAGTAATTTATTTCGGAAGAAAGAAGAACCGGTAGAAAATAATGCGATAGAGACAGAAACTCAGGTGGCAGAGGAAGCACCAAAGGCAGAATCAGCCACAGAGCAGACAGCAGCTGCAGAGGAGGAAGTGACGGTTTGTCCAAAATGTAAGCAGGAATTTAAGAAGTCTGCAATCAAGGACAACTACAATGTATGTATCGCATGCGGATATCATTATGTTGTTTCTGCAGAGAAACGGGTACGTCTGTTGGTTGATCCGGGTACATTCAAACCGCTTCGCTGTAAGGTTGCATTCTCCAATCCATTGGACATGCCAGAGTATGAAGAGAAGATTGAGCATTTGCAGGAAAAAACCGGACTTGAAGAAGCCGTTTATACTGGCGTTGGCAAGATCGATGGAAACGAAGCGGTCATTGCAGTCATGAGCAGCAAGTTCCTGATGGGAAGTATGGGTATGGCTGTTGGCGAGAAAATTACAAATGCAGTGGAGTATGCAGACAAGAAACATCTTCCGCTTATTATATTTACCGCAAGTGGCGGCGCACGTATGCAGGAGGGTATTTTGTCCCTGATGCAGATGGCGAAGACGAGTGCAGCGATTGAGAAGTTCAGTGAGCATGGTGGATTATATATTTCCTACCTGACACATCCGACAACCGGTGGTGTGACTGCCAGCTTCGCAACGTTAGGTGATATTACATTGGCAGAGCCGGATGCTTTGATCGGATTTGCCGGACCGCGTGTAATCGAGCAGACGATCGGTCAGAAGCTTCCAGATGGATTCCAGCGTTCGGAGTTCCAGATGGCACATGGCTTTATTGATCAGATCGTGCCAAGAGATAAGATGCGGGAAGTCATCTCCCATATTTTACGTTTACATGCGAAGAAAGGAAGATAATCATGATTAAAGAGATAGATGAGAGAATTGCGGAAATCGATAAAGAGATTGAAGAAATCATGGCAAGTGATCTGGTAGATGAGGCAAAGGTATATGTCCTGAAGCGGGAACGCCATGACCTGATACATATGTGTAAGAATCTGAACAGCCATGATAAGGTATATCTGGCTCGTCACAAGAAGCGTCCGAAGATCACAGAGTATGTTGACGCAATCTTTGATGATTTCTTTGAACAGAAGGGTGACGCACTTGGCAAAGAGGATGCAAGTATCTATGGCGGTATTGCAACCTATCATGGAATCCCTGTGACGGTAATCGGACACCGCAAGGGAAATGATCTGGCAGAGAATCTGAAATGTAATTTCGGTATGCCGGGTCCGGAAGGCTACCGGAAAGCACTGCGTCTGATGAAGCAGGCAGAGAAGTTCGGCAGACCGATCATTACATTTATTGATACACCGGGTGCATATCCGGGATTGGAAGCAGAGAACAACGGACAGGGTAGTGCCATTGCGGTAAACCTTGCGAAGATGAGTGCACTGAAAGTGCCTGTAATCGCCGTTGTAACTGGTGAGGGAAGCTCCGGTGGTGCGCTTGCCATCGGAGTGGCAAACAGTGTCCTTATGCTTGAAAATGCAGTGTATTCCATCCTTTCACCAGAGGGCTATGCTTCAATTCTGTGGAAGGATTCTTCCCGCAGCGAGGAAGCTGCCGAGATGATGAAGCTGACTGCACAGGATCTGAAGGAGTTCGGTGTGATTGATGATATCATTCCTGAGCCAATCGGCGGTGCACATCTGAATCATAAGGTTGTATTCAAGGCAACCGACCGTGCAATCAAGAAGGAACTTGACAAATACATCAAGATGAACCCGGATGAAGTTGCAAAGCATCGTTATAAGAAATTCAGAACGATCGATAATAAATACCTGCATGTGATCTAAGATATGCAGGAAGAGAGTGACAGAGAGTAAGAGGAAAGATAAGATGAAAGAGGGCTTACATATTGTAGGTATGGGACATTATGCCCCGGAACATGTAGTGACAAATGACGATTTGAGCAGGATTGTAGATACAAATGACGAGTGGATCTCCAGCCGTACCGGCATCCGCAGAAGGCATTTTATTACGGATGAGAAGAATCAGGATATGGCGGTCGCAGCAACGAAGATGGCAATCGAGGATGCAGGCATCGACAAATCAGAGATCGGTGTTGTAATCGTAGCGACAATCCGCCCAGATCATATGACGCCATCGGTGGCATGTATGGTTCAGAAGGAATTGGAGCTTCCACAGGATATTCCTTGCTTTGATATCAATGCAGCCTGCTCCGGATTCATGTATGGTGTACAGATTGCGCGAGGCATGCTGTTACAGAGCGACAAGAAATATGGTGTTGTGATCGGCAGTGAAACATTGTCCAAGATTCTGGATATGAATGACAGAAGTACCTGTATTCTGTTTGGAGATGGTGCAGGTGCTGCGGTCGTAGAACTTTCCGATACCCATCGGTATTTCAGCATCCTTGGTGCAAAGGGCGATGATGTTGTACTGGAATGCAGCAACGAAGATCTGCTGCCACGTCACGTCAGCATGCTTGGTAGTGAAGTGTTTAAGTTTGCAGTCAGCACCGTACCGAAGACAGTCATGCAGCTTCTGGATAAGGCTGGAGTGACAGCCGATGATATTGATCTGTATGTCTGCCATCAGGCAAATAAGCGGATCATTGAGTCCGTGGCAAAGAAATGCAAACAGAGCATGGATAAGTTCTATATCAATTTGGATGAGTATGGAAATACAAGTTCTGCAAGTATTCCAATCGCGCTTTCTGAGCTGAATCAGAAGGGCATGATCAAACCGGGCATGAAGCTTATATGTGTAGGCTTCGGTGGCGGTCTGACATGGGGCGGCGCATATCTGGAATTCTAGCAGACAGGTAGTTGTATATAACAGGAGGATAAAGATGAGATTAAATGAATTCCTTGGAATCAAGTATCCGATTATTCAGGGTGGAATGGCGAATATCGCACTTGGCGGGTTTGCAGCTGCTGTCAGCAATGCCGGCGGACTGGGACTGATCGCATCTGGCGGATTTGACGCAGAGCGTATCCGCGAGGAGATCAAAAAGTGCCGTGAATTGACAGACAAGCCATTCGGTGTGAATTTGATGCTGATGAATCCGGATGTCGACAACATCGCGAAGATGTTAGTCGAGGAGAAGGTGGATGTAATCACAACCGGAGCAGGAAGCCCGGAAAAATATGTGACCGACTGGAAAGCGGTTGGAACAAAGGTAATCCCGGTTGTCAGTGGTGTTGCGCTGGCAAAGCGTATGGAGCGTATGGGCGTAGATGCCCTGATCGCAGAAGGCGGCGAGAGTGGCGGACATGTCGGTGAGATGACAACGATGACACTTGTACCGATGGTTGTCGATGCAGTCAATATTCCGGTTATCGCAGCCGGAGGTATCGCAGATGGCAGAGGTATGGTTGCAGCATTTGCACTTGGTGCAATCGGAGTACAGATCGGAACGGTATTACTTGCTAGTGAAGAGTGTCCAATCCATAATAATTACAAAGAAGCAGTTATCAAGGCGAAGGATAATGGTACTGCAGTCACAGGAAGATCCAGTGGTGCTCCGGTACGTGTTATCAAAAACCAGATGGCACGTGAATATCTGAAGATGGAAGGCAAGGGTGTTCCAAGAGAAGAGTTAGAGCAGCTTACCCTTGGTTCTCTCCGCAAGGCTGTTTTAGATGGTGATACAAAGAACGGTTCCCTGATGGCTGGTCAGGTATGTGGTCTTGTAAAGGAGATCAAGCCGGTGGCAGAGATTCTGAAGGATCTGTATGAGGATTCTCTTGCAGAGCTTGCGAAGCTGAACAGCGAGGGTATTTAGATAAGATAAAGCACGCGGATGCGTGGCGACATAAATTGATAGAATAATCATAGATAAGCAGGAGGAAATTATGAAGATCGGTTTTTTATACGCTGGACAGGGTGCACAGCATGTCGGAATGGGAAAAGATTTCTATGAGGCATATCCGGAGTTCCGCGAAGTATTTGACAATGTAAAGCTTGATTTTGACGTGAAGGAGTGTTGCTTTGACGGTCCGATCGAGAAGCTTGGACAGACAAGATATACACAGCCATGTATGGTAGCCTTTGCAGTTGGCGTGACAAAGATTCTTGCAGCAAAGGGCATTGTACCGGAGATCGCAGCCGGACTTTCGCTTGGTGAGTATTCAGCACTCTATGCGGCAGGTGTATTTGAGGAACAGCAGGTCATCGACCTTGTTGCATACCGTGGTAAAGCGATGGAAGAGGCAGTGACGGGCAGAGATACTGGTATGATCGCAGTTATGAATCTCGACCGTGAGACGATCAAGGCATGCTGCAAGCAGGCAGAGGAAGAATTTGCTGACAGCGAGTTCCATATCGCGGAAGTTGCAAACTACAATACACCGGTACAGGTGACTGTATCTGGTGATACACCGGTTATCACAAGAGCCGGAGAGCTGATGATGGAGAAGGGCGCAAGAAGAATCGTGCCTGTTGCAGTCAGCGGACCATTCCATACATCTCTGATGAAGCCGGCCGGTGACAAGCTTGCAGAGCGTTTCAAGACCGAGCATTTCGGAGAGATGAAGTTCCCGGTGCTGTTCAATGCAACCGGTAAGGAGCTTGCAGCAGATAAGACAATTCCGCAGATGCTTGAGACACAGGTACAGAGCAGTGTATATTTTGAGGATTCTATCAAGTATATGATCGAGCAGGGTGTTGATACATTTATTGAGGTTGGTCCGGGAAAGACACTTTCCGGATTCGTGAAGAAGATTGACCGCAGCTTTGCTACCTATTCTGTAGAAGATATCGATTCATTAAACGCATTACTCACAGCACTTGGAAAGTAAATTTGGAGGGAATCTATGACATTAGAGAATAAAACAGCCATTGTCACAGGCGGCAGCCGTGGAATCGGACGTGCAATCTGTATTGCACTTGCAGAGGCAGGTGCCAATGTTGTAACGTGTTATGCACATGGTGCAGCTGGTGCGGAAGAGACGGTAAAGCAGTGCGAGGCATATGGTGTTAAGGCATCTGCGATTCAGACAGATGTTGCAAATAATGAAGATGTACAGGCACTTGTCGCAAAGGTAAAGGAAGAATACGGAAGCATCGATATTCTTGTCAACAACGCAGGTATCACGAAGGATAACCTGATGCTGAAGATGACTGAGGAAGATTTCGAGCAGGTGATCGACACAAACTTAAAGGGTGCATTTCTGTGCATCAAGCATGTATCGAAGATCATGCTCAAGCAGAAACGTGGACATATCATCAACATCAGCAGTGTGGTTGGCGTCCGTGGGAATTCCGGACAGGTCAACTACGCATCCAGCAAGGCAGGCTTGATCGGTATGACAAAGTCTGTTGCAAAGGAGATCGGCTCCCGTGGCATTACAGTGAATGCTGTGGCACCTGGATTTATTGAGACAGATATGACAGCGAAGCTGCCGGAGGCAGTTGTGGAAGAGAACTTGAAGAGCATTCCGTTGAAGAAGCTTGGAAAAGTCGAAGATGTTGCAAATCTTGTCCGTTTTCTGGCAAGTGATGAAGCAAGTTATATTACCGGTCAGGTCATCTGTGTAGATGGCGGTATGGCAATGTAGGAGGGAAAAATGAGAAGAAGAGTTGTGATTACAGGTTTAGGAACTGTAAACCCTTTGGGAAATAACGTAGAGACAACATGGGATAATGTGAAAAAAGGTGTCTGCGGAATTGATGAGATTACAAGAATCGATACGACAAACCATGCAGTGAAGCTTGCCGGTGAGGTAAAGGATCTGGATGTGACAGCCGTGATCGACAAGAAGGATGCCAGACGTATGGATCGTTTTGCACAGTATGCAGTTGTTGCAGCCGATGAGGCATTCAAGCAGAGTGGACTGGATATGGAGAAGGAGGATGCAGAGCGTTGTGGAGTCATCTTCTCCAGTGGTATCGGTGGCATGGAAGCTACAGAGAAGAACTATCAGACCGGTGAGAGACGTGGATTTGATAAGATCTCCCCATTCTATATCCCGATGACAATTGCGAATATGGGTGCCGGAAATATTGCAATCCGTTTTGGCTTCAAGGGTATCTGTTCCTCCGTTGTAACCGCCTGTGCATCTGGTAACAATGCAATCGGAGACAGCTTCCATTATATTCGTGACGGCTATTCAGAGGTTATGATCTGTGGTGGTTCTGAGGCAGCGATTACCGATATGGCGATCGGTGGATTTACAGCGATGCAGGCATTAAATACAACAACCGATAAGAACCGTGCTTCGATTCCATTTGATAAGGAACGTGCCGGTTTTGTTATGGGTGAAGGTGCAGGTGCACTTGTATTGGAAGAGTATGAGCATGCGAAAGCACGTGGTGCAGAGATTCTTGGTGAGATTGTTGGATACGGCGCGACCTGTGATGCGTACCATATCACAGCCCCATGTCCGGATGGAGCAGGCGGAGCAGCCTGTATGGCAATGACAGTGAAGGATGCAGGCATCAAGCCGGAGCAGGTTGGTTATATCAATGCACATGGCACATCCACACACTTAAATGATGCAGGTGAGACGATGGCAATCAAGAAGACCTTTGGTGAGCATGCATACAAGCTGATGGTAAGTTCTACAAAATCTATGACCGGACATCTGCTTGGCGGTAGTGGTGCTGTAGAAGCCGTAATTACGACACTTGCATTGTATGATGGATTTATTCCTGCAACAATCAACTATCAGGTACCGGATGAGGAATGTGATCTGGATATTGTTCCAAATGAAGGCAGAAACGTGCAGGTAGAGTATGCACTTTCCAACTCTCTTGGATTTGGCGGACACAATGCAAGCATTCTGCTGAAGAAGTTTGAAGCGTAGGATTGCAGGACAAAGGAGAAGAAGATGGAATTAAATTCAAATCAGATACAGGAAATTTTGCCACACCGTTATCCGTTCCAGTTAGTCGACCGGATCACAGATTTTGAGCCGGGAAAATGGGCAAAGGGTGTGAAGTGCGTATCCGTGAATGAGATGCAGTTTCTGGGACATTTCCCGACACAGCATGTCATGCCGGGCGTACTCGTGATCGAGGCACTTGCACAGGTTGGTGCGATTGCAATCCTGTCCGAGGAAGAGCACAAAGGAAAGACCGTATTTTTCGGTGGTATCAAGAATGCGAGATTTAAGAAGCAGATTACGCCGGGCGATGTGATCGAGATGGAATGCGAGATTATAGATCAGAAGGGACCAATCGGTTCCGGAAAGGCTGTCGCAAAGGTAGATGGAAAAGTTGCTGTAACGGCAGAACTTACATTTGTCGTAGGCGCATAAATCGTGTATAATAATAGAGCTGTCGTTGACAGCTCTATTTTTTGAGGAGTAAAACAAATAGATGGATGAAAAGAAGTTAACGAACCGGAATCCTGTTCCGGTGCTTTCGATTGCAGGATCGGATTGTTCCGGTGGTGCGGGAATACAGGCAGATTTAAAGACGATGCTTGCGAATGACTGCTATGGGATGTCAGCCATCACAGCACTGACTGCGCAAAACACGATGGGCGTAACCGGTATCATGGATGTGGCACCGGAATTCCTGCGGCAACAGATTGATGCGGTCTTTTACGATATTCCGCCGAAAGCTGTGAAGATCGGTATGGTATCGGATAAAACACTGATTATGACGATTGCAGAGGCACTTGACGATTGGCATGCAGAAAATATAGTCATAGATCCGGTGATGGTCGCAACAAGCGGAAGCCGGTTGTTAAAGGAGAATGCAATTTCCTGTCTGACTGAAAAGCTTTTTCCACTTGCGACGCTGATTACACCGAATATCCCGGAAGCAGAGCTGCTTACCGGCATGACGATCCGGTCGAAAGCAGACATGGAACAGGCGGGAAGATGCCTGTATGACAGATACCATTCGTATGTGCTGATCAAGGGTGGTCATGCGATTGAGGATGCCAGTGATGTATTAGTGGGAACGGAAGTGGTCTGGTTTGATGGTTCCAGAATCGACAATCCGAACACACATGGAACCGGATGTACCTTGTCCTCTGCGATTGCGTGCGGATTGGCGAAGGGAAAAACAGTGACGATAAGCATTGCGGAAGCAAAGCGGTATCTGGAGCAGTCACTTCGGACAGAATTAGATCTGGGACATGGCAGTGGACCACTTGATCACGGCTTTATGCTTGCAGACAGATAAGAAATCCGGAGTAGAGATAGAAGATGAAGATAAAAAAAGAACAGTTACAGGTCTATGCTGTAACAGAAACAAAATCAATTAAGAAGGAACGATATGCAACCCTGTATGATGCGGTGGAAGCTGCAATTAAGGGTGGCGCGACAATTGTGCAGCTACGGGAAAAAGAACTTTCCGAAGATGCATTTCTTGCAGAGGCAAAGGAAATCAAAAAGCTGACGGAACGATATGGTATTCCGCTTATCATCAATGATAATGTGGCACTGGCGAAAGCCTGTCAGGCAGATGGCGTACATTTAGGACAGGGTGACATGCAGGTTGATGAGGCACGTGCCATCCTTGGGGGTGCGGCAATCATCGGTGTATCCGCCCATAATGTAGAAGAAGCACTGCTTGCTGAAAAGCAGGGTGCTGATTACCTTGGTTCCGGGTCAGTGTTTGTGACGACGACCAAGCAGGATGTCACGGCACTTCCTCTGAAGACACTGCGGGAAATCTGCCATGCCGTGCAGATTCCGGTTGTGGCGATCGGGGGTGTCAGTGCGGAGAATATTGATCAATTAGTTGGCTGTGATGTGGCTGGTGTTGCGGTGGTTTCTGCAATCTTTGCACAGGACGAAATCGAGACAGCAACAAAAAAGCTTACGGCACAGGTGCAGGATATGCTTTTAAAGACAGAGAAATTTGATGCATTATATCAGAAGCTGACTCCGCTCTTACAGGGCAAAAAGGGTGTCCTTTTCGATATGGATGGAACACTGATTGACAGCATGCCGATGTGGCGGACACTGGATGTGGAATATATCGGCAGGTATGGTATCCATCCGGATATGGAGTTTCATCATCAGGTAGCGACGATGACACTGATTCAGGCGGCGAATTTCATCAAAGAGCGGTTTGACATCCCGAAGACCGCGGACGAGATCTTCGATGATTTTCAGAGTATGGTAGTTGAGGAATATCGGGATACGATTCCGTTGAAGCCGTATGCTTATGAGCTTGTGAAGTGGATGAAAAGGGATGGTTATAAAGTAGCAGTTGCAACAGCAAATGAGATTAACTTAAGTGAGATGGTGTTAGAGCGTACCGGACTTATGGCAGATGTCGACACGATTGTCAGTTGTACGATGGCTGGGGCGAGTAAGGAATCACCGGCAGTGTATGAGCTTGCCTGTGCGAATATGCAGATTGCACCGGCGGATTGTGTGATCTTTGAGGACAGTCTGCGTGCGATGTATACGGCGAAAAAAGCAGGATTTGTGACGGTCGCTGTCTATGACGAAGTGGCAAAGGGAAGCTGGGATGAGATCTGCCAGATCACAGATGAACAGGCGGTGCTTGCATAATGGAAAATAAAAAGAAAAAAGAGATTCAGACAAGCTGTGATACATGTGCGTATCTGATCTATGATGAAGAATATGAGGAATACGTCTGTGACGTGAGTATGGACGAGGATGAGATCGCCCGGTTGTATGGGGACAGCCATTATAGTTGTCCTTATTATAAGAATGGTGACGAGTACCGGGTGGTAAGGCATCAGATGTGACATAATAATTCCGGCAAGCAAATAAGCAGCAAGACTGCTTGCAGGCGGAGCTGCTTATTTATTTGACGGATAAACAGACATATGCATGTAGGACGATAGTCCGGAATGCGCATGGCTGTTACGATTTCGGGAGTTCGAAGAACGTAGAAATCGTAATTATTATAATGAAAGGAAAAGTAAACAGATGAAGAAAAATATAGTATTGATCGGTATGCCGGGAAGTGGAAAAAGCACGATCGGCGTATTGCTCGCAAAGGCAATCAATTATCAGTTTATCGATGGAGATCTGTTAATTCAGAGACAGGAAGAAAAGACATTGGTCGACATCATTAACGAGAAGGGGATCGATGCATTTCTTGCGATTGAAAATCAGGTACTGCGGGATATCAACACGGAAGCGTCTGTCATTGCGACCGGTGGCAGTGCGATTTTCTCGGAAGAGGCGATGAAGCATTTGGTCGAACAGGGACTGATCGTGTATCTCGATGTAAGCTGTGAGGAGATCATCCGTCGCGTGAATAATATCTCGACGCGCGGTATCGCAATGAAGCCGGGAAAGACACTGGCAGATCTGTACACGGAGCGCAAACCATATTATGAGAAATATGCACAGCTCACGATTCCGTGTGATGGTAAGACAATGGAGCAGTGCGTACAGGCGATTGCGCTTGCGGTAGACAACCCGGTGCAGATGTGCTAATATAAAGTTGTATTTTTGATAGATGAATGCAAAAAAATGATAAAGGAGTTGTGCTTTTATGAAGTTACATAAGAAATTCAATAAAGTAACGGCATGGATACTGACGTGTATTTTGTTCTTCACGATGGCATTTTCGATTACATCGGAAGCATATGGAGAAGGCTATACACATGCAAAGCAGTTTAAAAACTGTCATATTTATAATGGTATTGATGTATCTACCTGGAACAAACAGATTGACTGGAATGCAGTTAAAGCCTCCGGGGTTGATTTTGCATTTATCAAGGTCGGCGGACGAGGCTGGGGTTCAGCAGGAACCTTATACCATGATTCCCGTGCACTGGAGAACCTGAAAGGTGCGAAGGCGGCAGGCATCAAGATAGGAGTTTATTTCTTCTCTCAGGCGATCACAGAGAAGGAAGCCGCAGAGGAAGCACAGTATACGATCAACTATCTTCATACATATGGCATCTCAATCGATCTTCCGATTGCGATGGACTTTGAGTATGCCAGTGATTCTCCGACCGGAGGCAGATTGAAAACAGCGAACCTGACAAGGGAACAGGCGACGAATGTCTGTCTGGCATTCTGCAGCTACGTGGCAACAAGAGGCTATACACCAATGGTGTATGCAAACAAGTCAATGCTTACCAACGATATGAATGCATCTACGATTTCTAGCAGATATCCAATCTGGCTGGCACAGTATAAATCAAGTGCGACTTATACAGGCGCATATTCATACTGGCAGTATACAAGCTCCGGAACGGTTCCGGGCATCGAAGGTCGTGTTGATATGAACTTCTATTATTCAACCGATGGAAGCTTCTCTTCGAAAATCAACATTCCGGTACCAACCGGGGAGACTGCTCCAGCGGATGCAAAAATCGTCTATGCAACACATATTCAGACATATGGCTGGGAAAAAGAGGAAACGTATGATGGTGGTATCAGTGGTACGGTTGGACAGGCAAAACGGCTTGAGGCAATCAAGATTCGGAACAATACCGGCATCGAGGGAAGCGTCGAGTATCAGGTACATTGTCAGTCATTTGGATGGATGGACTGGACGATGGATGGAGATATTGCAGGTCTGACAGGGCTTGCAAAGCGATTAGAGGCAATTCGGATTCGGTTGACGGGACAGCTGGCAGAGCAATACGATGTCTATTACCGTGTGCAGTGCCAGACCTATGGCTGGTTAGACTGGGCGAAGAACGGACAGACTGCAGGTTCGACGAATTATGCGAAACGACTCGAAGCAATCCAGATTAAGCTTGTTGAAAAAGGCGGCATGGCACCGGGCAACACTTCAAAGGTGTATGTGTCTCCGTTGATTGGATATAACACACATGTACAGACATACGGCTGGACCGGTACCGTTTTTGATGGTATGACAGGCGGTACAACCGGACATGCAAAACGTTTGGAATCAATTTCTATCACGAACTTGACAGAGACGTCTGGAAATGTCGTATATCGTGTGCATGGACAGACCTATGGCTGGCAGGGCTGGCGTCAGAATGGCGCGCAGGCAGGCTCGATTGGACAGGCAAAGCGTCTGGAGGCAATCCAGATTAAGCTGACCGGAGCACTGGCAGAGAAATATGATGTATATTACCGGGTACATTGCCAGACATACGGCTGGATGGGCTGGGCGAAAAATGGCGATCCGGCAGGTACAACCGGACATGCAAAGCGTTTAGAGGCAATCCAGATCGTATTGAGAGCGAAAGGAACCGGTGCACCGAGTGCATCCAGTCAGCCGGCGTATGTCGGTGGTGCAGTGCCACAGTAATTACATAAAATTAGAAAAACAGGAAATACTACTCCGAAAAAGGAGTAGTATTTTTTATGCTGGAAAATTATGTGCGAACCGATCTTGCATTAGAGTTAAAGGAAGACATCTCTGAGAAAAATGATATTGCAGGTGTCCGGGTAGAAACCTATGCGGATACCGAATATGGTCTGACCAAGACACATATTCGTGTGCTTGATCAGACGGGAGCAGAGATTCTTGGAAAGCCAATTGGAAACTATATTACATTGGAAAGTCCAAAGCTTTGTTCGGAGGATGAGAATATTCATATGCCATTTGTGCTGGCGCTGCATGATGTGTTAAAAGAGCTGTTTCATGGGGCAGACCATATTCTGGTGATCGGTCTTGGAAATCGAAATATCACACCGGACGCACTTGGACCAAGTGTTGTTGATCACCTCTATATTACAAGACATCTGCTTCGGGAGGGTGTTGTGGAACATTCCATGGAAATCTCAGCACTATGTCCCGGTGTTATGGCACAGACCGGAATTGAGACAAGCACGATCATACAATCCCTGTGCAGAGAGATCAATCCAGATGTTGTGATCTGTATCGATGCGCTTGCTGCGAGAGAGGCAGAACGGTTAAATACAACGATACAGGTGTGTGACACTGGAATCACACCGGGGGCTGGTGTTGGAAATCGCAGATTATCATTAAATCAAGAGACACTGGGGGTTCCGGTAATTGCAGTTGGTGTACCGACGGTGATTTCCATGCCAGCGATGATCAGTCATGCGGTGGAGGGATTGCTGGAAAAATTACCGGTATCGGTCCTTCGGCAATATGAGAAAGAAATTGTTGAATTTATCCAGACGCCGACGGTATCCTCCATGTTTGTAACACCGAAAAACATTGATGAGCTGATCGGTCGTGTCAGCTTCACAATCTCAGAGGCAATCAACCGTTTTCTGACATAATACCGGTGTCTTTGCATATATTTATGGTATGGAGAGAAATTATGTGAAAATTATATTGCTGTGCTTTGTCTGTGCATTATGTCTGGGCGTGCTGGTACGGCTGGATGTTACAATGCTGTCCGGTCAGGCACAGGCGTTCTTCCAGGAGACTGTGGCGCCTGTTTTGCATATGGAAACGACAGACTCGAAGCTTCGGGATTTCTTTGTTCCGGTGCTTGCAGATCAGGAGACGGATACAACTGGGAACCGGTGGGATAAGGTTGCCGTTTCGACCGGCATGGATACCGAGACGGCTTTTTCGTGTGAGACCGGAAGTGAAGAAACGGAAACGACAACCGAAGCGGTGGCAGTTGCTTCCGATGGAGATGCAGAGACTGCAGAAACAGCAGAAACTATGGTGCAGCCGCTTTCCATCCCAGCGGGTATTACATATTCGATGGAACAGTTAAACAATTATGATTTTCTGGTCGGAAACTGTTATACAATCGACAGCTCCACGAATGTCACGGCGGAGGAACTGGCTGCGGATACACTGCTGTCAAAGAATCTGCATATCGATCCTTCTTCGGGAGAGTATAAGGTTTTAATCTATCATACACATGGCAGTGAAACGTTCGCGGACAGCCGTCCGGGCGTGACGGAAGATACGGTGATCGGACTGGGTGATGAGCTGACCCGGATCTTAGAGGAAGATTATGGCATTCCGGTTTATCATGACCGTACTGTGTATGATGTTGTGGATGGGGTAGAGGATCGAAATCTGGCGTATGATTATGCAAGTGATGGTATAGATGCAATTTTACAGCAGTATCCGTCTATAGAGGTTGTGCTTGATATTCACCGGGATGGTGTGCGGGAGGATGTGCGGCTTGTGCGGGACATCGATGGTGTGCCGACTGCGCAGATTATGTTTTTAAATGGTATGAGCCGGACAAATGAGAATGGGGAAATTGATTATCTGTATAATCCATACCGGCAGGAGAATCTGGCATTCAGCCTGCAGATGCATCTGGCGGGAAAAGAATTGTATGGGGATCTGATGCGCCGGATCTATGTGCGGGGGTACTGTTTTAATTTAAATAAAATGCCGCGTTCATCCCTGATTGAAGTTGGGGCGCAGACCAATACGGTTGCTGAGGCAAAAAACGCAATGGTGCCACTTGGCGCAATTCTCTATAAAGTGCTGATTGCACAAGAGTAGGAAAGTGTGGTATACTTTTGACAACTAAGAGCGTACTGATATACGCGGGTCATCATGCGTTTTGTGGTGACAGGAAATCGGAAATTATGAGGTTGTAAAAGTATATGGCACATTTGGATAAAAGTAAAATACGAAATTTCTGTATCATTGCACATATCGATCATGGCAAATCAACATTGGCGGACCGGATCATTGAGAAGACCGGACTACTTACAAGCCGTGAGATGCAGAATCAGGTGTTGGATAATATGGATCTTGAGCGGGAACGAGGCATTACGATTAAAGCACAGGCTGTGCGTATTGTCTACAAGGCAGAGGATGGAGAGGAATATATCTTCAATCTGATTGACACGCCGGGACATGTGGATTTTAATTATGAGGTATCCCGGAGTCTGGCAGCCTGTGAGGGTGCGATTCTGATCGTCGATGCGGCACAGGGAATTGAAGCACAGACACTGGCAAACTGTTATCTGGCAGTGGATCATAATCTGGAAATTATGCCGGTCATTAATAAGATAGACCTGCCATCCGCAGATCCAGACCGCGTCGTAGCGGAGATTGAGGATGTAATCGGAATCGAGGCACACGATGCACCGCGGATTTCAGCCAAAAATGGTACGAATATCGAGGAAGTATTGGAACAGATCGTGACAAAGATACCGGCACCGCAGGGAGATGCAGATGCACCGTTAAAGGCGCTGATCTT
>ERZ808240.1135-NODE-1135-length-33880-cov-4.942409_pt1 | contig 33880 bp, 29 predicted proteins | sample MGYA00521084_ERZ808240 | MGnify/ENA primary metagenome ERZ808240 (study PRJEB31516, sample SAMN03275571) | gut metagenome | biome: mammalia-associated habitat; material: feces | host: Papio cynocephalus | place: Kenya | collected 2012-08-06 ... | reverse complement strand
GTTTCAGCCTCGACCTGCGACGCGGCCAAAAAAGCCATGAACGAAAGCTCGGCGGCCAAGGAATCGTCGTGGGCTATGCCCGAAGGCCGAGCGAAATCCGCCGCAGCATAGCATTTCGACACATGCTCGCGGAAAGGCCCATCAACCTGGCCGAATTCGAGCGCCCCGCCCTGCTGCGCCGCAGCGCGAACGCAATTCTCGCTCAGTGGAACATAATGGGGATTGCCCGGGACGATGAAACGCTCGGTGTAGCGAGCGCGCAGCGAATCGAGGTGCACCTCCTCGGTCCACGGCACGTCAAGCGTGGCCGCCACGTTCGCGATGCCCTCTACCGCCTCGGCATTCGGCTCGGCGGCGAACACGGCGGCGAGCGCCGCGTACACATTGCACGCCGCGCGCGCTTCAACGCGGCTTTGGCTGTATGCAGAAGTTTGCATAACGTCTCCTAAAAAGAAGCCGGCGGCCAAAAATGGGGAGCCGACCGCCGGCACGGGGAGGAATCGCCCGCGCGGTTGGCGCAGGCGAGTTGGGCGGCCGCGCCCGACGCCAACACGCGGCAATCGGGCGGGCCGAAGATCTAAAGCAGCATTGCCGTGGGCAGCGCCGCCATGATCACGAGATAACGCAGCATGAAGCCGCCGACGAGCACGCAGCATTCCGCCACGCAGGGAAGCGCGCCTTTGGAAAGCTCTTCTTTGGAGCGCATCGCGAGCTCGATCGCAATCGGAGCCGCCAAGCCCACAACAACCAGGCCCAGCCAGAATGCGACCGCATACGAGCCCGTCGTAAGATTCGCCACCGACGCCGCAGCAGCCGCCGCAGCCGAGCCGTCGATCGCCTGGGTAGCGAACAGAAGCACGGCAATAAGCGCGACCTCGATCACGGGCAGCGCCAGGCCCGTGACGTGCGTGAAATGCATGGCCTCAAGCTCGGGCGCCTTCATGATGTGCGCCGCGAGCACCACCACAGCAAAGCCCGCAGAGGCCGCCGACACTACGAACAGCACCGGCAAAATGGCCGGGTTCCACAAGGGAAACGCCAGATGGGCATCGCCAAGCAGCGCGCCGGTATAACCGGCCACACCCAGCGCGAGCAGCATACCAATCACATCGAGCGCCTTCGGGGTTTTCTTCGTGCGCCATTCGAGAATGATGGCCACGAAATCGAGCACCAGGAATGCCGACAGCAGCACGACGCCCCACATCATGATGGAGCTCGTGTTGGCGAGCAGGCCCACAAAGCGCAACGGGTTCATAAGGCCCGCGCGCGCGTCGACCATAAGCAGCAACGTGCCGCCGCCCACCGCCACAAGCGCGATAACAAGACCGGCAAGCTTCACCTTGAAATCGTTCGGCCGGCGCCAGCCGACGATCGAAGCGAGCACGAACGCGCCCGCGCCCATGCCAGCCAAAAACAGATAGGTCGCGATAATCCAATCCCATACCATGGCGATCACCCCTCGTACTTCTTCGCGACGTTGCCGCCACGATGGATCGCCGATGCAACCGGCGCATCAAGCGTTTCGGAAAGGCCCACATACGTGACCTGCGGCTTAAGACCGAGGTCGGCGTAAAGCCCCTCGCTTCCCAGCTCGGCGATCTTTTTCGAGATGTCGCTTTCGGGGTCGTTCAAATCGCCGAAATAGCAGGCACGCGTGACGCATGTGCTTACGCACGCGGGCAAAAGCCCATTTGACGTGCGGTGGTAGCAGAACGTGCACTTGTCCACCTCGCCGGCGTCATTCACCCAGCGAACCTGATAGGGGCAGGCCGCCATGCAGTATTTGCAGCCGATGCATTTATCGGCGTCGACGAGCACCACACCCTCTTCGGTTTTGAAGCTCGCGCCCGTGGGGCACACCTTCACGCACGGGGCGTCTTCGCAGTGGTTGCACAATTTGGGCATGTTCGCGCGGCACGTGCGGCCGTCGACGGTCACATCCCAGCTTTCAACCCACGTGTTGAAGCTGCCCAGCGGCACATCGTTTTCCTGCTTGCAGGCAACGGCGCACGCGTTGCAGCCGATGCACGTCGACAGGTCGATGAGCATGCCGAATCGTTTTTCTTCGCTCATTGCAGACACCCCCTTTAGGCCTTCTCGATCTTGTACATGCCGCCCGAACGTCCCGGCGAATTCGCATCATGGTCAACAAGCGGGTAAATCACGCCGTCGTCAAGCTTCGGGTCGAGCATGGTTTGAAGGTGGACGCCGGAGCCGACCTCTTCGCTGCCTTCGAAGGTATCGCCGTCGATGCTGTAGGTTTTCGCCCCATAGGAGTGGTGCCCATAGCCATAGGCCACGCCGAACGTGCCTTTCGCGATGCCCGCGCGCACCATGGCCTCACCCTGCATCACATCGCCGCCCGGGTTGGTGATGCGCACCTGATCGCCATCGTGAATACCCAGCTCAGCAGCGTCTTCCAAGTTGATTTCCAAGTAATTCGAGGCGCACAGATCGCGCATGATCGGATTGTTCGCCTGCATGGAAATAGAGCGGAAGCGCGGCTTGTAGTTCGTGGAGCGGAACGGAAATTCCTTCGCGTCGTAGGCCTCGGCGATCGGCGTGCGATCGCAGAAATCTTCAGGGACCCAACGCATGGCGCCATCGGGATATTCGCCCGTGAAGTTGTTCTTCTGGGCGCCCTTCGCCTCGCTGTAGATATAAGCGAGGTATTCCGCCGCGAACGCGCTTTTGCCGTCTTTTTGGCTGGTCTCGATGGGCCAGAAACGACCGCCGCGCGAAAGCACGTTGAGCACCTTGGGCCATTCCTCGGCAGAAACCGCCTGTTCCCATTCCCTAGGCAGCTCGTCGAGCGCCTGCGTGCGGATGTCTTGCTCGGAAATATCGTCAACGGGCTTGGTGTCGTAGGCGAGGTTCGCCACGGCCTTCAAGAAATAGTCGCACGCATCGTTAAGAGGCCACTTCTTGCCATCGACGCCCTCGATGGCGTCTTCGCCGAAACCGGGCAAATCGCACGCGGCCGCGACGTCGCACACGAATGCCTCGAAGCTTGCGCAGCGGCCGTCGGAAAGTTTCATGCTTTCGGGCTCTTTCGCGCGCCAGCGGACCGAGTTGCCCTTTCCGCGCCAGTAGCCCTCGTTGGTCACGACGCCGAAGCTCTCGAACGGCGTAGTGTCGGGCACGATGTAGTCGGCGAGAGAGGCATGCTCGCCCATGAACACGTCGCACGCGATGTGCAGCGGCACGACCTCGGGGTCGCACAGACGCTCGACGACTTCGTCGCGCAGGGCGCCCGGCGTCGCCTGAATGCAATCGTTCATCCACGAAAGCAGAATCTTCGCCTGGTAGGGGTACTGGTTCACGATGGACATAAGCGCCTGGTTGTCAGAGGTTTGCGAGCCCGCGAACCATGGCAGCTTGGGCGTGGGACTCTTCTCGCCCGCAGCGACGCGCGCCTTATATTCGTCGGTCGCCGTCCATGCTTTGCCGGTGCGGCAGATATACGCTGCGGTTTTCGCAGAAACCGCCGGCTTGTTCGCGATAGTCGCCAGCTTGTAGCGTGCGCCGTCGGCCGTCGTTTTCGCGCCCACGCGGTACACGTTGCAACCGCCCGTCATCTGGTTGGAGCCAACCATGGCGTTCAGCACGCGGAACGCGAACGTGGCGTCGGTTCCGTTGACGCACGTCGTACCGCCCAAACCGCGGGCGGAAGACTTCGTACCGTGACCGAAGAATTCCTTCGAGATGCGCTTGATTTCATCGACGGGAACACCGCAAATCTCGGAATATTCCTCGATGGTGTGCTCGTAGACGTTTTCCTTCAAGAACAGCCAGCTCGAACGCACCTGCACACCATTGACTTCGCCTTCGAATTCGAGCGTGCCGTGCGTGGCCGACGTATTGATGGCGGGCTCACCGGTTTCTTTGTCGATCACCACGTAATACGTGGGCGTGGTGGTGGCTTTGGGGTCGGCTTCGGGGGTTTCGAGACCCGCATCGGCCGGGCGCATGAGCTTGCGATAATTCTTGTGGTTGGGGTCGACGATCACCAGGTGCGTCGCATTGGTGTAGCCGGCATAGCCGCCAGCGACCGCCGCCTTGTAATTCGCGAACTCGAGAATCTCGGGCGTCGTGAGGCCCTCGTCGAGCGCGTATTGGATAACGGCGAGCGAGAACGCAGAGCTCGTGGCCGTTTTCGTGGGAACCCAATGGATGTTGGGGATGGTGGGAGTAACGCACCCGTTGCCCAGAACGGGGTCGAGCACGTCCATTTTCGCCTTGCCCGATTTGAGCAATTCGACGGTTCGCTTCGCAATGCCTTGGAAGCTTTTGCCCGTGGCGCCCGGGAAGCCGCCCATCCACAGGACGTACTCGCCTTCCTCGAGGTCGGGCTGGGTGTTGCGTGTAGCAGATTCTGTCAACGCACGGTTGACCTGGGAGCCGCCTCAAGTAGCGGCGTGGCCGTATTGGTTGATGGAGCCGAAGCAATTGGTGAAGCGTGTGCCGATGATGGTGCGCCCATCGCCGCGGCCGCCGAGCAGCACGAACTGGTTCGAGATGGGGCCCAAGCTGGGGCAGTCGGCATTCATAGGAGTTTTGGTGTCGTGGAGCGCTTTGAAGCCTTCGACTTCGCGATCTTCGCCAGCATCGGCGAACAGCTTGCCGCCTTCGGTCACTTCCTTGATCAGCTGTTCCCAGCTAATCGCCTTCCATTTCCCCTCGCCGCGCTTGCCGGCGCGCTTCAGCGGCACCGTGATGCGATCGGGCTGGTTGTACGTGGTTTGCGTGCCCTGACCGCGGCCGCATACGGTGCCGCGCGACAGGTTGCCCTCGCCGTTGGCAAAACTCATAGATTTGTACGCCTTTTCGAGCGGCTCATCGAAATTCAAATACGGAAACGCGCTCGACGGGTTGTAGGGATTGCCGCCCACAGACAGCAAGCGCCCCGTCGCGCGGTCGAGCTTCAAGCGATTGCCGCAGCTGCTGTAGCAGCCCAGGCACGCGCTGTAGCGCACGACCACGTCTTCATTGATGGACACTTCCCCGTTTTGGCGTCGACGGTCGCCTCAGCAGGCTGGCCGTGACGCTGTTCCGGATACTCGGCGGCAACGGCGAGCGTTGCAGGCTTTGCCACCGCACCGGCACCCGCGATCGACAGCGCGCCCAAAGCAGCAGACGCCTTGACGAACGTGCGCCGATCGAGATTGATTGGTTTCATCTTCCCCCTCCTTTGTTGTGAATAGCCCGAAACCTGATTCAAGAATGCCGCCTTGCGAGGCCAAGCGCATCGTAACGCCATGGTTAGATTCTTTTAATGAATGCAAAACACCAGGTCACGCCTAACCATATCGTGACTATTTTTTATTCGCGGCCACTTTGGGAAAAGAAAGCGCCACCGCTTGGCAAAGCCTGCATTACACTTGCACAAGGGAGCTGAATAATTGCGCAAGGGGGATGCGCCTATGAAGGAAATACGCCGCAGCTGGCGCGAAGCGCTGGGGCTCGGGCTTTTGCTCGCCTGGATGTATTGCTCGTTTTTCTCATGCGGGCTTATTCCTCACGCCAGCGTCTTGCGCAGCTCTGAGCACGTGTGGATCTACGCGGGGCTCGGCATGGCGATTACCGCCCTGTGCCTTGTCGCGCTGCGGGCGCGCACGCCATTCGCCGGGAAAACCACGGCGGGCGCCATCGGAGCGGCCGCCGCTGGCGTTGGATCGCTTCTTATATGGCTGAGCTTTTTGCACGAATCATGGAACGTGCCCGTCTCGGCCGCAGGCGGCCTTTTGGCCGGGTCGGGCCTGGCCGTGATGGCGGTTATTTGGTGCCAGCGGCTCAGTGGCTTTAAGGTATCGAAGCTCGAAGCCGCCGTGCCTATGGCCTTTATGCTCGCATTCGCAACGTATTTCGTGCTGCTCGCGATCAAGGGGCCCCTATTCGCCGTCGCCTGCATACTCATGCCCATCGGCAGCATGGCGCTCGCGTTTCGATGCGCCGATTTCTGGACGTGCCCTTTCGTTGGGGAATGTGCATGCAGCTCGAACAAGCCCATCGCGGGACGCATAGCGCCTCAGCTGAAAAGCATGGCCCCCTTGCTTGCTATGTACTGCCTGTTCTGGGTGCAGTTCTCGTCATTTCGCGTCATATCGTCGCCCAGCGTGGTAGGCGACCGAATCATGCACTACCTGGTTCCGTTTTCATGCGCGGCAGCGGTGGCCGTGGGCATGTTCCTGCTGTGCCTACGCCATGTGCGTTTCCTGAATTATTCGCTCATGTATCGCTGGAGCATGCCGCTTATGGTGCTCGGTTGCGGCATTTTCGCCATGGGTCCCAATGCGCTGTACGACTACAAAAGCGTGGCATACGCCGCGAACTTTCTCGCGGTATTCGGCGCGCAATTCACCATTTGGGTCGTAACGCCAAAACATGTATGTCGCGCAGGCTTCAACCCCGTTGTGGCCATGGCGAGCTTTGTGGCCGCCGAAGGATTGGGCATCGTCTGCGGGCTGGCCTTTTCGCTTCCCGCCGTGGGACATGAGGAATCGCTTACCGGCGCGGCGACGCTCATCACGGGAGCGGCCGTTTTAGCCGCGATGGTGTTCGGGTTCAATCCCGATTGGTTTTTCGCGGGCCGCGCGAAAAACCCGTTGTTCTTAGCGAAGGAGGAAGCGCCCGAGAACGAGAAGCCGACGGGCACGGCTCAAACAAGCAGCGGCGCGAAATCTCCCGACGCGGCGCTGCAGCCCGCGGAAAGCGCTTGCAACGCCGGCGCCGAAAGCAAGACGCCAACCGGCGCCACGTCGATATCGCCTTCCCTATCTGAGTTATTCGAATTGCAAGCTCGTTCACTGCAGCGGCAATACGGCCTTACCGAACGCGAAACCGAGATATGCGCGCTGCTTTTAGCCGGTCGCAGCCGACCTTATATTCGCGACGAGCTCATTATCTCGTTGAACACCGTACACGCCCATGCGCGCAATATTTTCTCGAAATGCGGCGTGCATTCCCAGCAAGAACTCATGGACCTGCCGAAAGCCATGGCAGAGCACGACGCCGCAAGAAAACAACCCTCTTGATGGCAGAAAATCCGAGATTTGCAGCCAAATCTGAAGCGAAATGCAAGCATCGAATACAAAACCCCAGCTCAGAAAAAGCTCGCAATTCTAGCGCAAATCACTTCGTCGGGAATTGCCGCGAAATTCGCTGCAAAACTCGGATTTCTTGCCAACAAAAGGCCATTTTCCTTGTTGAAGCCAAACCCCTGCAGCGTTTCGCCCGCTACTCCACGGTTTTCGTGGCAACTAGCGCGATGCCCGTGCCCGCCACGTTTTCGAGCAGCGTATCGCCCTCGCGTACGGGCGGTTGCACGCGAAGGGCGCGAATTTCCTCGAGCGCGGCGCGCATTCGATCTTTCGCGATGGGCTGCGCCGTTTTCGCGCTTACCGGACGCAAACGTCCCTCGACGGGAACGGCCGCCGTTACCATGCGCACGGGATGCGTGGCCTCTTGGCGTGCGTAGTCTTTACCGCGGCGGCATGTATAGCCCACAACGCCCGTCACATCCAAACCGGCCGGCCCTTGTTGCAGCATCACCGTAAGCCTGCAGCCCAGCGGGCAGCAAATGCACGTGTACACTTCCTCATAGGCGCGCGCCGGCGTACCCGTTTGAACAGGCCCTTCCTTGCGACGCTCGGCAACGCCCCGCCAACGCGGCGGTTGATTCTGCACGTTTTTTTCCTCGATCATCGCGCACCGCCTTCCCCTTGTGCGTCAGCTGGCTCGATGCGCACTAACACCTCGGCCGCGCCCTCAAAGGCCGCACCCGGCAGCGCAACGCTTTGCATCTCTGCCGGCACGGCAACCAGCACGCGCCGGCGCTTCACCAATTCAACTTCGCCTGTGGCCTGGCGCTTTTCAATGACAATGGCCGCATTCTCGAACGAAGCCGATGTGCGGAAGCGCAATGTGACGCGCTCGGTCGCAGAGTGCACGAATTGGGGGACGATGTAGCGCACGCCATCGCCCGCGCAGGTAGGCACAGCGCCGTCACGCGATGTAGTCGCAGGCGGCGTTGCATTAGGCGTCACGGCTCGACGCAGTGCGCGGCGAGCGGCCGCAGCACCCGCATGATCGCCCTCGTCGGACACGAAATCGACCAAATCGTGAATATGCAGCGCGTTGCCGCAGGCGAAAAGACCCAATGCGCTGGTTTCGAAGCGGTCGTCGACAATCGCCCCGCCCGTCATGGGGTCAAGCGCTACGCCCGCCTCGGTCGCAAGCGCATTTTCGGGAATAAGCCCCACCGAAAGCAGCAACGTATCGCACGGAATGCGGCGCTCGGTGCCCTCGATTGGCGCGTAACGCTCGTCGACCTTGCTCACCACGACGGCTTCGAGGTGGGATTTCCCTTCTATACCCACCACGGTTGTCGATGTATGCAGGGGAATGCCGAAATCGTCGAGGCATTGCACGATATTGCGCCGCAGGCCGCTCGCCGTGGGGTTGATTTCGAACACGCCCGCCACGTGCGCGCCCGCGAACGTGAGGCGACGGGCCATGATGAGCCCGATGTCGCCTGAGCCCAGAATGACGACCTCGTGCCCCGGTGCGCAACCCTGCAGATTCATGAAATTCTGCGCCGACCCAGCCGAGAACACGCCCGCAGGTCGCGTGCCCGGCGTTCCCAAGGCGCCCGCACCCCGCTCACGCGAACCCGTGGCCAGCACTGCTGCGCCCGCACGGATTGTGCGCTCCCCCGCTGGCGACACAGTTTCAACCGCGATGTCGCGCACGCCCTCAAGGCCGTTCTCGATACGCAGCACGCTCGCGTCACGCACCACGTCAACAGCCAGGCCGTCAAGGGTCGCCAGTTCGCGCGAAGCGTATTCGGGGCCCGTCAATTCCTCGCCGAAACGATGCAGGCCAAAGCCATTATGAATGCATTGCTTCAAAATTCCGCCTTGCCGGCTCTCGCGATCGACGAGCACAACGCGAGCGCCTTCGCGCGCGGCCGATGCCGCAGCGGCGATGCCCGCCGCGCCACCGCCTATCACGGCGACGTCATAATCGGTCGCACCGAAGCCTTCGGGGGCAAGTGCACCTGCCGTATGGCACGAGCACGCGCCAATCGCATGTGCCGCTTCGACAGCAGCAAGGTCTGCGTAGTGTTCGGGCGCCGCAGCCACGACGCTCGAGTCGGCAAAGCGTTTCGGCAGGTGGTCGGGCGAAACGCCCGTCTCGCGCGCAATCACTTTCGCCAACTCGGGCGTGCAAAAACCGCCATGGCAGCGACCCATCATGGCGCCCGTGCGCCATTTCAGCGTATCGAGGCACAACACGGGAAGCGTCGTGCGCAGCACCGCAACCACGTCTGCCTCGGTCACCTCGCAGCAGCGGCACAAAATATGGCCCATGGCGGGGTTTTCGGCAATAGCCTTCGCGCGCCGCGAATCGCCCATGGTCTTAAAGGGCGGTTGCAGTTCAAGCACAGGGTTGAACTGCGCGTTTTCGCCAACACCAAGCTTCGCGGCAATTTGCCGCGCAATATCTTCGGCCACCGCCGGTGCAGAGGTGAGCCCCGGCGACTCGAAACACGCAATGTCGAAGAAGCCGGGCGCCTGCGGCACCTCACCAATCTCGAAATCGCCCGTATCGCCCGTGGCGCGCACGCCCGCGAAGGTGGTAATGCGCCCGCGCATGTTCAGTGCTGGGTAGGTTTTCCTCGCCGCCGACGCGATTTCGTCCAGGCCCTCGGCAGTTGTTGCCGTCGCGTCTTTATCGGTTTGCACGACGGCATTAGGGCCAACGAGCAAATTCCCATGCACGGTAGGGCTCACCAAAACGCCCTTTCCCGCTTTTGTGGGAGCCTGAAACATCGTATGCGCAAACAGACCGCCCATATCGGTATCCATCAGGCTGTATTCGCCGCGACGGGGAGTTATTGAAAATGCATGAGGCGCCACCATGTCGTGCACCTCGTCGGCATGCACGCCCGCGGCGTTCACCACCACGCGCGCGTGCACGGCTTCGGCGCACAGCCCGTCGACGTTTTCGACGCGCAGCACATAGCCGCCATCCTCGACCGCCGAGATCGCCGCAACGCGACTGTCGAAATGGAATTCGACGCCGTTGCGCGCAGCGTTTTCGGCGCTGCGAAACGCCACGGCGTACGGGTCGCAGATGCCGCCCGTGGGCACAAGCAACGCGCCAAGCGCTTCAGGCGAAACGTTCGGCTCAAGTTCGCGCAACTCGGCAGCGTCAATCACGCGCAGGCCCTCGACGCCGTTTTCTTCGCCCCGTTCGCGCAGGCCTTGTATTGCCGCAAATTCGTCTTCGGTAAACGCGAGTACCATAGAACCGTTTTGAATATAAGGAATTCCCAGCTCATTAGCCCATCGCGGGTAAAGTTTCGCACCGGCCACATTGTATCGCGCCTTGCGCGTGCCGGGTTTAGGGTCGTAACCCGCGTGCACGATTCCGCTGTTCGCGCGCGTGGCCCCATCGGCCACGTCGAGCCCCGCCTCAAACACCGCAACGTTCATAGAGAAGCGGGCGCATTCCCGAGCCGTGCAGCATCCGGCCACGCCCGCGCCCACAATGGCGACATCGTATTCGCGCATGGAACCCCCTTGGGACGACAATGGTTTTATGCTACATCAGTGAACTATCTCGCCGAACCCAGGATGCAAGAAAAGGCCGGTTTTGTACGGTGGCGTGCTGCAAACCGGGGCGCCAAGTCCCTCGGGAAAGGCGTTTTGCCAAACGCGCACCGCAAAAGCGCCGCTTTGGCGGACGGACGGCATTAGCCATCGAACACAACTCAATTTTTCTTGCAGAAAAGGCCCGTTTCCCCGCGTAACCAAACACAGCTCACATTTTCTTGCAGCCCAGTCTACCGGCCAAGCAACGCACCGATTGCTGGCGTTGGTACCGCTTGCGGACCCCCAACAAACCGGCAGGATGCATGCCGAACGACCTGAAGCGCCTCCTACCGCGCCGCTATAGTTCCTCGTTGCGCTCGAAGAATGCCGCAGCGTTTTCAAAGCAGATGGCATCGGCTATCTCGCGACCAAATTCTTTCGCGAAAAGCACGTGGAGTTCGCCGACGCGTTCGGCCGGGGCAAGCCAACTTGGCACATCGCACCCATCGTAGTCGCTGCCAAGCGCAATGGCATGCTCGCCGCCCAGCTTCAAGAAATGGTCGATATGGAACAGCACGTCATCACGCGTTGGATCAGTACCGTCTTCGCGCACGAATTCGCGGCAGAAATTGAAGCCCGCAATACCGCCACGGTCGACCAGCGCACGAAACATATCGTCGGTAAGATTGCGTGGATGGCCGCACACGGATCGCGCATTCGAGTGGGACGCAGCGAAGGGCCGGGAGCTTTCGCGCACCACATCCCAGAAGCTTCGGTCGTTCAAGTGAGACACGTCAACCACTATGCGACGCTGCTCCATGGCATGCACAACGCGCGCGCCGAACTTGGAAAGCCCGTCGGTCGTTTGGTTGCCCGACGCGATGGCGTTCTTCCCATTCCAAGTGAGCGTGAGCATCTTCACGCCCGCGTCAGCGGCCTCGCGCAAGCGGTCGAGCGACCCGTCGAGGAACGAAGCGCCTTCAATCGTGAACATGCCCGCGCATTTGCCGTTTTCTACGATTTCGCGAATGCCGCGAGCATCGAGCACCTGCTCGATAAGCGTCGAATGCTGGCGCAACTGACCCTGGAAATAATCGCGCACCGCGCAGAACACCTGCCAACCCCAATCGGCCGGCATGTGGTCGGGGACAAACGCCGCGAAGCACTGGCACCAGGCATAGCGCGCCTTCGCCATGCGCCCGAGCGCGATGTGACAATCGTTGTCAGCGAGCGACGCCATGCGATTGTCGGGAATCGCCGCATCCTGTGCAGCAAACCCCGCATCGGGAAACGCCTCGTGCAGCGCAAGCCTGTCAAGCGTGTCGCAATGCAGATCGAAAATGTAGGTGGGCGAAGTTTCGAATGGCATTTACCTCTCCTTTTTCGGCGCCGGAATCATCGGGGCAAGCAGTTGCAACGGCGCCCCGCGTAACCGCAACCTCAGTTTCTGGCACAAAATCCGATTTTCGGGGAAATTCGCGACCTCTTTCGCCTTGCAAGGGCCCCTGATGCCGTCGACAACGTCTAATTTGCAATATATACCTTGCTTTTATGTTCCAGACGCCGCTCTTTTTTACATCTACTCCCCTGTAACTAGAATTCGTGCCACAAAATCACAGTTTTCATTACGCGCGCCAACGATAACCGCACGCGTCTTTATCAAGCCGAGGTGCTCCACCGCAGAAGGCAAACGGCTACGCCGATTGCAAGCTTGCAACATTCCTCCGAGAGCAATCGCCATTTCGCGTCGAAGGCGCCAGCGACATCACGCAATTGGGGTAACCCAAGCTGAATATTCTTCAAGGCCGCAAGCAACCAGCTTCGCATAACGCCCCTGAACGGCTTTCGTTATGGGGCCGGGTTTTCCAGGCTCGGCGGAAAGCACGAGCTTTTCGCGCTTGCCCGGCATGCCAACCGTCCGCCCGTCGACCGACGACACAGGCAAAACACCCGCAATCCCGTCGCAGAAGAACACCTCGTCAGCGCAGTACAAATCCGCGCGAGTTATGCGTTCCTCGACGATGGGTATGTCGAGGTCCATCGCAAAATTGATCACCGTATCGCGCTCGACCGATTCGCGCACGCCGCACGACACGGGCGGCGTAGACAGCACGCCATCGCGCACCGTGAACAGCGCCGCGCCCGCGCACGAACACACGTCGCCCGCTTCGTCTAGAAGCACTGCCTGGCCAAAACCGCAAGCCCTTGCATCGCGCAATGCGAATTCGGCATTCGCGCGCATGGCGACCAGCAACGCCTGAGGGGGCAGCGCGTTGTTCGAAATTGCGCGCCACGAAGAGATGCAGGCCGATATGGGCTCGTCGCACAAAGAGGGCGCAGGCGTGCAGAACATCGCAACCGACACCTCGGGGGCGCACCCAGCCTCGGGGGCGCTCATATACAGCACCATCATGCGCACGTTTCCCGAAGAAAATTCGCCCACCGACGCGGTTTTCGCCACGGCGCCCTGAAGCTTGTCGGCCGTGAACGGAACATCCATCTGGGCAATTTTCGCCGAGCGCAAAAATTGCCGCACGTGGTCGGCCACGCGAAGCGCGAACACGCCAGTTGCACCCGAAAAGACAGGAACGTCTTCCAACACGGCCATTCCGTTCGCAAGCGACGGAGAATCCACGCGGCACGCGGCATCGGACTGCGTCACAAACGTGCCGTTGAGCCACACGGTTTTCAGTTTTTGCATCGTTCCTGCTTTCGGTTCAAATAGGTGTAGTCCAAATCAAGGGCGCTGCAACCCGGCCCGCCACGCAACCAGCCGATTAATCGTCGTACACGTTATCGAGGGGGGTGTGATCCCACTTCACTGGAGCGCCGCACTCCTGTACGCTGCGCACGGCAAGCACCTCCATGGCATCGACGACCACCATGCCATGCGACTTCGCGGGCGCATTGATAACCGAAAGCTCGGTGCAGCCCAGAATCACGCTATCGCAGCCCTGTTCGCGCAAATGCGCGCTCACCTCGTCAAACGCGCGCATGTTCGCCGGTCGGCCACGCTTCACGTCGTCGTAAATGATGCTCATGACCTTTGCCTGGTTTTCGGCATCAGGCAGCACAACCTCAAGTCCCTCGGCCTCGAGCGCGTCTTGCAGAACGCGCGCGTGGCCCGTGCCATCGGTCGCCATAATGCCCACTCGACGCTTGCCCGCAAGCGCCAAATAGCGCGCCGTTTCACGCGGCATATGCACCAAATGCGCAGTTTTCAAGCCGGCCGTCCATTCCTCGCTGCGGTAATGACCGGTCACACACGCGGTGGCCAGCACTTCGCAACCCAAATCTTCCAGTTCGAGCGCGGCCTCATGCAACGGCGGCAAGTACGATTGATCGCTTTTGCCCAAAATATACGCCGTGCGATCGGGCGTCTGCGGACGATTCAGAATAGTGATATCGAGGTGGTCCTGGTCGGTTTCCGCCTCGGTCAAATCGATGACGCGCTCGAACAGCGTCGCCGTCGCCGCCGGGCCCAAGCCGCCAATTATGCCAAGCTTCTTGTAGTTTTGATTGCCCATGAGAAGCCTTCTTTCCTCATCATCGGCGGCCGCACGCCCATTCGAGCCTTTCGCCCGCCCGACTTCCAAGCTACTTGCTCATGGATTATAATCCCGTGCGTTTCACCCTCGCGACGATAGCAAAGATACGGTAAGGAATCCATGGACCCCATCACGCTGCTCATTGTGTGCCCGCTTGTATTTCTGGCGATGCTCGTCGACGCCATCGCCGGTGGCGGAGGTCTTATTTCGCTTACCGCGTACCTGGTTGCAGGGCTGCCGGCGCACGTAGCGCTAGGCACCAATAAAGTTTCCAGCGCCATTGGCACGGTTATCGCCACGGCGCGCTTCGCGAAAAGTGGCCTCATCAAGGTGAAGCTGGCCCTCCCTGCCGTAGTGTTCGCGCTTGCCGGGTCGTTCGTGGGCGCGCACATTGCGCTGCTCACACCCGATGGCGTAATTCAGGCCATTATGGTGTTCGCGCTGCCCATCGTGGCGTTTTTCGTGCTGCGCAAACGAGCGCTCGATGTGCCGGCCGACGTGCGCATCTCGGCGCGCAAGCAAATCGTCATCATCTCAGCGGCATCGTTTTTCTGTGGCATGTACGACGGATTTTATGGCCCAGGAACGGGCACATTCATGCTGATCGCGTTCACGGCGGCGGCCAAGCTTCCCGTGCGCGAGGCAAATGGCGAGGTGAAATGCGCAAACCTGGCATCGAATGTGGCAGCGCTCGTAACGTTCGCGATAAACGGCGCCGTGTACTGGCAGTTGGGGCTCATCGCCTCGGTGTTCGCAATCGCCGGCAGCTACGTTGGATCGGGTCTCGTCATGAAAGACGGCGCCAAAGTGGTACGCCCCGTCATGCTGGTGGTTCTGGCGCTGCTGTTCGTGAAGGTGCTGTTCGATTTGTTCGCATAAAAAAGGCCGGGCGCCCATTACGACAGCCCGGCCTTTTCGGCATATATGAGGTTGACTGAAAACTTACAGTTCCTGCTTCACATTCCAGCCCATGACAAATGCACCACCGGCGATAAGGAAGGACACGAATTGGTTCGACAGGGCCTCTATGGAGCTGCCGCCCACGAATCCGGAAATAAGGCCGATGAGGGTCACCGCCATGCCGATGCCAGTGAACACCAGATAGGCCATGATCTTCTCGGGGTTCTTCGCGCCGCGACGGCCAAGCAGCCCAACGATCACGAACAAAATGGCCTCCATGAGCAGCGAGGCCGCAAGAGCGCCGCCCAGAATGCTTGCATCGATGCCCGAAACATCCACGTCCTCATACATAAACGAAGCGTCGCACGCCCCGAAGCCAAAGGCCGCAGCGAGCAGGGCCAGAACAACGGCCAAGCCGAGCATGAAGTTCGAATAGAGCTTCAACGATTGAACGCGTTTTTCAAGCATGGAAAATCCTTTCTGAAAAGCCGGCCTCTGCAAAGCCCGGCTTTGTGAGCCTACAAGAATATTTCACCATACATTTGTCCAAAAGCATTCATGAATTTTCCTATCGAGGCAAGTTTTAGCAGAGGGGTAGCAAAAGGCCCGGCATGCTACCGGGCCCGACGTCAAAATATTTCGCTTTTGCGCTTTCGTCTATACGAATTTGCCAATGAGGAAGCCAGCAATCACGCCCACCATGGCAACCACCACCGTGAACACGCTGACCAGCCAATCGTGACGGCGATCCTCTTGGCGATGACGCTCGAGGCGCTGGATTTCGGCGCGCTCGGAATCGATGAAGCCCACGTAGGAATAACCCTTGGCCAGCACTTCGACCACATACGGGTTGCCCTCTTTGTAAATAGCGCCGATCATGCCCATCTGGTCGAGGCGACGCATGGCCGCGCCGGCCTCGGTATCGCGCTTGATGAACGCAAGCGGAGCCTGACGGCCCTCTTGCCTACGCGCGGTTTCGAGCTGGATAAGCCGGCGAAGAACTTTTTCGTCGTATGTGCTCAGCCTGTCTTGCATGCTCGAAGCCCTTCCCCAAGTCGCGAGAATCGCACGCGCGCCAGCCGGCCGCATGCGACGATTACCAAAAGATACGGACAGTATAGCGCGACACGGCGGCGCTCTTGAAAAATCGTCATCGTATAGGCGGAAAACCTTGGAGGAATTTGGGCGGCCCCTGCAGAACCGAAGCAGAACCCATGCAGAACCGAAGGCCGAATCATCTGCTCCGCTCCCTCGCGAAACGTTGGTGGTACCCTGGTAGCCGTTTGATTTTGACGCAAGGGAGACCGGCATGGAACAAGCAAGCCTTTTCGACAATATCGCCAGCGACGCGCACGCAGACGGCGAGACGCCCGAGCACGTCGCCGCCGCTGCGCGCGCGGCCGAATTGCGTCACCTGCTCGACTACCACGCATACCGCTACTACATGCTTGATGCGCCCGAAATTACCGACGCCGCCTTCGACAAGCTGCTCGTGGAACTACAGCGTATTGAGTCGAAATTCCCCGATTTGGTTACACCCGACTCGTATACGCAGCGCGTGGGCGGCTACGTGAGCGAACAGTTCGCGCCGGTCACGCATATGGCCCGCATGTATTCCATGGACGACGCCATGGACTTGGGCGAGCTCGATGAATGGCTGCAACGCACCGAAGACGCGCTGGGCGCGGGCAAGGCGGCCTATACGTGCGAACTGAAAATCGATGGGCTGGGCGTTGCGCTTACTTACGAGAACGGAGCCTTCGTACGCGCCGCCACGCGCGGCGACGGCACCACGGGCGAAGACGTGTCGCTGAACGTGCGCACAATCCGCGACGTGCCCATGCACCTTGCCGAGCCCGCGCTCGCGCACATGGGCGCCAATCGCGGTGACCGCATCGAGGTGCGCGGCGAGGTATATATGCCGAAAAACAGTTTCGCCCGGCTGAACGAAGAGGCCGATGCCGAAGGGCGCGACCCTTTCGCCAACCCACGCAACGCGGCCGCCGGCTCGCTTCGCCAAAAAGACCCGAAGGTCACGGCCAAGCGCGACCTGGCAACATTCCTGTATGCCGTGGCCGATACTGAGCCTTTGCATGTGCACTCGCAGCGCGAATTCCTGGATTGGCTGCGCGAGGCGGGCTTCTCGGTGAACCCGAACGTCGCGCGATGCACATCGCCCGCCGAGGTGCACGAATTCTGCGCGAACGCGCTTGAGCATCGCGCCGATTTGAACTATGACATCGACGGCGTGGTAGTGAAGGTCGACGCGTTTGACCAGCAAAGCGACCTGGGCTTTACCGCACGTGCGCCGCGCTGGGCCATCGCGTTCAAGTTCCCGCCCGAAGAAAAGCAGACCGTGCTGCGCGATATCCGCATCCAGGTGGGCCGCACCGGGGTGCTTACGCCGGTCGCCGAGTTCGACCCGGTAACGGTTGCCGGCTCCACCATTGCGCGCGCGACGCTGCACAACATCGATGAAATTCGCCGCAAGAACGTACGCGTGGGCGACACGATTATTGTGCACAAAGCCGGCGACGTGATTCCCGAGGTCGTGGGCCCCGTGTTGGAAAAACGCCCCGAAGGATCGCGCGAATGGCACATGCCCACGCGCTGCCCCGCATGCGGAAGCCCCGTGGTGAACGACGAGGGCGAGGTTGCCTATCGCTGCGTTTCGATGGACTGTCCCGCGCAAACCAAGGAGCGACTGCTGCATTGGGTGAGCCGCGGATGCATGGACGTCGACGGCGTGGGCGAAGAGCTCGTCGACAAGATGCTTGAAGCGGGCCTGGTGCACGACGTTTCCGATTTCTACATGCTCACCGTCGAAAGCGTCTCGCAGCTCGACACGGGCCGCTTCTATACCGCCGACAACGCCAAGCGCGACATCAAAGCGGGCGACCCCATTCCCGTAGGCGCGAAGACCGCCGTGAAAATTTGCGACGAGCTGGAGAAGTCGAAACAGCAACCGCTGGGGCGCGTGCTGTTCGCGCTGGGCATTCGCCATGTGGGCAAAAGCGTGGGCGAAGTGATTGCGGCGAAGTTCCCGTCGATCGACGCGCTTATTGCCGCAAGCGAAGAGGACATCGCCGAGATTGACGGCATTGGCCCGAAAATCGCCGCAAGCGTGAAGCAGTTTTTGGCCGTCCCCGAGAATCTGCAGGTGCTCGAACGCCTGCGAGCGGCGGGCCTTTCGCTGGAAGACAACGCCACCGACGCGGCAGCGCGCGCGGCCTTGGAAACGGGAGTCGACGCGAGCCTGGCCGAAGCGCAGCCCCTATCTGGGCTGACGTTCGTGCTTACCGGCACGCTCGAGCATCGCACGCGCGACGAAGCCGGCGCCGCATTGAAGGCGCTGGGAGCAAAGGTAACAGGGTCGGTTTCAAAGAAAACGAGCTTCGTGGTAGCGGGGCCCGGCGCAGGCTCGAAGCTCGCGAAGGCAGAAAGCCTGGGCGTGGCCGTGCTCGACGAAGCTCAAATGGAAGAAGTGCTGGCCACAGGCGTTGTACCGCAAGCAGAATAGCGGACATACCGGCGAAGCAGGCGCAGCGGGACTGCCCGCTGCGCCGCTGCGAAAGGGCGGCGGGCGCACATGTTCACGACGACAAAAATCGTAGGGATAGTGCATCACCTTTCCATTTTGCGCGACTAAATGTCAAAAAAGCGACCTTTAGTGCACCTTTCTATTGGGGCGCGCAAAGGCCGCTTTTTCAACTTGTGACATTTCCGCAGGTCAGAAGACTCGTTTGTTCTACGTTGCCAATTGCGAAACGTTCTAAGATGCCTATCCATATAGAAACAGTGCACTAAAGCTTCGATTTCTGCCACGGCATAGCGACGGCAGCAGCCGAACGTTCGGCTCCGCGCTTACCAGAGGGTATTCGTGCGGTCGCGGCCGATTGGCAAACTGAACACGATGGTGTTCACGGCGTACACGATGGCGAACAGCCCCAGAAACAGGCCGATTGAAGACGGGAACACGCAGATGAGCACGCCCAGCGCGATTTCTGCCACGCCCGAAATACCCACCATGGAGCCAAGGCCGGCTCCCATCAGGAAAAACGGCCTTGACGCAACAAGCTGCACCACGCCGAAAATCACGATGCCCAACCCAAAAGCCCAAGCCATTGCCGCAACGCCAACCGCCGGGAACACCAGCAGCACAACGCCGAGCAGCACGATCATAATGCCGAAGAACAGGCTCCAGCCGCTTTGAGAGAACAGCGTATTGCGATAACGCACGTACGACGCAACGTCGATGCCTCCCGCGATGATCACAAAAACGGCGATGACCGTCGAAATGCCCATAAGTACCTCGAACGGGCAGAATACGCATACCAAGCCGAAGGCGAGCAGCAGCATGCCCGAAAGCAACTGCAGCCAATTCACCGACCCGCCGCTGCGCCCAGGGCGGAACTCGTCGCGCGAGTCGAGCACTTCCACATGAATATTGTCGTTCGACATTGCAGCCTCCTTCAGCCAAGCCGCATTCTTTATTCCCATTGTATATAGGGCCACGGCCATTATGCAAAAGACGACGAGGCTGTTTGTTTCCAAAATGTGAAATGGGTCAAAGGAGCTGGTCCCTTTGACCAACAACGGAACGGAATCGAGTGAAACAAGAGACAAGTCCCCGCCCCAGTCTCGGGTTGTGCCTATGGGACAGGGTATGGGACGGGGGACAGTCCCCTGTCCCATACCCTGTCCCACTTCAGCGCGCGATTACTTGGCGGATTTCGCGCGCAAACCGCGCACAGCCTTGGGAAGGTGGGCAACCACGTCTTCGGCTGTCACGCACAGCTCGTCGGAGTCGGACGCGGCAAGCACGCCGGCGCGAGCGTGCAGGTATACGCCCAGAGCACAAGCATCTTTGGGGTCGACAGCCTGGGCGAGCAACGAGCCGATGATGCCCGCGAGCACGTCGCCCGTGCCGGCTTTGGCAAGCGCGGGCGTTCCGCAGGTAAGCTGCAGCACGTCGTTGACGCTTTCCTCGTTGCCGTCAGCAATATAGGTGTCGGGACCTTTCAGCACGCAAATCACGCCCAATGCTCGGGCAATGAGCAACGCATCGGCCGCGGCGGCGGGCACGTCCTGCTTCTCGGCATGAAGGCGCTGCGCTTCCAAATCGGACGCATCGAGCGAGGCGAGAATGCGTGCGGCCTCACCGCCGTGCGGAGTGATAATAGTTGGGTACCCATCAATAAAACGTTTTCGCAACGCCGCCTTGCCTTCGTCGGTATGCGTTGCGGTCAAGCCTCCGCCATCGATGAGCACGGGCTCTTGGGCGTTTTCGAGCACATCGAGCACGCACGCAGCCGACGCTTCAACACCCGCGAAACCGCAACCCACAACCGCAGCGCGTGGATGGCGCTCGCTGGTTGGATGGATGCATTCCGCATACGATTCAATGGGCCAGCACACGCATGACGGTTGAAGCACATGCAACGATGCGGCCGTTTCCATCGACGCGTACACCTCAATATAACCAGCGCCAAGTCGCGATGCGGCCATGGACGCAAGCACGCCTGCGCCGGGATAGGTCGGCTCGCCCACCACCAACTCGCACACGCCGCGCGTGTACTTGTTGTCGTTGACAGAAAGCGTCGGCAAGAGGCGCGCGGCCTTCTTGGAAGTGATGGTTTTCATCGAACGCCCCCTTCATTGCGCACGGGCTCGCCGGCGCCTTTCGCTTCGGCGTCGGCCGCGGTTTGCTCGCCCAAATCGTCGAGCATCCCGCGCATTTCCTTGAATTGCTGCGCAAGCTCGGCCTTCACATCGCGTCGCTTCTCGCGCTCGGCCTGCGACGCCTTCGTAATGGCCACGGCGTTTGCGACAGCAACGGAATGGGTATAGGTGATGGACAGGGGCACATCGACAACACCCTGCTCCTCGGCGATGCGGGCCGCGGCGCCATGTAGCGCAATGGCCGGCTTGCCGTGGGAATCGCGCACCACTTCCACATCGCGCATGCCAATGCCGCTAGCCAAAATGCCCGTGCCCAGAGCCTTGCACACGGCTTCTTTCGCGGCGAAGCGCGCAGCGTAATGCGTCGCAGGGTTGCCTTTGCGGTTGCAATAATCCTGCTCGGCATCGGTGAACACCTTGGTCGCGAACGATGGCGTGCGATCGAGAATGCGCCGCATCCGCTCAATTTCAACGATATCGACGCCCAAACCAACCGACACGGCGCCCTCCTATCACGGGACAATTTCTACAGCAGAATTGTAACTTTGCAGAAAAGCCCGCATTCGCGTCCCGTCAAATTCCACAATCTGTTAAGCGTGCGGGAAAGAGCCGCATCTGGGTCGTGGAGGCAGTCCCTTTGATCCATTGCGCGCTCGCCTTGCCCCAGCAGCTTGCCAACCAGCTGGGCCGAGGAGACAGTCCCCCTTGGCCCAGAACCGCCGTTTGACCCAGGCTTTCCCCTACTCGACGGTGACCGATTTCGCCAAATTGCGCGGCTGGTCCACATCGCAGCCGCGAGCGATGGCGATGTCGCGCGCGAACAGCTGTAGGGGCACGCTAGCCGTGATGGCGCTGAAACAATCGCGCACCTTCGGAATGTAAATCACGTAGTCGGCGTGCTTCTTGATTTCCTCGTCGCCCTCGGTGGCGATTGCCACCACCAGTGCGCCGCGCGCCTTGCATTCCTGAATATTCGAAATCACCTTGTCGTACGTGGGGCTCTTCGTGGCCACCACGATAACCGGGAATCCCTCGTCGAGCAGCGCGATGGGGCCATGCTTCATCTCGCCGGCCGCGTACGCTTCGGCATGCAAATAGCTGATTTCCTTGAGCTTCAGCGCGCCTTCGTAGCAAATGGTCGAGCCGATGCCGCGTCCAATGAACAGGGCGTTTTGCGCGTCTTTGCACGCAAGCGCCGCCTCTTCGATGGCGCTGGTGTCGGCCAGGATTTGCTCGATTTGCTGCGCGGTGTCGGCCATTTCGCGGAACAGCATGCGAATCTGCGCCGTGGTAAGGCCGCCGCGAAGCTGGCCCAGCAGCATAGCGAGCAGCGTAAGCGCGGCCACCTGGCCCAGGAAGCTCTTCGTGGCAGCAACGGCGATTTCCTTGTTCGCCTTGATGTAGATAACGCCGTCGCTCTCGCGCGCGACCGGCGAGCCCACCACGTTCGTAATGCCGAACACCTTCGCGCCCTTGATGCGCGCGTCGCGAATGGCGGCAAGCGTGTCTGCCGTCTCGCCCGATTGCGACACTGCCACCACCAGCGTCGACGGCGTGATGATGGGGTTGCGATAGCGGAATTCGCTGGCCACCTCCACCTCGCACGGAATGCGGCTCCATGCTTCAATCAAGTTTTTCGCGATAAGGCCCGCATGGTAGCTGGTGCCGCAAGCGATGATGTACACGCGATCGATGGCAGCCAGCTCGTCGTAATTCAGCGCAAGCTCGTCGAACTGCAGATGTCCGTTCACCATGCGGCCCGCCAACGTATCGCGAATGGTGCGTGGCTCCTCGTAAATTTCCTTCAGCATGAAGTCGGGGAAACCGCCCTTTTCGGCCGCAGACACATCCCAATCCACATGCGTGACGGACGGGTGGATAGCGTTGCCCTCTTGGTCGAAGTATTCGATATTAGATTCGCCGTTTGCGCAGGTGAGCTTCGCGAAGGTATCGTCTTCCAACACCACCACGTCGCGCGTTTCGTCAATCAGCGCCACAATATCGCTGGCCACCAGCGCGCCAGATGTGCCCTGGCCCACCACGATGGGCGAATCTTTGCGGGCGCATACAATGACGCCCGGCTCGGCGTCGCACACCACCGCAATGCCATACGCGCCAGCCAAGCGATATGTCGCTTGGCGCACGGCTTCCAGCAAATCGCCGTTATACGCCTCTTCGACAAGATGAGCGATAACCTCGGTATCGGTTTCGCTCGAGAACACATGGCCCCTGCCAATAAGCTCTTCCTTCAGCGTTGCATAGTTCTCGATGATGCCGTTATGCACCACGGCAATATCGTTGGCGCACGCCGTATGCGGGTGCGCGTTGGCCTCGCTGGGTTTGCCATGCGTGGCCCAGCGAGTATGGCCAATACCGCATGTGCCGTCGATGTCCATGCTTTCCACCATGGCTTCAAGCCCAGCAACCTTGCCCACCTTATGCTTTACGTTCAAGCCCAACGGGGTTTGCACGGCTATGCCCGCCGAATCGTAGCCGCGGTATTCCATGCGCTTCAGCCCGCGAATCAAAATGTCCTTCGCTTGCAAATTTCCGGTGTATCCGATGATGCCGCACATAGGGAAATTCCTTCCTTATTGGGAATTTTGCTTCGACACAACGCTTCATTGTAGTGTCGGGAAGCATCCCTTTGCGGAAGCTGACACAGCCTGTTCACACGGCAATCGGGCAAACGGCGGCATGGGGAAAGCGAGCGGCAGGCGGGGCCGAAGAGGGTGGGACAGTTGCCTCAGGGGAAAGTGTCCCAATGCTTTGCTGGGACACTTTCCCCTGAGGCAACTGTCCCACCCTCGCTATCCAAGCAGTCTCACATCGGGGTCGGTGCCCGCGATGGCGTGAAGCTCGTCGATGTAGCGCAGCAGCAGCTCGCTGGGACGGCGCTCGCGATGCATGATGTAGCCGACGCGCATGCATTCATCAGAATCCAGCGGAACGCTAGCGATGCCATGCGACATTTCGCTGGACAAAATGCCCGTGGAAAGCGTGTAGCCATTATGGCTGATGAGCAGATTCGACAGCGTGCCGCGATCGGAGCAGCGAATGTTGCGCGCACTGGGCAGCCACGCCAACGGCTCTTCAGCGTAATAAAACGAATTCACCGTGCCCTGCTCGAACGAATAACGTGGATAGGCGGCCAGCTCCTCGGGCGCGATGATGCTGCGCGATGCCAGCGGATGCCCCTCGCCTACAAACACATGGGCCGACGCCTCGAACAGCGGGTGAAATTCGACCGCAGCCTCGTCAAAGGCGCGTTCGAGCACGCGGCGATTGAAGTCGTCGGTGAACAAGATGCCGATTTCGCTGCGGAAGCTGCGCACGTCCTCGATGATTTCCGCCGTGGTGCTTTCGCGCAGCACCAGGTCGTATTCGTCGCCCGTACACGTTTCGGCCACATTCACGAACGCCTGCACGCTGAAGGCGTAGTGTTGCGTGGAAACGGCCAGGCGCACGTGGCTCGAGCCATGCTCGGCATAACGGCGCTCCAGCATGTCGGCCTGTTCGACCACCTGGCGAGCATAGCCCAAAAGTTCGGTGCCATCGTTGGTCAGCGACACACCACGGTTGCTGCGCGTGAAAATGGTAACGCCCAGCTCGTGCTCAAGATCTTTGATAGCCGTAGACAGATTCGATTGAGTGGCAAACAGTTCGCGCGCGGCGGCATTGATGGATCCGTATTCCGCAACCGCGATGAGGTAACGAAGTTGTTGCAGGGTGGCCATAGCGTGTCCTAACGGCGCACGGCGCGTGCGCACTAACGAAAAGCGCGGGCGCGGCGACGCATCGCTCGAAATGCCGTCACGCCCCTGGTACTAAAACAGAAATGCCCGCGCCTGCGAGCATTTCCCAAAATTAAGCCAAGTTCCAAAAAAAACGCGTCCCCGCCCTTTTAGAACTCCAAGCCCTCGAGCTTTTTGAAGGCCTCGTCTTTGTGATGCAAGAACGCCCATGGGTCGAAAATCTCGTCCAAGGTTTCGGCGGAAAGTTTGGCCTCAGGGTCGGCTTCCAGGCGCTCGCGATACGTGGGGCCGTCAACGGCATTCTGAATGTCGTGCCACACAGCCATAGCGTTGCGCTGCACGATGACATAGGCATCTTCGCGCGTGATGCCCGTGTTCACCAGCGCCAGCAGTACCTTCGAGCTGAAAATGAGGCCGCGGGTGCGATTCAGATTCAGCACCATCTTGTCGGGGTAGGTTTGCAGACCGTCAAGCATCCACTGCATCTTGCCGAACATATAGTCAAGCGCGATGAAGCTGTCGGCCAAAGCCACGCGCTCGGCGCCAGAATGCGAGATGTCGCGCTCGAACCACAGCGCCACGTCGTCAAGGCCAACCTGCGCGTTTGCCTTCACGATGCGCGACAGGCCGCACACGCGTTCGGCCGTAATGGGGTTGCGCTTATGCGGCATGGCCGACGAGCCCTTTTGGCCGGCTTTGAACGGTTCTTCGGCCTCGATCACGTCGCTTTCCTGCATAAGGCGCACCTGCAGCGCGATGCTTTCCAGCGTAGAGGCGCATACGGCCAACGCGCACATGACCTGCGCATGGCGGTCGCGAGCCAAGACCTGTGTGGACAGCGGGTCGGGCGTCAGACCCAGTTTCTCGCACACGTATTTCTCAACGAACGGGTCAATGCTGGAATAGGTGCCCACCGCGCCCGAAATGGCGCCGGTCGCGGCCACCTCGCGCGCCTGCTGCAGGCGAGTTTCGGCGCGCTTCAGCGCCCAGGCCCAGCTGCCGAACTTCATGCCGAACACCATGGGCTCGGCATGGATGCCATGCGTGCGGCCCACGCACAGCGTGTCTTGGAATTCGAACGCGCGGCGCTTGCAGGTTTCGCCGAGCTGCTTCACGTCGGCCAGAATAATGTCGAGCGCCTGCGTAATTTGGTACGACAGCGCCGTGTCGCCCAAGTCAGACGACGTCATGCCGTAGTGCACCCAACGGCTCGGCTTCTCTTCGCCTTCGGGAACGTCGGCATCGATGTACTCGGCCATGTTCGTGAGAAACGCGATTACATCATGGTTCGTCACGGCTTCGATTTCGGAAACGCGCTCCACCGTGAAATTCGCATGGTCGCGAATCCACTTGGCGTCTTCCTTGGTGATGCCGCACTGCCCCAGCTCGGCCTGCGCCTCGCATGCGAGCAGCTCGATTTCCTTCCAAATGTTGAACTTGTTTTCAAGCTCCCAAATGGCACCCATGGCCGGGCGCGTGTAGCGAGAAATCATACTGGTCCTTTCCGGCGAATTGACCAGGCTATTATACGGCGCAATAGCCGCCAAAGACGAACGTGCCGAATGCTCGGGGCATTTAACACATTAAAACGTGTTAAATGCCCCGAGCATTCGGCACGTTCAGACATCCAGAACGGCCTACAGCGCGTTGAAAACGGCTCTTACGTCGTCGACCACGTCGTGCTCGGCCACCACCACGGCCTTATCGCCCGGGTACAGCACCATTTCGTCGGCGGCAACCTCGGCCTCACCATATTCGCGACGATCGACCGCGATAAGCAGGCTGCCCTCGGGCAGGTCGATCATATCGGCGGGCACGCCATCGCTTGCCTTGAAATGACGCAGTTTCTGCGGAATGGAAATCTCGAGCAACGCAATATCGCCACGCGAAAGAGACGACACAACGCCCACGCCGCCCAACAGGGCTTCTTCCTCGATCATGTTCGCAATGAGCATGGTGGACGACACGCTTTCGATGCCCACCTCGCGGAAGATGCGACGGTTTTTCGGGTTGTTCACGCGCGCGATGCAACGGTTCACGTTAAACACGCGCGTGGCGATTTCGCACGCCACCAGATTGTCGTCGTCGCGACCGGTAACCGCGACGAACACGTCGGCCTTGCGAATGCCCGCGTCTTCTTGGAAGTCGGAATCGCAGCCATCGCCATTGATGATGAGGTATTCGCCCTGCAGCTCGATGGACAGGTGATCGGCTGTGTCGCGGTCACTTTCCAGCACCGCCACCTCGTGGCCCTGCTCCAACAAAACACTGGCCAGGTATTCGCCGACTTTGCCGCCGCCCATAATAACGATATACATGGCACCCTACCTTTGCATGTAAACGGAAAACGCGCCCAGCAGGTCGTGGCGAATGCACGCCAGCACGCTGTCGCCGTGGTACAGCACGCTGTCGCGCGTGGGAATGGAACTCATCGAACCATCGCGGCGCTCGAACGCGATAATGCGAATGCCGTGGTTGCGCTCCAGTTCGCCAACCTTCATGCGGCCGCGCGGCGTCGTGGACAAATCGATGGAGAAGCGCAGCACCTCAAAATCGCCAAACGTATCCAGGTGGCTGCCATGGCCCGACATTATCTTCGAGAAAATCTCTTCCGCCACGAGCGATGTTCCGCATACGTAGTCCAAGCCCAGCTGCATGTACGCACGCTCGCGGGCGGGGTTGTACAGACGGGCAATAACGTGCGGCACGTGGAAAATGCGCCGCGCCACCTCGATAACCATAAGGTTCGAATTGTCCGATTGCGTAACGGCGCACACCACGTCGGCCTCTTCAACGCCAGCGCGCACCAGCACGTCTTCGTCGAAGCCCACGCCTTGCAGCGTATTGCCGTTGAAGTTGCGATCGAGGTTTGCAAACGCCGCGGCGTTGCGATCGACCACGCACACGTTGCCCTCGCCTTGAGAAAGCAATGTGGCCAGCTGAGAGCCCACGCGCCCGCACCCAACGATGATGATGTTCGCCATTCGCCCGCTCCTTAGAGGCGCGCCCGGCGCGCCAGCATTAGAGGAATTTGTAATATACGGGCTTCACGCCCCAGTCTGTAATCTCGGCGGCGCCGAGCGCCTTCCAGCACCCAGGGGCCAAATCGAGCACGCGCCCATATTTCTCGAAGCCGCCCGTGTCGGTTACCGTCGCCACCACAATGGTTTCACCATAGCGAATTGCCACAGCGCGGCCAAGCATATTCGATTGCGATTCGGGGACGGCCACCGTAATTTCATTCGAGGCCAACGCCCTGCCCGATGCCGTAGCGTCGGTACCGAAATGGCCCAAGCCGTCATCGTTGTCGGAAAAACTGTACGACGACGCCATACCGCACGACCAGCCGTCGTCCTCGTCAGGCAAAATGCGCGGCGCGGTAGGCAGCGGGTTCATCGTGCCCAGCGCTTGCGCCGCTGCGACGGTATTCGCATTCAGCGTGTCGTATGCCGAAAGCACGATAACTGGGTCGGGATCTTTCACCTCGATGGTACGCGAGGCGGTGTGCGCAAGCGAATTGGCATCGGAAATGCGATTGACGTGAGAATCGTCGCTCGCAAGCCCAAAAGCCTGGTCGTCGTCAACGGTATTGCGAACCTCGCCGATGCCGAGCGTCGCGTTGTCCACGTCGTGCGATGCCACAGCGGGCTGCAGCGTGATCGCCGTGAACCCCACGGCGACAACGGCGACAACCGCCACGGCAATAAACGCCGCCGCGAACGCATGCTGGTTGCGGCGGTTTTCAGCTCTGCGAGCCACTCAACCTCCATTATTCAAGATGCTCTAGTCTCCGTAGAACACAAAGACACCGGCGCGCTCAAGCCACACGAACGCAGCGAACTTGCGCCTCGCATCTGCGAGCACATAAGAAAACCTGGCCATTATACCGTGGTTTTATCGCGCCTCAAAATCGTTCGGGCGACACGAGCGGCAAGCGGTTAAACCTGCGGCACGAACAGAGCTATCACCAAATACGAAATGATGGCCATCAGCGGGAATGCGACCAGGAATATAACGGCGACGATACGCACGACCGTCGCATCAACCCCAAAGTAATACGCGATGCCGCCGCACACGCCGAACAGGCGCTTATCGGTGCGGGAGCGGCGAAAAGCGCCGCCGGGATTCGTTTGCCTGAAACCCGAAAGCTTGCCTGTTTTCGCGGCCCATAAAATATAGCCGCCCGCAACCAGCAGCGCGCAGGGCCAGATAAAGCTCCATAGCATGCGAACGAACGCCGCAATGCGATCAATCGTCGCCGTAGGAACAAGCGCCTCCAACAAGCTCCACGCGCCCACGATGATAAGCACAATGCCCACCGCCACGGCCGCCTGGGGTGCATTGTTGCGTTTTCCTGGTTGGTTCGATGCCACGCGAGCTCCTTAGAAAACCGGCGCCATAGGCGCACCGGAACGCATGATTTCCGCCGTCTGCAGCGGCACGGGGTCGGCAAACCCGAACGTCGCCGCCGCCAGCAGCACAGCCAAGCACGCAGCCGCGCCAAGATAAAACAGGTCGTCGTCGAGCGCCGAGCCAATAACCACCAAGCCGACAATCACCAAACCGCCTGGCCACAGCTTCGAAAGCGCAAACAGCACCGTCGAGAAAGACACCACGCCAACTGACACGGCCAAAACCAGCAACCCAGAGAACATGAGCATGAGTCCCAGCGAAAAACGGCGCAAACGCGGCATAGATCGCGATGGAGTCACCATAAGCGCGACGCCCGTCAGGCAAACCGCAACGGGGAGGAAACGCCACCATTCGACGCTCGGCACGAATGCGCCCAAGAAAAACGCCGCGCCCACCGTGAGCAGGGCAATTCCCACCCACATGCATGCGCGCGACCACCCGGCGGGTCCGTCGCCGCAACACGGGTCGTCGGCGGAGCAGGGGCGCACCTCACCTTCTTCGTCGGAATACGCGGTGCACGGCAGCGTTTCGGAAGAGATGGCCAAGTGCTTCGGAAGCACAAGCCACAAAAATGCGTACGCAACCGACACCAGACCAAACGACGCCATGAACAGCAGTATGGCAAGGATGCGCACCGCAGCGACATCCATATCCAAATGCTCGGCGAGGCCGGCGCACACGCCGCCAATCGCCTCGTCATCCGATCGATAGATTCGCTTCGTTGCCGCCATGTTTTCGCCTCGCTTTCGCTCTATACCACAGGCCCAAAAAGTACGCCAGTGCCCGCGGCGCCTCTGCCCTACGCGAGCTTCGTCACCAGCAGCTCGGAAATGCGGCGGCGGCGAACCTTGCGCACCTTGAACATGAAACCGTCTTTCTCGAAGGCATCGCCCAACTGCGGCACGCAATCGAACTCGTCCATAAGCCAGCCAGCCACGGTTTCGTAGTCGTCGCCCGCTTTCACGGGGAAGCCCGCCTCGGCTGCGTCGTCAACGGGGCACGAGCCCTTCACGCACCACGAATCTGAGCCGAGCTGTTTGATGTCGGCGTCTTCGAAATCGGTCTCGTCGACGATTTCGCCCACAATTTCCTCAACGATGTCTTCAATGGTTATTAAACCAGCGGTGCCACCGTATTCGTCTACGACTATCACCATCTGTTGACGATTCGTTTGCATCTCATTGAGCAGCGGAAGCAGGTTCTTGCTTTCGGGCACGAACCCCACCTCGGCCGCATAGTCGGCGGCCAGGTCGCCCTCTTTGTCTTCCAGCAACGGGTCGATGAGGTCTTTGTACCGCACGATGCCGATAATGTCGTCGTCGTCCTCGCGATACACCGGCAGACGCGAATAGCCCGTGCCGCGCATGCGATCAATCGCCTGGCGCACCGTTTCGTCCGCGCCTACCATCATCATGTCCACGCGAGGAGTCATAACCTCGGCCGCCGTGGCGTCGCCAAGGTCCATCACGTCGTGGATCATGCGCTTCTCTTCGTCGGCCAACTCGTCGTTGTCGGCCACCATGGTGCGAATCTCCTCTTCAGACACTTCCTGGCGCTGTTTGCCGCCGAAAATGCCTGAAAGCACGTTTTTGAACAGCCCCTGCGAAGAAGCCTTTTCGTCGGGGGCGGAAGAGGAACTGGAATTGGGGCCTGCGTCCATAAGGGCACGTCACCGCTTTCGTAATCGCCGCAGCCATGCGGGTGTGCTTACAGCACGAACAACAATATCGAGAAGAACTGCAGAATGCTTCCGGCCAGCACCCACAGATGGAACACCATATGCATGAAGGGAATTTTCTTCAACACGTAGAATACGCAGCCAACGCTGTAACACAAGCCGCCCGCAACCAGCAGCCACAAGCCCGCGGGCTCGAGGTTCGCGATAAGCGCGGGCAAGAACCACACCACGCACCAGCCCATCACCAAATAGATGACGACCGATACCCACCGCGGGCGAAACACCCAAAACGCCTCGACCGCCATGCCCACAACCGCGAGCGCCCACACGAACGCGCACAAATACATGCCGCCCGACGCCGCAAGCGTCACCAGGCAAAACGGCGTGTAGCTTCCCGCAATGAACAGGTAGATGGCCGCATGATCAAGCACCTTGAACACACGCTTGGCACCATCGACGGCCAGCGCATGATACAGCGTAGACGCCAAGTATTCCAGCAGCATCGAAATGGAATAGATGAGCGCCGCCGCCAAAAGCACGCCGCCGCCATCGCCAACCGCATGCACGATCGAGATGGGGATGGCCGCAATGGCCAGGGCCGCGCCCACGCCATGGGTAACGGCATTGCCGATTTCTTCGCCCACGGAATATTCGCGCACCTGCCTGTGGCGACGCATGGTGTCGCGAGCGGTTGATGTTGAGGAAGTATTCATAGCCGCAATTCTAGCATGCACCATGACAGACGTGGCCAGCGTGCCGCATTTGAGCACAAACCGGTGGCGACAATCGTAATGGATACGCCCGGAACAGGGCACCCGAGGCAACGACTTTTTGCGACGCCTGGAAGAATTTGACCGAAAAAACGGCTATGATTCCAATGCGGGCGGTGCCACCGAGGGAGGGGTTGTGGCACCGCCTTTTTCGCGCAGCGGCGGCAACACGTTCTTAGAAGGCTGGCGGAATTGCACGGCACTCCCTAGAACAGGCCCATTTGTTGAGGCTCGTATTCGTATTCGCACAAAAGTTCGCCTACCGTAAGCTCCACTTCGTACGATTCCCACTCTTTCACGGGCGCGGCGAACACGTTGCCGTTTTGCTCGAGCATCAAAACGCCGCCGACCATGCCAACGCAACGCCCGGCAACCATGTCGGCAGGAGCGCCGTCGGGCAGCTGCACGATTTCGGGGCACGACGGCACATCGCCGAAGTAGTATTTCGTCAGGTCGAGCACGCCGCATTCGGGCTCCACGCCATGGGCGCGCGCCGTTTCGTACACGGTTTCAATGGCACGTTCGGCATGGAACGGCTCGCTGAGCAACTTCACCTTGGTGCCCAAGCGCATGGTTTCATAGATACCTTCCTGCGCGCACAGATGCGCCTCGAGCGCGCGGGCCTCGTCGGCGTTCGCGAACCGCTTCAAGATGCCCGCAACGCGCGCGCCTTGCTCGAGCAAGCGCTCAATACCGCGCGTCTCAGACGAAATGCCCACCTTCAAATGCAACGGCGAGAAATACGCCATGTACACGAAATGCGGCGTGAGGTTGTACGCGCGCTGCTGCGCCGAAATGCTGTCGGCGTTGTAGAACGCGGGGTTGAAGCCCGTTTCCTCGCGGCACGCCGGGCACATGTCGTCTTTGTACTGGGCAAACGGCATGAGCTCGACGCTGTTGGGACACGCGGCCGACGTGTATTCCTTCAAATCGAACGGACCTATGCAATAGCGTTTCGAGGTATGGCGCAACGTGAACGTGCGGCCAAGCACCGGCAAGCGCATCTGCTTTTTCTCGAATACGTCATTGACCAGCAAATACGGACCATCGGCCGCGTAACCGAGGCCCGAAAGCACGAGCGTCGAATCGGGCATGAAGCGAGGCATGCGGACGTCCTTTCCAAGGTGCGGCACCATTGTGCCGCAAGGTTTTCCGACGCTCGATGATAGCGAAAACCTCGCGTCCGAGGTCGAAGCGCAGCCAAAATCGACCTTTTCCACGTTTCGACCCCTCGTTGGCAAGAATTCCGAGTTTTGCAGCTGCCTGCCAGCGTTCCGCAGGCATCAGGGCGGCGTTTCCCCAGGTCACATTTTCGCTTAAGAGCAAAACAGGCGCAAAGAGGCCCCAAACGCCCCAAGAATCGCTGCAAAACTCGGAATTCTTGCCAACGAAGGGCATTTTTTCTTGCAAAGCGATTAAAGGCAGAGGGGGACGACGGGAGCTATCCTGCTGGCAAGCAGCGTTTACCAGCTACGAAAGTTGAGCGTCGATTGCAGCCAACACCGCGCGGCGAACATCCTGATAGCCCGCGCCATTTTCGCGTGCGAGCGTCGCGATGTCATCGTGCTCGGGGTAGCCGCGGCGCGTGCCGTCAGGCAGCGTGACCAGCTTTACGCGCGCACGCCCAAACAGAGTTTCCACCTGGCGCTCTTCGCGGGCAAGCGCCGTACGCCACACCGGCTGGCGACGAACGCCGATAGTCGTGGAGTGCGCAAACAACACCGATTCGAGCGTGGGAATGTCTTGCTCGAGGCAGAGCACCTGCACTTGATAGCCCGGACGGTTCTTCTTCATGAACACGGGCAAATAATGCGCCTCGCGGGCGCCGGCGGCATACAACTCTTCAAGCACGAAGCCCAACGCCTCGCCCGAGCAATCGTCCATTTCGGTTTCGAGCTTCCACATATGCGGCGAGCCTAATTGGGCGGATGCTCCCTGTTCATCTTGAGAATCGATAATCATGGCACGCAGCAAGCTGGGCCGCGAGTACTCGCGCTTGCCCGCGCCCAGGCCCATTGCGCGCACGATGAATTTCTTGGGCAGCGTCGAACGCGTACGAACAGCAGCGGCGATGGCGGCGCCCGTCGGCGTTACCAACTCACCTTCCACATTGGTTATGGAAAGCGGAATGCCTGCCTCGGCCGAGATATGCGCGACGGCGGGGACAGGCACGGGCAAAATGCCATGCTGGCAGCGAACCGTGCCGCGACCCTCGCACATATTTTCGACTACGACATCGCGAACCCCCAGATCATCAAGGCATACGGCGGCGGCGACAACGTCGACGATGGAATCGACGGCGCCCACCTCATGGAAATGAACCTGGTCGACCGGCACGCCATGGGCCTTCGATTCGGCGCGCGCCACGAAGCCAAAGATGCGCTTCGCCAGGTCGCGGGCGCTATCGGTTATGTCGGCCGCATCGATGATGGCTTCTATTTCGGGCATGCCTCGATGCTCGTGGCGATGATGGGAATGCCCCTCGTGCTCGTGCTCGTGCTCGTGCTCGTGCTCGTGCTCGTGCTCGTGCTCGTGC
>ERZ808240.1134-NODE-1134-length-33881-cov-11.776976_pt1 | contig 33881 bp, 29 predicted proteins | sample MGYA00521084_ERZ808240 | MGnify/ENA primary metagenome ERZ808240 (study PRJEB31516, sample SAMN03275571) | gut metagenome | biome: mammalia-associated habitat; material: feces | host: Papio cynocephalus | place: Kenya | collected 2012-08-06 ... | reverse complement strand
AAGGACTACGACTTCTTCCCGCTGACGGTCGACTTCATCGAGAAGATGTACGCCGTGGGCCGCATCCCCGGCGGCTACCTCAAGCGTGAGGCCCGTCCGTCCGAGAAGGCCACGCTCACGGCCCGCATGATCGACCGCCCGCTGCGCCCGAGCTTCCCGGCCGGCTTCCGCAACGAGGTCCAGGTCGTCGCCACCTCGCTCGTCGCCGACCAGGTCAACCCGGTCGACACGATGTGCGTCATGGCGGCATCGGCTGCCTTCACTGTGGGAGGGGTGCCCTTCGAGGGCCCGCTGGCCTGCGTGCGCATTGGCCGCGACCCCGAGACGGGCGAGTTCATCGTGAACCCGACCTACGAGGAGCGCGACGCCTCCGACCTCGACCTCGAGCTCGCCGGCTCCGACTCGTTCATCTCCATGCTCGAGGCCTCCGCTGACGAGATCTCCGAGGAGGACATGCTCGCGGCCATGGCGTTCGGCCAGGAGGCCATTGCCGCCTTCTGCGAGGAGCAGAAGAAGTTCTTCGCGAAGTTCGAGCAGGTCAACGGCCCGATCCAGCAGCGCGAGTACGTCTACGACGAGCCTGTCCCCTACGTCCACGACAAGGTCTTCGCCCACTACGACGAGATGAGCGCCGCCCTCAAGGACGCCGACAAGCTCTCCCGCATCGGCAAGGTCGAGCTGCTCAAGGCCGCCATCAAGGCCGAGTTCAGCGAGGAGGAGCAGGCCCTCTACAGCCGCGAGATCCCCGTGGAGCTCAAGAGCCTCGAGAAACACGCCATGCGCTGCATGGTCGTGGAGACCGGCGAGCGCGTTGACGGTCGTGCCGCCGACGAGATCCGCCCGCTCATGGTCAAGCCCGACTACCTGCCGCTCGTTCACGGCTCCGGCCTGTTCCAGCGCGGCCAGACCCAGGTCCTGTCCGTCTGCACCCTCGGCATGCTCAACGAGTGGCAGCGTCTCGACACCATCGAGCCGGTCGACGGCAAGCGCTACATTCACCACTACAACTTCCCGCCGTACTGCACCGGCGAGACCGGCCGCATGGGCTCGCCGAAGCGTCGCGAGATCGGCCACGGCAACCTCGCCGAGCGCGCGCTGCTGCCGGTGATCCCCTCCGAGGAGGAGTTCCCCTACACGATTCGCGTGGTCTCCGAGGTCATGGAGTCCAACGGCTCCTCCTCGATGGCCTCCACGTGCGGCTCCACGCTCGCCCTCATGGACGCCGGCGTGCCCTTGAAGCGCCCCGTCTCCGGCATCGCCATGGGCCTCATCCAGGAGGAGGGCAAGACCGTCGTCCTGTCCGACATCCAGGGCCTCGAGGACTTCCTCGGCGACATGGACTTCAAGGTGACGGGCACCGAGCGCGGCATCACCGCCATGCAGATGGACAACAAGGCCACCGGCCTCACGCCCGAGATCCTCTCCCAGGCGCTGCACCAGGCTCACGAGGGTCGCGCGTTCATCCTCAAGACGATGCTCGACGCGATTCCCGCGCCCCGCGAGACGCCCAAGGACACCGCGCCTCAGATCATCACGATCCAGATCCCCACGGACAAGATCCGCGACGTCATCGGCAGCGGCGGCAAGGTCATTCGCGGCATCCAGGACGACACGGGCGCCACGATCGACATTCAGGAGGACGGCAACGTCTTCATCGCCGGCACGGACGGCGCCGCCCAGGATGCGGCCGCCCGCATCAAGGCCATCGTCAAGGTTCCCGAGGTGGGCGAGGAGTACACCGGCCGCGTCGTGGGCATTCAGCCGTTCGGCGCCTTCGTCGAGCTGCTCCCCGGCAAGGACGGCCTGCTGCACATCAGCCGCGTCGCCCAGGGCCGCGTCGACAAGGTCGAGGACGTCCTGGCCATCGGCGACGAGGTCAAGGTCAAGGTCCTCGAGGTCGACGAGAAGGGCAAGATCAGCCTCGATCGTCTCGACAAGCCCGAGGTTCCCGCCGGCTCCAAGGGTGGCCACGGCGACCACCACGAGCCGCGCGGCGAGCGTCGCGGCGAGCGCAAGCCGCGCCGTCACCCCGGTGACAACGGCAACGCCGGCTCCGGCCGCGCTCCGCGCCGCCACCACGAGGGCTAGGGCAGCGCACGCCTTGCCTTAGGCATGGGATTTAGGTAGAACGCATGGGGGAGGGCTCCACGGAGTCCTCCCCTTGCTGCATAATGGAGTGTCGCGTGCTATTGGCAAGCTGCCCTCGGCACGCCCGAGCGTCCAAGGACGCTCGCCCAACCAAGTAGACGCGGGCTAGCCCGCTTGACCCATAGGCCACAACCAAGGAGGAATACCCCACACATGGCAAAGACCCCGACCCTCAGGATCATCCCGCTGGGTGGTCTCGACGGCATCGGCAAGAACATGACGGCCTTCGAGTGCGGCGACGACATGGTGCTCGTCGATGCCGGCCTCATGTTTCCCGATGACGACCAGCCCGGCATCGATCTCGTGCTTCCCGACTACACTTATGTGCTCGAGAACGAGGAGAAGCTCCGTGGCATCGTGATCACCCACGGTCACGAGGACCACACCGGAGCACTCCCGTACCTGCTCATGGACCTTACGCACAAGGTGCCCATCTTCTCGAGCAAGCTCACCCTCGGCATGATCGAGGGCAAGCTGGCCGAGCACAACATCAAGAGCCCCAAGTTCCGCGAGGTCACGGACGGCTCGAGCGTCAACCTCGGCTGCTTCTCGCTCCAGTTCTTCTCCATGACGCACTCCATCCCCGGCGCGCTCGGCATCTTCCTCAAGACGCCGGCGGGCACGGTGCTCCACACGGGCGACTTCAAGCTCGACCAGACGCCCATCGACGGCGTTCGCCCCAACTACAACGCCATCAACCGCTTTGGCAAGCAGGGCGTCGACCTCATGCTCTCCGACTCCACGAACGCCAACATTCCCGGCTTCACGCCGAGCGAGGCCACCGTGGGCGCGTCGCTTCGCCACATCATCAAGAACGCTCCGGGCCGCGTGTTCGTGGCGAGCTTCTCGAGCCACATCCACCGCCTGCAGCAGGTCTGCGACGCCGCCACTGCGGTGGGCCGCAAGGTGGTCGTGACGGGTCGCTCCATGGTCACGAACACCAAGATCGCCCGAGAGCTCGGCTACCTCAAGATCGCCGACGAGGACATCGTCGACGCGTTCGAGATCAACGACATCCCCGAGGACAAGATCGTCGTGCTGTGCACCGGCAGCCAGGGAGAGCCGCTCTCCGCGCTCGCTCGCATGGCAAACGGCGAGCACAAGAGCCTCTCCATCTGCGAGGGCGACACGGTCATCATCTCCGCGACGCCCGTTCCCGGCAACGAGAAGAGCGTCCAGGGTATCATCAACTCGCTGTCCAAGATCGGCTGCGACGTGTATGACAAGTCCAACGCCACGGTTCACGTCTCCGGTCACGGTCGCCAGGAGGAGCTCAAGCTCATGCTCGCCATGGTGCACCCGAGGAACTTCATGCCCGTCCACGGCGAGGCGGTGCACCTTCGCGCTCACGCCAAGCTCGCCGAGAGCATGGGCATTCCCCGCGACCGCATCTTCATCCTCGACAACGGCGACTCGCTCCAGATGCGCGACGGCAAGGTCTCGCTCGGCCCGAGCTATGACTCCGGCATCATCTACGTCGACGGCCTGCGCATCGGCGACACCGACCCGGTCGTCCTGCGCGACCGCCAGAAGCTGTCCCAGGACGGCATCGTCACGTGCGTCGTCACCCTCAGGAGCCGCTCGCACAAGGTGGCGGACGTCGACGTCTCGAGCCGCGGCGTCTCCTTCTCGAGCGACGACGAGCTGCTCGCCGGCATCGAGGACACGTGCCGCGCCGCCATCGACAAGAACAACCAGGGCTCGCCCTCTGTCGACGTCCTGCGCAAGGCCGTTCGCAACTCGCTGTCCAACTACCTGTGGTCCAAGACCCGCACGCGCCCGATGATCATCCCGGTCGTCATGGAGGTCTAGCCTCGTGCCAGCCAAACGCAGCTCAAACGCACAACGGAAGAAGCCCGCTGCCCCCGCTGCGAGCTCGGGCATCGCTCACGACCTTATCGGGGTCGGCATCATCGTCGTGGCCATGGCCATGATCGTCTCGCTCGTCTCGCCCTCATCGGCCATCGTGACCCACGCGATGGCCGAGGGGCTGAGGCTGGGCTTTGGCGAGGGGGCCATGCTTGTGCCCTTTGCGCTCATCCTGTTTGCCATCACGATGTTTCTGCCCACTGACTCCGCCCTCGTGGCCAGGGTCGCGGTTGGCCTTGCACTCATCGTCCTCTCCGCGCTTTCGATGCTCTCCATCCTCGTGCCGGGGGCAGACGCCCAGCCCGCGCTCGTGCTTGAGGCCGACGCCGCCGCATCCTACGGCGGCTACGTGGGGTCTGGCGTGGCGTGGCTCCTGCTCACTTACGTGGGCCAGCTCGTGGGCATGGTGCTGCTCATTGGCATGGCGGTGTGCGGCATCGTGGTGTGCGGCTTCTCCATCTCCAACCTCGTCCTGCGCATCAGGAACTCCCTGGGCGTGGCCGCCGAGCACATAGCCGCGGCCCATGAGACGCACAGCACGCGCCGCCGCGAGGCCCGCGCAGTCGCCGAGTCCGCGCCTTGGGACGAGTCGGAGACCACCGAGCCCGAGACCGCCGTCATGGATGAGCCCGAGACGAGCTTCATTGGCTCGAGAAAGACGAGCGTCTTGCGCCGTGGCTCCAACAAGACCACGCGCATGGACCACGCCACCGGTACCCGTGAGCTCGACGGACTCGACGACAAGGCCGCCTCCGAGCCCAAGACGAAGTTCCTTGGACGCAAGCGTCGCAAGAAGGACAAGGACGCCGGCGATTCCGCGCAGCCCTTTGACGCCGATGCGACCCTCGCCGCCGCCAACACGAACCCCTCCTTGTGGGACACGCCGTTCGAGCCCCCAGCGGCGCCCACCGCCTCCAAGGTGGACGGTGCGCCCAAGAAGGCCGCGGAGCCGGCATCCCCCACGCGGGATGCCGCGCAGGGCGAGCCGCCCGCCGACCCGGCCGTCCCCGACTTCCTCCTTGCTGCAGCCGCCAAGAGCGGTGCCGCCGCTAAGGACCAGCCCGAGAAGCCCCGCCCTGGTCGCGGAAGCCGTGCCAGGCAGCAGGCTGCGCCAGACGCGCCGGTTCGTCCCGGCGACGACTCGGATGACTTCACGCTGCCTCCGCTCAGCCTACTCAGCAGCAACCCGAACTCGGCGAGCTCCGCGAGCACGGATTCGGAGCTCGAACGCACGGCCCAGCGCCTGCAGTCCACGCTCGAGGAGTTTGGCCTCACGAGCCGCGTCTCCGGGTGGACGGCGGGCCCTCTTGTCACGACGTTCAAAATCGAGATGGGCGAGGGCGAGCGCGTCAACAAGATCACGAACCTGCAGGACGACATCCAGCTGTCGCTTGCCTCGGAGTCGGTCCGAATCTTCGCGCCTATCCCGGGGACCTCGCTCGTTGGCATCGAGATTCCCAACAAGAAGCGCCAGAACGTCTGCCTGGGCGACGTTCTGCCCTATGCTCAGGGCGGACCGCTCGAGTTCGCCATCGGCCGAGACTCCGAGGGCACGCCTGTCGTGGCGGACCTCGCGCGTATGCCTCACATGCTCGTGGCCGGCACGACGGGCTCGGGCAAGTCGGTGCTCATCAACGCCATCATCATGTCGCTCATCATGCGCACGACGCCCGAGCAGGTGCGCCTCATCCTCGTTGACCCCAAGCGCGTCGAGTTCTCCTGCTATGCGGGCCTGCCGCACCTGTACGTGCCCGTCGTGACGGAGCCGCGCCAGGCCGCAAGCGCGCTGCAGTGGGCCGTCACCGAGATGGATCGCCGACTCAAGGTCTTCGAGCGTGCGGGCGCTCGCGACGTCAAGGTCTACAACAAGATGGTGGAGGACGGCAAGTTCGCCGACATGGAGAACCCGCCCAAGCCGATGCCCTACCTCGTCATCGTCATCGACGAGCTCAGCGACCTCATGATGGTCGCCGGCAAGGACGTCGAGGCATCGATCGTGCGCATCGCCCAGCTTGCGCGAGCGGCCGGCATCCACCTCGTGCTTGCCACTCAGCGCCCCTCCGCAGACGTCGTCACGGGCCTCATCAAGTCAAACGTCGACACGCGCGTGGCGCTCAAGGTCTCCTCGTCCATCGACTCGCGCGTCATTCTCGACCAGACCGGCGCCGAGCGCCTCATGGGCAGGGGAGACATGCTCTTCCGCAAGGCCGGCGGCGTATTGCGTCGCGTTCTCGGTGCCTATGCGAGCGACGATGAGATCGAGAGCGTCGTCTCGTTCATCCGCGACCAGCGCGAGCCCGACTACCACGACGAGATCCTCTCCGCCGTGGCTCCGGCCCAGCCTGGCAGTGCCGCAACGGCAGACGACATGGACGAGGACGACCCGCTCGTCTGGGAGGCCGCGCAGGTGGTTGTGGACTCTCAGCTTGGTTCCACGTCCGGACTCCAGCGTCGCCTCAAGGTGGGGTACGCTAGGGCAGGAAGGATCATGGACAACCTGGAGCGCAAGGGCGTCGTGGGACCGCCCGACGGCTCCAAGCCAAGAGAGGTGCTTCTCGACGCCGATGGGCTCGAGGAGCTTCGTGCGGCCGAGGCCGCGTTTAGGGAGGTGTAGCCCACATGCAACGTCCGCAGTTCGCCGAGCTTCTCGCAGACAGGCGTCGCCAGCTGAGGCTCTCCATCCCTCAGGCGGCCCGCGTGCTCAGGATGCGCGAGAGCGTGCTTGAGGCCTTTGAGATCGGCGACTTCGACCATCTGCCGGCCCTGGGCTATGCGCAGGGCATGGTCGCGAGCTATGCCCGCTACCTCGGGCTCGACCCGCGCCGCATCACCGAGCTCTATGAGCGCGAGCACGCCGAGTACGTCGCTGGCGTCACCGGGAGGGCCCCCACGGGCCTCGCGCGGCTGTCCGACGAGCCAGGCCATGACGGTCCCGCCTCCGCCACGAGCCAGGCCCGCTCCACGACGACGGGCCTCGCCCTCGCGCGCACGGGCGGCTCTGGCTATGGATCCTCGTCTGGCTACTCTGGCCAGGGCGCCTACAATCCGCGTGGCTCGTATGGCACGAGCTACTCGAGCTCCTATGGCTCTGCCTCCGACAGGCGCTACACCACGAGAAACCCGAACGAATCCGACGATCGCGCGCGCCGCCAGCAGCAGGCGGGACGCGCTCGCCGTGCTCGCGACCCCTACGGGGACGAGTACGTGCGCGGACGCGGGGATGGCCGTGGCTCGTCTCGTCAGGGCTCCTCTCGCACTAGGTCGGGCCGTGAGGGCTCTCGCTATGGCGATGACATCCAGACGCGTCGCGTCGACTCCGGCCAGTACCGCGACGACCTGCGCTTTGGCTCGGACGCCCGACCGTACCGCCCCTCCTCGACGCGTGCCGGACGCGAGGGCAGCAGGAACATGTCCGCCCCGGTCCGCCCCAACGTGCGCAGGCAGTCCCCCGCGAGGGACCGCAACCGCGACCCGCGCAACCGCGGCCGTCGCAACGACTCGCGCCGCACGGGCATCGCCGGCATTCTCGACGCCATCGCGGCCGATCCCAGGCGCGCCACCGTGCTCATATCGATTCTGCTCGTCATCCTCCTCGTGGTCATACTGACGTTCTCGATCAGGTCCTGCGCGTCTTCCAAGGTGGACAACAGCAAGGTCAACGTCGTGACCGCCGTGACGAGCGAGGCCGCCTCCACGTCTGCGACCACGACGTCTGCTGCCGAGCAGCAGGCGCTCTCCGAGGCCGCCGCCAAGAAGGCCGCATCTGCGGCCGCCGCCGCGACGCAGGAGACGAAGGTCACCGTGAGCGTCGCGGACGGCGCCACCACGTGGGTTGAGATCACGTGTGACGGCGAGCAGCAGGTCGCCGAGTCCATCACGGGCGCGTGGTCCCAGGAGTACACGCCCAAGAAGTCCCTTGAGATCAGGGTGGGGGACCCGAGCGTCGTGACCGTCGAGAAGAACGGCGAGCGTCAGACGTTCTCCGGCAAGTCCGCCGGCACCTCCACGCTCACCATCGAGGGAACAGACCCAGAGGCCGCAACCACCGCGTCCACGACGTCGGCCTCGGGCTCGGGGGATTCGTCTGATGAGGACGAGGACTCCGAGTAGGCAACTTTGAACGTTCTAGCTATCGGGCATTTCCCGGAAAGGATGAGACATGGCCAAGGACTCGAGCTTCGATGTCGTCTCCACGGTTGACATGCAGGAGGTCGACAACGCGGTCCAGCAGACGGCTCGCGAGCTCACGCAGCGCTATGACCTCAAGGGGTCTGGCTCGAGCATCGAGCTCGCAAAGGCCGAAGCAACGATCACGGTCTGCGCTCCTGCCGAGTTCGTCGCCAACCAGGTCATCGACATCCTGAACGGCAGGCTCGTCAAGCGCCAGGTTGACCTCAAGAGCGTGCGCTGGGACAAGCCCGTCGCCGCCTCGGGTGACTCCGTGCGCGTCATCGGGCATGTCGTCCAGGGCATCGACAAGGAGTGCGCCAAGAAGATCTCCAAGGACATCCGCGACCTCAAGCTCAAGGTCAAGGCCCAGATCGACGACGACAAGCTGCGCGTCACGAGCGCTTCCAAGGATGCGCTGCAGCAGGTTATCACGCACCTCCGTTCCCAGGACTACGGCATTCCGCTGCAGTTCAACAACTACCGCTAGCCTCGAGCCCCGGACAACCCGCGACGGGCCCGGGGCTTGCCATGTACGTTTCACCTTTTTGAGAAAGGTCGCCAATGTCACTCGAGCAAGAGAGGGCCGCCGAGTCTCCGTCGGTTCTGTTCGTCACGCTTGGCTGCGCCAAGAACGAGGTCGACACCGATCGCATGCGCAGCCTGCTGCTTCGCGCGGGGTATGCCGAGGCCTCTGAGGCCGACGAGGCAGACGCCGTCATCGTGAACACGTGCTCGTTCCTCGCGAGCGCCACCTCCGAGAGCATCGAGCGCACGCTTGAGCTCGCCGAGGCCAACACCGAGGGCGTCCGAAGCCGCCCCATCGTCATGTGCGGCTGCGTGCCCTCGCGCTACGGCGACGACCTGCCCGCCGAGCTTCCTGAGGTGGCGGCATTCGTGCGGACCGACGCCGAGGACGGCATCGTGTCGGTCATGGACGGCGTTCTCGGTCGCGAGTCCGTGGTGCCGAGTGCCGAGGGCTCCTCTGCGGGTCCCCTCGTGGAGCCTCTTCGAACGGTCGAGGGTGCGAGCGCCTACGTCAAGATCTCTGATGGCTGCGACCGTTTCTGCTCGTTCTGCGCGATTCCCTACATCCGCGGTCGCTATGCCTCGCGTCCCTATGCCGAGATCGAGTCCGAGGTTCTCGCGCTTGCCAGGCAGGGCGTGCGCGAGTTCGTGCTCATCGGTCAGGACACGGGCATCTGGGGCAAGGACCTGGGCGAGGGCGACACGCTCGCGAGCCTCCTTGTGCGCCTCGCCGAGGTCGTTCGACCCTATGGCGCTTGGCTGCGCGTGCTCTACCTGCAGCCCGAGGGCATGACCGACGAGCTCGTTGCCGCTATCCGTGACACGCCCGAGGTGCTTCCCTACATCGACATCCCCATCCAGCACTGCAACGCCCGCGTGCTCAAGAGCATGAACCGTTCCGGCAGCGCCGAGGAGTTCTCAGAGCTGTTTGCGCGCCTGCGCTCCGAGATCCCCGGCATGGTGCTGCGCACCACGGGCCTCGTGGGCTTTCCGGGCGAGACCGAAGAGGAGTACGAGGAGCTTCTCGACTTCATTCAGGCCGAGGAGTTCGACTACACGAGCGTCTTCTCCTACTCGCGCGAGGAGGGCACGCGCGGTGCCGAGATGGATGGCCAGATCGACGAGGACGTGAAGCTCGAGCGCGCCCAAGGGCTCATCGACATCGCCGAGGAGCTTGGCTTCTCCGCCACGGCGAAGCACGTCGGCGAGGTCGTTGACGTCATCATCGACGGCATCGACACCGACGGCGACACCCCTGAGCTCATCGGCCATGCCTGGTTCCAGGCTCCCGACTGCGACGGTGCCGTACACATCGCCGAGGGCGAGGCGTCCGTGGGCGACGTCGTTCGCGTGAGGCTCACGGAGTCCTTCTGCTATGAGCTCGAGGGAGAGATCGTTGGCTCCGAGGACGAGGAGGCATAGGGCGTGAGCGAGAAGAAGTCATCCTCCGGCATGTGGACGCCGGCAAATATCGTCACGTGCGTCCGCGTCGTGTTCGTGCCCGTGTGGCTGCTCATGGCGCAGCTCCTTGGCGGCATCGGCGTGGGCGGCATGGTGGTGTTCGTCGCCTTCTGCCTGCTTTCGCTTACCGACAAGCTCGACGGCTACCTTGCGCGCAGCCGCAACGAGGTGACCACGTTCGGCAAGTTCCTTGACCCGATTGCCGACAAGCTCGTCGTCATCGTGGCGCTGTGCTACCTGCTCGAGACCGGCGCCCCCGTGACGTGGGCGCTGCTCGTCATCGTGTCGCGTGAGTTTCTCGTGAGTGGCCTGCGTATGGTGGTGGCCACGAAGGGTGTCGTCATCGCGGCGGGCAACCTCGGCAAGTGGAAGACGGCCACGACGATGGTCTCCATCTGCGGCGCGCTTCTCGCCACGGCTTGTGACAGCTACCTTCTCATGACCGTCTCCTACGCGCTGCTCGCCGTTGCCGTGCTGCTCACGATCTGGAGCGGGGTCGACTACTTCGTGAAGTCCTGGGGAGCGCTCCTGGACGAGGAGCCCGCTGGCGCGGAGGGCGGTGACACGGTGCCTACGTGGGAGGATGCCGTCGCGCTTGCCGCGCAGGTCCTGGATGGCGCCAGGAAGAGCGGCCTGAGCGTGGGTACGGCCGAGAGCTGCACGGGCGGCCTCGTCGAGGCGTCGCTCACGGCCGTCCCCGGTTCTTCTGACGTCGTGATGGGTGCCGTTGGCTCCTATGCGTGCTCAGTGAAGGAGGCGCTGCTTGGCGTCGAACATGCCACGCTCGAGAGCGTGGGCGCGGTCTCTGCCGAGTGCGCAAGCGAGATGGCCCGTGGGGCACGTGGTGCCCTTGGATGCGATGTCGCCGTGAGCGTCACGGGCATCGCGGGTCCCGGCGGTGCCGTTCCGGGCAAGCCCGTCGGCCTCGTCTGGTTCGGCGTGAGCAACGGCTCCGAGACGCGCACCGAGTCCGTGGTGTTTCCCGGCGACCGAGCCGAGGTCAGGCTCCGGTCCGTCATGCACGCTCTTGGAATGCTCAAGGACATGTGCGACGAGTCGGCCGCTCGCGGCTAGACACGTGCCACTCGGCAGTTTCGCTCAACATTACCTTTTGACGTTTTTCGGGCATCTAGCTGCGGTGTTAGACCTCAGTTAGATGCCCGTCAGGTTTTTGTCAGGTCCTGTGTCCTAAGCTCCTCTCAAGTGTTTGACCACGAACGATTGTTCGCGTATCATGTCGGGAGGAAGCAATGGAAGGGAACGAGATGGCTAAGTCCAACGCGGTTTCGCGAGAGATTCACGCGCCCACCACGGGCGAAGAGCGCACGAAGATGATCGAGTCCACGACGGCCGAGATTGAGAAGAAGTTCGGCAAGGGCGCGATCATGAAGTACGGAGAGGGCGGCCCGGACCTTCACGTCGAGGCCATTCCCACCGGCTCGCTTGCGCTTGACGTCGCGCTCGGCATCGGTGGCGTGCCCAGGGGTCGCATCGTGGAGATCTATGGTCCCGAGTCCTCGGGCAAGACCACGCTCTCGCTTGAGATCCTCGCGGAGGCCCAGGCCATGGGCGGCGTCGTTGCCTTCATCGATGCGGAGCATGCGCTCGATCCCGGCTATGCCGCTCGTATCGGTGTCGATATCGACGAGGTCCTCATCTCGCAGCCGGACACGGGCGAGCAGGCGCTCGAGATTTGCGACATGCTCGTTCGCTCCGGCGCCATCGACGTCGTGGTCATCGACTCGGTTGCCGCCCTCGTCCCTCGCGCCGAGATCGAGGGAGAGATTGGCGACACCACGGTGGGCCTTCAGGCCCGCCTCATGAGCCAGGCGCTCCGTAAGCTTGCAGGCTCCCTCTCCAAGTCGAATACCACCTGCATCTTCATCAATCAGCTTCGCGAGAAGATCGGCATCATGTTCGGCAACCCGGAGACCACCCCCGGCGGCCGCGCTCTTAAGTTCTTCTCTTCCGTTCGCATGGACATTCGCCGCATCGACACGATCAAGCAGAGCGGTGACATCGTGGGTAGCCGCGTCCGCGTCAAGGTCGTCAAGAACAAGGTGGCGCCTCCCTTCAAGACGGCCGAGTTCGACATCATGTATGGCACGGGCATCTCCAAGGAGGGCTCCATTCTCGACCTTGGCGTCGAGAACGAGGTCGTCAACAAGTCCGGCGCTTGGTACACCTACGAGGGCGAGCGCCTTGGACAGGGCAGGGAGGCGGCCAAGGAGTTCCTGCGCTCCAACCCGGACCTCAGGGATGAGATCGAGTCTCGCGTCCGCGAGGTAGTGGGGCTCGAGCCGCTCGATGGCGTTGAGCCCGTCTCCGACGCTGGCGCAGAGAGCGATGGCGAGTAGGGGCTCAGGAGCCTCCCGTCGCAAGCCCTCGAGGGGTCCTCGCGTGCACGAGGGCCCCTCTGGCTTTACGTGGACGCTCCGTTTTCCTGAACGCTCTGCCGCTCCCATGGGTGCGAGAAAGCCTCAGGCCCTCATAGAGCTTCCTGGGACCGATCCCATCCACCTTCCGGTTTGCGTCGCCAGAAGGCTCGATGCCTCAGACGCCTACGATCCCGGCAGCCGAGCCGAGCTCCTGTATGACATCCGGGAGCTCTCGGACGAATGCGCGTGGGCCAAGCTCGTGGAACTCGTCTCTCGTAGGGATTACTCAAGACAGGAGTCCGTTGACCGGCTTGTTCGCGAGGGTTTCTCGAGGGATTGCTCGGAACGCGCCGTTGAGAGGGGCGTTGCGGCCCGTATCGTGAACGACGCCCGTTTTGCCGACTACTTCGTGCGCGCCAAGGTCTCCGCAGGCTGGGGTCCGCTTCGCATCGAGCGCGAGCTGTCTCGCAGGGGCATTTCCGTAGAGGACGTCAGTGGCTGGCCGGACGAGTTCTTCGGAGATGAGGGACCGGCGCGGAGGGCTCGCGAGCTGCTCGAGCGCAAACCCATTCCTCGAACGAACGCCTATGCAAGGCTCGTGAGGTTCCTCGCGTCACGGGGCTTCTCGCTCACGGTTGCCAAGGATGCCGTTCGAGAACGGCTGTCTTTGGCAGACGAGGATTCCGGTGGCACCTCGTGATGTGCTTCATTTTTGTCCAGCCGTTCGTTACGTTGACGCAAGGTGAGGCTACACATAAAATGGAATGACCATTTGGGTATCTCTCGTCCGCCGTGTTGACCATGGCGAACGTTCTTTTTGTTCGTTTAGCTGCGATTAGACGCACATAGACGCCGGGAGCCACTCGGATGGTGGGTTCTGCCCTTGTTGGCAGTCTCCAGAACATCTCTTGCAGATTAGTGATCCTAGGAGTCAGCATGTTGCCAGTCATCTTTGCGGCGCTTATTGCGCTTGCGGTGGGATTTGCCTTCTCGCACTTTGTCGTGAACGGTCAGAACTCGGCCAAGGTCCAGGAGGCCAACCGCCAGGTGAGCGAGGCCCAGCAGAGGGCCGAGCAGATCTGCTCGGACGCCGAGCGCCAGGCGGAGACCACCAAGAAGGAGGCGGTGCTGGCCGCCAAGGAGGACATCCTCAAGCAGCGTCAGGCCGCCGAGGCCGAGGAGAAGCAGCGCAAGAATGAGCTTCGCTCCCTTGAGAGCCGCATCATGCAGCGCGAGGAGTCCCTCGACCGCCGCAACGACGCGCTTGACCGCCGTGAGCACCAGCTCTCCAGCCAGGCTGGTCAGCTGGACCGTCGCCAGAGCGACCTCGAGGGTCTCGTCAAGAAGCAGACGAGCGAGCTTGAGCGCATTGCCTCCCTTTCCCAGGACGAGGCCCACAAGGAGCTTCTCGACCGCGTCCGCAAGGACACGGTGCGCGAGGAGGCCCAGATTCTGCGTGAGAGCGAGCAGCGCACACGCGCCCAGGCCGACAAGACGGCGCGCGAGATCGTGACGACGGCCATTCAGCGCTGCGCCGCGGACCAGGCCGGCGAGGTCACGGTCACGTCCGTGCACATCCCGTCGGATGACCTCAAGGGACGCATCATCGGCCGCGAGGGTCGCAACATTCGCACCTTCGAGCAGGTCTCCGGTGTCTCCCTCGTCATTGACGACACGCCCGAGACGGTGCTTCTCTCGAGCTTTGAGCCCGTTCGCCGCGAGACTGCCCGCGTTGCGCTCGAGAACCTCATCGCGGACGGTCGAATTCATCCCGCGCGCATCGAGGAGATGTACAAGAAGGCCGAGACGCTCGTTAACCAGCGCGTTCAGGAGGCTGGCGAGCAGGCCGCCTTCGATGCGGGCATTCACGACCTGCACCCGGAGATCGTCAAGACGCTCGGCGCCCTCCGCTACCGTACCTCGTTTGGACAGAACGTGCTTCAGCACTCCAAGCAGGTCTCCGAGCTCTGCGGCGTGATGGCCTCCGAGCTTGGTCTTGATCCCACGGCAGCCAAGCGCGCCGGCCTTCTCCACGACCTTGGCAAGGCCATTGACCACACGGTCGAGGGCCCCCACGCGGTCATCGGTGCCGACCTCGCGCGCCGTTATGGTGAGCGTCCGGAAATCGTGCATGCCATCGAGGCGCACCACGCCGACGTCGAGCCCAACACGATCCTCGACCAGCTTGTCATGGCTGCCGACGCCATCTCCGCGGCGCGCCCCGGTGCACGTCGCGAGAGTGCCGAGACCTACATTAAGCGACTCCAGAAGCTCGAGGAGATCTCCAACGCCCACGAGGGTGTGGAGCGCACCTACGCCATGCAGGCTGGTCGCGAGCTTCACGTCATGGTCCAGCCCGAGAAGATCTCCGATGCCGAGGCCACGGTCCTTGCCCACGACATCGCCAAGCAGATCGAGGACGAGATGGAGTACCCGGGCCAGGTGCGCGTCGTGGTCATCCGCGAGTCCCGTGCCGTTGACGTTGCCAAGTAGTCTGTCGGTCTACGTCTGACGATGAACGATTCATCTCACACTCCAACTGGCGAGGGCACGGCTTCTGCCATGCCCTCGCTTGTCGACTTTGTCGCCGCGGTTTCGGGCGACACGGCCGTGCGCGTCGAGGAGTCTCTCGGAGACGGCTTCGTTCGCCTCCGCGTGGGGGAGGCCGAGAGGCGCCAGGCCAAGCATGACATCCGCTGCATCGAGGATGTCGTCATCGAGATGCTTCGCAACTCGAGAGATGCCGGTGCCCATCGCATCCTCGTTGCCACCTCTCGTGAGGGCGACGCACGTTCCCTCGTCATGCTCGATGATGGCTCTGGTGTTCCCGACTCGATGCGTGAGCGCATCTTTGACGCACGCGTCACCTCCAAGCTTGATTCGGTCCACATGGATCGCTGGGGCGTTCACGGGCGTGGCATGGCGCTCTTCTCGATTCGCGAGAACACGCGCTCGGCTCAGGTCATGGCCTCCGGAAAGGGGCTCGGCTCGTCCATTCGAATCGAGGCCGATGCCACGGAGCTTTCCGAGCGCAAGGACCAGAGTACATGGCCGACGGTCGGAAAGGGCGACGAGGGGCAGAGCCAGCTCAAGGGTCCCCACAACATCATTCGCACGTGCTGCGAGTTCGCACTCGAGGAGCGGCCGAACTGCGAGGTCTACCTGGGGTCTGCGGCAGATGTTCTCGCCACGGCTCGTGCGCTTGTGGATCAGAGCCCGGATCGCTCGCGTCTGCTCTTCGTCGACGATCCCTCCGAGGTTCCCGTCATCGAGCGAGCCGCCGTGGCTGGAGATGCCCATGAGCTAGCGGCTATCGCACAGGACTTGGGCCTTCCCATCTCCGAGCGAACGGCTCATCGAATCCTCGCTGGGCAGATCAAGCCCCTTCGACCCGTTGCGGCTCGGCTTCTTCACCATGCCGGCGTACCGGGGCCTCAGCAGGTTGACCTCTCGAGGGACCGTCGCGGGCTCAAGATCGCCCAGGATGACATCGACGAGTTCTCGCGCACGATGGAGCGGGCCTTTGATCTCATCGCCGAACGCTACTATGTGGGGCTTTCCGGCGAGCCGAGGGTGAGCGTGACGCGCGACAAGATAACCGTTACATTTGACCTTGAGAAGGAAGACTAGGGTCTGGGTGCGAGTTGCCGGCCCATCCTCACATACCAAAAACGCAGCAGCTTTTGTACCAGAAATGCAGCTAGGAGCAACACACATGGACTACCTGAAGGTCTCGAGCAAGTCCTCGCCTGCTTCTGTCGCCGGTGCCATCGCCGGCATGGTCAAGGACGGGGTTCCCGTCAACATCCAATCGGTGGGCGCCGGGGCCGTCAACCAGGCCATCAAGGCCGTTGCCATCGCTCGCGGCTTCCTCATTCCCACGGGGGTCGACATCTCGTGCGCCCCCACGTTCTCGGACATCGACATTGACGGTCAGAGCCGCACGGCCATCCGCATCGCTGTGTATGTGCATAGGCTGGCACCGTCTGACGCTACCACCCTTGAGCAGGGTGCCGGAAAGGTGGCAATCTAAGTGAGCAACGTCTCGTCTCTCGCCGGCCTCACGTATCACGTGAAGACATTCGGCTGCCAGATGAATCTCCATGACTCAGAGCGCGTCTCGGGTCTTCTCGGCTCATGCGGCTGCCTTGAGGTCGCCACGCCCGAGGAGGCTGACATCGTCGTCTTCATGACGTGCTGCGTGCGAGAGAAGGCTGACACCCACCTCTACGGCCAGGTCTCTGCCATGGTCAGCGCCCCGGAGCCTCCGCATGGTCGCAGAGTCGTCTGCATAGGCGGTTGCATAGCCCAGCGTGACGGCTCTGGCATTCGAGAGCACATGCGCAACGTCGACGTCGTCTTTGGCACGCGGGCCATCGCAAGCCTGCCAGAGCTCATCGTCGATGCCCTCAACGGCTCCAAGAAGAATGTCTTTGCGGACACGAGCGAGGATGACCCCGGATTCTCATCCGACCTTCCTAGCAGGCGCGAGGACACCTGGCATGCCTGGGTGCCCATCATGACGGGTTGCAACAACTTCTGCAGCTACTGCATCGTGCCCTACGTTCGCGGCCGCGAGCGCGACCGTGCCTTCGAGAGCGTCGTCGACGAGGTGCGGAAGCTTCACGAGGACGGCGTTCGCGAGGTGTGCCTCCTTGGTCAGAACGTGAACTCGTTCGGTCGCCAGCGCTACGGCTCTCCGCGCTTCGCCGAGCTTCTGCGTGCGGTGGGCGAGACGGGCATCGAGCGCATCCGCTTCACGAGCTCTCACCCCAAGGACCTTTCTGACGAGACGATTGCCGCCATGGCGGAGACCCCTGCGGTGATGCCGCAGCTTCACTTGGCCGTCCAGAGCGGCTCCACACGCGTTCTCAAGGCTATGAACAGGCACTATACGCGAGAGGACTATCTCTCGCTTGCCGAGCGCATCAAGAGGGCCAACCCGGGAATCGCCCTCTCAACCGACATCATCGTGGGCTTCCCGGGCGAGACCGAGGAGGACTTCGAGCAGACCCTGAGCCTCGTCCGCGAGGTTGGGTTCTCCTCTGCGTTCACGTTTATCTACTCCAAGCGTCCCGGTACGCCTGCCGCAAAGATCGTCGACCCCACGCCGCGCGAGGTCATCCAGGAGCGCTTTGACAGGCTCGCCGCCCTCGTTGCCGACCTTGCGCACGAGGCCAACCAGGCTGAGCTTGGCCATACGGTCGAGGCGCTCGTCGAGGGCCCGTCCAAGAGGGATGGCAGCATCCTTGTTGGCCACAGCCCCAAGAACAAGACGGTCCACTTCGAGCTTCCCGACGGTCGGGAGGCAAGCGAGTTCGTTGGCAAGTTCGTGGACGTTCGCGTCGAGGAGGCTCGTACCTGGTACCTGCGAGGCCCCATGGTCGGCGACCCGAGGTGATCGAGTCCCGCGAGGTCCCGGTCCGTCCGGGCGCACCCGTCATCTGCATCGTGGGGCCCACGGCATCGGGCAAGAGCGCACTTGCCGATGAGGTGGCCGTCCGTCTCGGAACAGACGTCATCTCCGTTGACTCCATGCAGGTATACCGTGGCATGGACATCGGAACGGCCAAGACGCCGGCAGGGGAGCGCCGCGTTCCCCTGCAAATGGTGGATGTCGCAGACATCACTCAGGATTATTCCGTGGCGATGTTCCAGGCCGACGCCCGGCGCCTCGTTGATGCGCGTAGGGAAGAGGGTCGGCCTGCGATTCTCTGTGGCGGCACGGGCCTCTACCTTGATGGCGTCATCGACGTCATGGAGTTTCCCTCGGGTGAGACTCACGGAGCGTCGCGGTCGAAGTATGAGGACTATCTCGAGTCACATGGCGTAGACGCCCTCTGGGCGCTGCTTGACGCTCGCGACCATGACAGCGCTGCTGCCATTCATCCCAACAACTCGCGTCGTGTCATCAGGGCTCTTGAGATGCACGACGAGGGAAAGAGCTATGCCAAGCAACTCTGCGGGCTCAAGTCGCGCCGGCCGTACTATCCCATCCAGATGTGGGGCATCACGATGGACCGGAAGCGCCTGTACGGCCGCATCGATTCTCGCGTTGACGCCATGATGCGAGAAGGCCTTGTCGATGAGGTGAGGCAGCTCGTCTCGAATGGATTTGGCGAGGACCTCACGGCGCGCCAGGCCATTGGCTACAAGGAGGTCCTGGCGTATCTCGCCGATGAGTGCTCGCTCGACGAGTGCGTAGAGCTCATCAAGCGCAGGTCTCGTCGGTATGCGAAGCGGCAGCTGTCCTGGCTTCGTAGGGACGGACGCGTGCGTTGGCTTGATATGGACGCTCTTGACATCATGGGCGCCGCTGAAGGTATCGTTGAGGCGTACGAGGCCGTAGCGCGCTAGCGCAAGAGACCGAGGAGGAGAGAGCCACGGGTCGCTTTAAGCAGATGTCCACCGCCCCCGTACCGGAGCGTACGCTCGTCGTGGGCGTGGATACGGGCAGGACTGATTGGCCGATGAATGAGTCCCTCGACGAGCTTGAGCGTCTTGTCGAGACGGCTGGCGGCATCGTCGTGGCTCGCGAGACCCAAAGGCTTGACTCGCCCATCCCCAAGACGTTCGTCGGGTCTGGCAAGGCCAGGGAGCTTGCGGAGCTCGTGAAGCGCATGGACGTGGACGTCGTGGCCTTCGACGACCAGCTGTCCCCCTCTCAGCAGGCCAACCTCGAGAGGATCTTTGGCGACCCCGTCAAGGTGATAGACAGGACCGCCCTCATCCTCGACATCTTTGGGCGGCATGCCACGACGCGCGAGGGCGCCCTCCAGGTTCAGCTCGCTCAGCTCCAGTACGTCTTGCCACGCCTGCGTGGTATGTGGAGCCACCTTATGGGCGAGCAGACCCGTGGCGGCATCGGTAGCCGATTTGGTCAGGGCGAGAGCCAGCTCGAGGTTGACCGCAGACTCGTGCGCGACCGAATCGCCTCGCTCAGGCGCGAGCTTGCCCGTCTTGAGACGCGCCGCAATACTCAAAGCAAGGCGCGCTGGGATTCTGGTATCTATCGTGTGGCCCTTGCCGGCTATACGAACGCGGGCAAGTCCACCCTGCTCAATGCCCTGACCGACTCCAAGGTGTATGCAAGAGACGAGCTGTTTGCAACGCTCGACCCCACAACGCGCTCCATTGACCTTTCTGAGGGCCGAAAGATCACGCTCACGGATACGGTTGGCTTCATCCAGAAGCTCCCGACGACTCTCGTTGAGAGCTTCAAGTCAACGCTCGCGGAGGTTCGTGCCGCAGACCTCGTTCTTGAGGTCGTTGATGCCCACGATGCCAATTGGATGCAGAAGGTCAAGGCCGTTAACGAAATCCTCGGCCAGATTGATGCCGGGGGTATTCGTCGCGTTGTCGTCTTCAACAAGTGCGACCTGCTTGATTCTGCGGCGCTTGACGAGCTCCGCGCTCAAAACCCCTCTGCGGAGTTCGTGTCCGCAGAGCGCCAGACCGGTCTTGTCGGCCTGATGCACAGGGTGGCGTCTGAGGCCAGCGCTGGCGATGTGACGCTCACGGCTCTTGTTCCCTATGAGAAGGGAATGCTCGTCAAGATGGTCCACGAGCGCTGCCAGGTCATACGCGAGCAGTACCAGGACAACGGCCTCCTTGTGACACTTAAGGCCGGCGAGCGTATGGCGGCAACATTGAGACCATATGAGGTCGTGGAGTAGCTTCAGCGGCCCATGACGAGCATGAGGGCCGCGAGCAGCAGGGGTTGGTGGACCACGTAGAGCCCTAGTGCGTGTCTCCCCACGAACTCAAGGGGCTTGCACCTGAGCCTTCTTAACGCATCGGTTATGCGCGCGTTGCTTCTTATGGGCCCTCCAAGGGCAAATCCAGCAAGGTAGAGCAGCGTGAAGGGGAGAGGCGTGTAGTAGTCTCCCGACGCGAAGTCTGGCCCGGGAAACCCGAGCCAGCTCAGCAGGCCGCTCTCATAGGGAGCGGACGGAATTCTGAGATATGGCCCGCCAAAGGCCTTGAGACCAAACGTTCCCGTGGGAATGCCAAGACAAAGCAGAAACAGGATCAGCAGCGCTATGGCGAGTGCAATGGAGGCACTGGCTGAGATCCCCCTGCGGACCTGTTGCTGGATGGCTGCGGCGGCAAGCGTGCTTACGCCCATGCAGTAGATGATCCCGAAGCTAATGGGGGTGTCAACGGCGGCAACCGTCGTGGCGGCCCATATCGCTGCAGCCACGGCCAGGTACTTGCACCCTCTCTTTAGATTGCTTCGCGAGTAGGTTGCCATAATTCCCGCCAACAGGAGAAAGACCCATGATATGGAGGCGCGCCAGACATCCTGCAGGGGAGAGGCGAACCAATCCAGCCTCGTTCCATAGATAGAGGAGAGGTCATAGCAAAGGTGAAACCCGATCATCGAGATGATCGAGAAGCCTCGTATGGCATCGTATCCATGAACCCTGGCTTTGGGCTGGTATGCCTGCTTTGACTCCATGCTAAAGAGACCTAAGAAGGCCGGTCACCCTTCCGAGAATGGTTGGGTTGTCCGCATAGATTGGCTCCATCGTGTCATTCTCAGGCTGAAGACGAATGCGATTCTTCTCTCGGTAGAACGTCTTTACCGTGGCGGAGTCGTCAATGAGGGCCACGACAATCTCTCCGTTGTGTGCGTCCTGCTGCTCCTTGACAACGATGTAGTCGCCGTCAAAGATGCCGGCGTTGATCATAGACTCGCCGCGCACGCGGAGTATGAACGAGCTTGAGTCCCCTATGAGCGAGGTGGGAAGCGTCATGACCTCTTCGACGTTCTGCTCGGCGAGGATGGGGGTTCCGGCTGCGACCCTGCCCACGACGGGCAGGGTGACCGTTCCATCGTCAACGTTCTGGGAGACGTCTGCGAGCTTTTCGCCCTGCTGGAATTGCTCGCTCCCAGGGCCGGTAATCTCAATCGTTCGGGGCTTGTTGGGATCCCTGCGGATGTAGCCGGCCTTCTCGAGCTTATGAAGGTGGGAGTGAACCGTCGAGGGGGACGAGAGACCAATGGCCGCCCCAATCTCGCGAACTGAGGGCGGATACCCGTGCGTTGCCGTGAAGCTGCAAATGTAGTCATAGGCTTGCTGCTGCCGTGCGGAAATCTTTACCTCAGACATGGCTCCTCCTTTTTGCCTTGAACGTATCATACACGCGTTCGCCCCAAGATTCAAACATTTGTTCTATTTTTGCTTGACACGAACAACTGTACGTAGATACTAGATAGAGAACAACTGTTTGGCTTATGAATGTAGATAATTATTGTCCGTTGAGCTTTATATAACAGTAGCTGTAGTTATTGCGAGAGAGAGGATGAGTCTATGAGGAATTGTGACATGACCTTCGACGTTGTTGGATCTTCCGCGCTTCAGCCCACCTATTCCAATTCGCGACTTCGTGTCATAGATGGTCGTAGGCCGTCTTCGGATCGCGATTGTGCTGCCGCTCGCAACAAGTTCGTCTCTCACCCCATTTCCGAGGCCATTCGTTGGAACAGGGAGACGGACCCTTCCACCTGCGTTGCCGCCGCAATTGACGAGCGCCAGCAACTTGCAGGCGAGCTCGGATTTCTTCTCGTCACTGCCATCGTTGTCATCGGTTGGATTCTTCTGTCGTGACGTAATTTGGGCGTTTTGGCTGCTATCTGGACGAATCCATAGCTGCAGCGTATGGTATGTATCGTCAGTGTTTCAGCGATACGGAGGAAGCCATGCGCTGTCCCAAATGTGGGTGCGAGGAGTCCAAGGTCGTGGACTCAAGACCCGCCGAGAACAATGACTCAATCAGGCGCCGCCGCGAGTGCGTTGCCTGTGGCTTTAGATTTACCACGTATGAGCGCAGGGAAGAGCTTCCCCTCGTCGTGCTCAAGCACGACGGGTCAAAGGAGCCTTTTGACCGCGAGAAGCTCATGCGTGGCCTCGTCCGCGCAACCGTCAAGCGCGACATACCCATCGATGTGCTCGATAAGCTCATCGGAGACATCGAGAGCGAGCTTAGGGATCACGGGACGACCGAGGTTGATTCGAGCGCGTTGGGCGAGATGGTCCTTCATCGTCTCGCGGATATCGATAAGGTTGCCTACGTTCGCTTTGCATCGGTGTATCGAGACTTCAAGGACATCGAGGAGTTCTCCGCCGAGCTGAGGAGGCTCTCTGGTGAATAGCGACATCGTCAACCTTCCCATCAAGCGCCTCGATCCTGCGGTAGAGCTCCCCGCATACGCCTATGAGGGCGATGCTGGCCTCGACCTTCGCTCGAACGAGGACGTTGTGTTGGCTCCGCTCGAGAGGCGCCTCATCTCAACGGGTCTCGCCATTGCGATTCCCGATGGATACGCGGGCTTTGTTCAGCCGAGAAGCGGGCTCGCTCTTCGTGAGGGTTTGTCCATGGCCAATACGCCCGGCCTGATTGACGCCCATTATCGTGGCGAGCTTAAGGTCTGTGCCGTCAACCTTGACCCCGAGCGCTCCATTCACGTGGAGCGAGGCGAGAGGATCGCCCAGCTTGTCATCCAGAGGGTGCCGACCGTTCATCTCTGCGAGGTCGACGAGCTGGACGAGACCGACCGTGGCTGCGGTGGCTTTGGCTCGAGCGGCGTCAATTAGAAATTAACAAGGCTCTTCGAAAAACGGAGGTCCTCATGACTCGGAGACACGCGCACGAACCCCTGATCGTTGGAGGGGGACCAGCCGGCCTCACCGCCGCCATCTATGCCACTCGCGCGGGCCTGTCTCCGCTCGTCATCGAGCCGGCCTCCTTCGGAGGCCAGATTTCCTCCACCGACATCGTTGACAACTACCCTGGCATCGATGCTATCGGGGGCATGGAGCTTGGCGAACGCATGCGCGCGCAGGCAGAGCGGCTGGGGACCGATTTCTCCTATGACTCCATCGGGTCGATTGAGTACGACCCTGTCAGCAAGACTTTTCATTTGCACGGCGATGAGGACTACGAGGCGTCATCGGTCATCTATGCGGCAGGGGCCTCTCCAAGGAAGGCTGGCTTTGCCGGCGAGGATGAGTTCCTTGGCAGGGGAGTTTCCTATTGCGCCACGTGCGACGGTATGTTCTATCGCGGCAAGCGGGTGTTCGTTGTCGGCGGAGGCAACACTGCTTGCGAGGAGGCGCTCTATCTGGCGGGGTTGGCCGAGGAAGTCACGCTTGTCGTTCGCAAGGACCGTCTGAGGGCGATGGCGTCACTTGTCGATACCGTCATGACGAATCCGAGAATTGTAATTAGGTACCTAACTACAATTCTCGAGCTAAGGGGAGACGCAGACGCGGGAATGGTGCCTCCTACCTCTCTTGTGCTGTCGGTTGCAGACGGAGAAAGCCCTCGGACGGAGGAGCTTGAGTTTGACCCGGGCTCTTTTGGCGTGTTTGTAGCCGTTGGACGCGAACCCCGCTCCGCACTCGTCAACGGTCTCGTCGATCTTGACGCTGCTGGCTACGTGCTCACCAACGAATCGATGGAGACCTCTACGCCTGGCCTGTACTGTGCTGGTGACGTCAGGTCAAAGCCGCTGCGTCAGGTCGTCACCGCGGCAGCTGATGGCGCGATCGCAGGCGTGAGCTCGTCTGGATTTCTCGCTCGGCGCTAAGCCTGCTTGAGGGACTATATCATCGCGTTGTGAGGGCTTAAGTTGTGGTCTCTCTCCTACCAGCAGATTCGAGGATAACTGCGATAATATATCTTATGTAAAGTAAGGCAATAAACGGAAAAATTGGGAGCTTGATCGTGCGCCAAATACGCGCCTTCAACGTCCCCACTTCCCATCGGATGGAACTGAGCCAAGTGATAGCGACTCGTGAATCCTACTCAGTCTGCTGCTCTGCCGGCGCGAACGTCCCATGGCAGATGCGCCTGACGGTTCGCTCGTTGTCATCGTCCTCGCGCTCGTCAAGAAGCACGAGGATCCTGTCGCCCTCGAGGAGCTTCGTGGCACCGCTCGGGACGAGCTCCCTTCCGCAACGGCGCACCGAGACCACGAGCGTTCTCTCGGGCCAGTCGATTTGCGATATGAGTTTGTCCGCAGCGCTGCATCCTGCCTCGATCACATAAGAATGGAGCTGACGTCCATGGCTTCCCCAGTGCTCGTGCGCCTCGTCTGCAGACGTACCAAGCTGGCGTGCCAGCAGGTGCTCGTAGTAGGCGTCTACCTGCATCAGGTTGGCCGTCACATAGGCGATGACGCTGACGATGGCAAGCGACAGGAGCTGCTCGAGGCTGCCCGTGAGCTCGAAGGCGAGCACCACCGCCGTGACGGGGGCCCTTATGGCTCCAGCGAACATGCCCGCGATGCCCAGCACCATGAAGTTCATGATGAAGTCTGGGCTCATTCCGAGGACTCGCGTGACGGCCGTGCCAAATATCGCACCCGCCAGCGCACCCATGATGACGAGGGGAAAGAGCGTTCCTCCCGGCGTGCCGGCGCCAAAGCAGATGCCGGTAAACAGGTACTTTCCCAACAGGATGATGACGAGGGCCATCAGGCCGATTCCCTGCGGGCGCATGAGCATCTCGAGGATCGCGTCACCGCCGCACATGAGCTCCGGCGCGAGGATCGCCACGGCGCCTGCGAGTGCAAACGGAATCAGGTAGCGAAGATAGGGTGACCTGTACCGAATCTTGGAAAGGAGGTTCTGAAGCCCGAACATTCCCACGTTATGCAGGGCACCGATCGCTCCCATGACGAGGCCAAAGACGATGAGCAGGGCATATGCCTCGTGTGGGATGACCTCGGTGAGCTTGAAACTTATGACGGGCTTGAGCCCAAGCACCTGGCTCGTGACGTAGTCGCTCATGACGGCGCTCATCATGACCGAGATGATGAGCGGTGCGTTGAATGTCTTGTGGATCTCCTCGAGGGCGAACATCACGCCCGTGAGCGGTGCATGGAAGGCGGCTGCCATGCCGGCGCCGGCGCCGCAGGTGACGAGGAGTCGCTCCTCTCCCCTTCCGCGTTTGAGGAGTCGCGAAACCCCTTTTCCGGCCATGCCACCCAACTGCACGGACGGGCCCTCTCGTCCCAGCGAGAGGCCACCGAGCGCCCCGAGTGTTCCCTCTGCGAACTTCGCCGCGATGACACGGTGCCAGGGGGCCTCCATGGCACCCATGACCTCGGCATCCACCTGCGGAATGCCAGATCCAGACGTGGCCGGCTCCCAGCGGACGAGCGCGGCTACGACAACGGCCATCGCCAGCAGTGCCACGACCCAAAGCAACACGCGAATCGGGGACGCCGAGAAGCCCGAGACGATTTCTCTCAGCGTATGCTCGCCCCAGGTGAGGGCGAGGCGGTAGAGTGTCACGAGCGCACCGGCGAACAGGCCGACCAACGCCCCCTCCCAGACGAGGCTCACCTGAAACCTTCGCGAGAGACGCCTGTGTATCGGATTGTTGCTGTGCTGCACGTCCATCCCCTCTTGCCTCGCATGTACGAGAAAGCCGGTCGCAGCATATGGCCACGACCGGCTGTGATTGTACGCCTCTGTCCGATAATGCCGAAAACCCGGGCTAGTCGACCTTGATGAGCGAGTAGATCTCCTGCGAGTACTCCTTGGCGATGGCCTCGCGCGGCTTGAGGAAGGCAAGCTCGAGAATGAACGAGAAGCCAAGGATCTTTGCGCCAGACTGCTCCACAAGCTTTGCGGTGGCAAGGGCCGTGCCTGCCGTGGCCACGAGGTCGTCCACGATGATCACGCGGTCGTCCGAGGTGAGCGCGTCCTTGTGAATTTGGAGCTCGTCGGTTCCGTACTCGAGGGCGTAACTCTGCGAGTACACCTCGCGGGGAAGCTTGCCGGGCTTGCGTGCCGGGACAAAACCGGCTCCAAGGCGGTAGGCAACGGGAGCGCCAATGAGGAAGCCGCGGGCCTCGGACCCCACGACCTTCGTGACGCCCTTGCCGAGGAAGTGCTGCGTCATGGCGTCGACGCAGGCAGAAAAGCCCTGTTCGTCGGCAATGAGCGGCGTGATGTCCTTGAAGACCACGCCAGGCTCGGGATAGTCCGGGATGTCAACGACGAGGTTCTCGTACGGGAATGGCTTCTCGGTTGCGCCGTCCATGTGATGCCCCCTGTTTCATCGCTAATGCCGCCAGGATTGCGGCGTTACTTTGCTTGTTCCCCGTCAGCGAGCTGCTGAATCAGCCGTGTGGCCATTAGTCTTCGAGCAGCTCTCTTCTGATGAGGGATCGCCTTACCGTGCTCGTGAGCTCGAGCATGCGGTCGAGCGTCATCTCGCGCCTGAGCGCCCGCTCGCCCTCGCTCTCTCCCTGGTGCCGGGAGATGGACGCGAGCGCCTGCTCGAACATAGGAATCTCTCGGTTTGCCGCGGCTACGTACTGACGCAGGTTCTTGGGCTCGATTCCAAAGTGCGTGAGCTCGGAGCAGGTGAGGATGAGCTCGAGGTCTTGGCCGCGGACGAGGTCCCTGCCTGCAGGCGAGCGAACGAGCCTGATGAGGCCACAGTCTGCCATCTTGCGGACGACGGACATGCTCACGCCCAGAAGCTCGGGGATGCGGTCGATGGGATGCATCTGTGCCTCAAGCTCGGGACTCACGCGCGAGACGCGCTCGCGCGCCTCCTCAAACCCGTCCTCGAGCTTCGTCTCCCCTGCCGTCGTCTTGCCGTCAAGCTCGTCTTTTATGACGCTCAGCGGAAGGAACTTCGTCTTTTGCAGGTACAGGATCGTCTCGAGCCGCTGGATGTCTCTCGATGAGTACAGGCGATAGCCGCCGGGAGTGCGCGAGGGCGTGAGGAGGCCCTCGTCCTCAAGGTAGCGCACCTTGGAGATGGAGAGGTCCGGATACTGGTCCTGGAGCTTGCGAACGACCTTGCCTATGGTGAGGTAGCCGGCGTCGGCCATGTGCGCTACTCGCCCGTGGCGATGCGCTGGGGGCGCGTCGTGTGGTAGACCATGCGGAACGTGCCCACCTGAATCGTCGAGCCATCCACGATTGGGGCGCTCTTGACGATGGCGCCGTCCACCCACGTGCCGTTGAGCGAGCCGAGGTCCTCGATGCGTGCGGAGCTGCCATCGATGCGCAGCACGGCATGACGACGCGAGACCGTCATGTCATTGAGGAAGACGGACGACGAGGGGTCGCGGCCAATTGTGATCTCCGGGGCGTCGAGGACGAACGACGCTCCCGTCTGCGGACCCTTGAGGATGGAGAGGGTGGGATACCCGGGACGCGTCGAACCCATGAGGTCGGGCACGGTGGCATCCGCTGAAGGCATGCAGAAAATGGCCGTGGCATCCGCGGCGTTCTTGATGTTCTCGTCGGGCATAGGATCCCTCTCTAGGTGGCTCGTTCGAAGTTCAATTGTAGCGCTCTTGGGCCTATCGGCAGGCGATGGCCTCAATGGCGATGGGCACGCCGCCTGGAAGCGACGCCACCTGCATGCGCGAGCACGCAGGCATTGGCCTAGGAAAGCGCTCCTCGCATGCGGCGTCTGCCGCGGCGAAGTCGTCCGTGCCGGCGAGCAGCACCGTCACCTTCGTGACCTCTGCGAGCGTGAGGTCAAGCTCGCAGAGCACGGCCTCGATGTTGGCGATGCACCGTTCGGCCATATCCTGCAGGGATCCATCGACGACGGCTCCCGTGGCGGGGTCTACCGGTGGCTGTGCGGATACGAACACGTAACGGCCTGCGCTCGTCCCTTCCGAGAAGGGAGCCGAGGTGCGAGGCGCCTTGCTTGCAGAGATGGCATACATGGCAAACCTACCGTTCCTTAAGCAGCTGATGCTTCCATGAGGTTTGGGCTCAGCTCGTCAACAAGCCCAAAGCCGCTTCTCGCATAGGAGAGCCTGTCGGTGGCGACGTAGGTGCAAGCGCCGACGGTGCGGCCGTCTTGCTTCCACGTGCAGACGCCAGCCGCGTCTCCGGGCGCGCAGAGCAGCCCGGCGAACGACATGGTCCTCGTGTAGGTCGTGGGGCCACCGTCGGGCCAGACGAGCCCCGTCGTTGTGGCTTGGGCGCGGACCTGGCAGCGAAGTGCGAGGTTGTAGGCAAACGGCCGCTCCCCCATGCTTGCCTTGGGGCTTGCCAGGGTGTAGCTGTCATAGGTGCCAAACGCCCAGTCGAGCAGCGCCTCGGTGTCGGTGAAGCGGCCCTCACGGGTCTGACAGCCCAGAACGACGGTGTAGAGCGTGGTGCCATGGCGCCTGGCGCAGCCCATGAACGCGGTGACGTAGTTGCCTGCGCCCGTCTTGATGCCAATCAGGCCGTCATAGTTCCCAAGCAGGTGATCGACCGTGGGGAAGGTCGTCTCCACTCCGTTGACGTTGACGGTCGTGGACTGCATTCGCACCGTGTCTGCGATGAACGGCTGCGTCGTCATTGCATAGCGCGCAAGAATCGCAAGGTCATGGACGGTCGAGTGGTGCCCGTCCGCATCGAGACCGTGAGGATTCTCGAAGTGGGTGTCGTCCATGCCGAGCTCGGCGGCCTTGTCGTTCATCATCTGGACGAAGGCGTCCTCGGACCCCGCCACGGCAACTGCCACCTCGTAGGCGGCGTCGTTTGCCGAGTAGACGAGCATGACGTGGAGCAGGTCCTCGAACGTGGAGGTGCTCCCTGCCTCGTAGCCGGCGACCATGGCGTTCTCGGCAAGCTCGGGCTTCGAGAGGGTGCAGACCTTGTCGAGCGGCGTGCTGCTCTCGAGCGCCACGACCGCCGTCATGACCTTTGTGACGGAGGCCATGTTGATCTGGTCGTCCGGGTTCTTCTCGTACAGGACGCCGCCGGTGGAGTCGACGACGATGGCGGCCTGGGCCTCGCTGAGCTGGGGCTCGGAGGTCGCGGCGTGGGCCTGGCAGGGTGCGAGCGCGAGGGCGGCAAGGACGGCGAACACAACGGCGCACGCCCGGATGGTTGCTCGCGAATTCCTCGTTCTCATGCTAGTTGCAGCGTCCCCTTCTGATGGACTCCTTGACGATTGCGGCGCCCTCCGCCGTGTAGACGATCGCCGTGATGACGGACATCACGCATCCCGCGTAGACGAACAGCAGGCCCACCGGCCCGCCCACGGCATTGAGACCAGGAAGCCATGAGGCGTTGCAGATGCCAAGGCCGTCGATGACGGGCAGGCCCAGGAGCAAGTCGCAGAAGCCGAACATGAGGAGCGCCGTCGTGACCTTGCCGATGTAGACCACGTCCACAGGGCGCTCCCGGTACCTCCTCACGATGAGGGCACCTAGCGCGAGGTAGCAGTCCCTTGCGATGACGAGAATCGCCACCCAGGCGGGCAGCTCGCCCACGATGACGAGGCCGAGCACGCCCGTGAACAGCAGGAAGCGGTCGCAGACGGGATCGAGCAGCTTTCCGAACCAGCTGACGGTCTGCGTGCGACGGGCAATCTGGCCGTCCGCCCAGTCCGTGCACGCGGCGATTGCGTAGGTGGCGATGGCAAGGGGACGGCAGATGCCCTGGATGAAGAGCGCGAGGAACACGCAGGTAAGGAGCATGCGCATGACGGTGAAGGCGTTCGCGAGCGTGAGGATCTTGCTCGACGGGTTGTCTGAGCTGCCCACGGGGGCACTCACGTCGGGCTCGAAGCCCTGGCTTACCTTCTTCTCTAGCCAATCCTTGAACGTCAAAGCTGCTCCTTGTTTGCGTGCGGCGGCTTTGCCGATGCAAAGCGCTTAAGGGATGATACCCCATCGCCCGCGTTTCCCGTCGCTTGTGGGGCGCTCCGCAGACGAGTGACAAAACCGTTCGAATGGCGGGCGGTGGCGGGCCTAGCTGAACTGGCTCTCGTAGAGCGAGGCGTAGAAGCCGCCGCGAGCGAGCAGCTCGGCATGCGTGCCCGTCTCGACGATCTTGCCGTCCCTCATGGCGACGATGACGTCTGCGCCCACGATGGTCGACAGCCGGTGCGCCACGATGAAGGACGTGCGCCCCTCCATGAGCCTTTCGAACGCCGCCTGCACCTTGGCCTCGGTGCGGGTGTCGATGTTGCTCGTCGCCTCGTCAAGAATGAGCATGGGGGCGTCTGCGAGCATGGCGCGGGCGATGCAGAGCAGCTGCCTCTGGCCTGCGGAGATGGAGGCCTCCTCGCCGTTGAGCCGTGTGTCGTAGCCGTGTGGGAGCCGCTCGATGAACTCGTCTGCGAATGCCGCGCGCGCGGCCTGCCTCACCTCGGCGTCGGTCGCCTCTGGACGTCCCAGCCTGAGGTTCTCCCCCACCGTTGCGCTCTTGACCCAGGTCTCCTGGAGCACCATGCCAAAGCTCGCCCTCAGGCTCGCTCTCGTGACGTCGCGGATGTCGTGGCCGTCCACGGTGATGGAGCCGCAGTCCACGTCGTAGAAGCGCATGAGCAGGTTGATCATCGTCGTCTTGCCGCAGCCGGTGGGGCCAACGATGGCCACACGCATGCCCGGCCTCACATCGAGCGTGAAGTTTCGGATGAGAGGGTGGTCTGCAGCGTAGGAGAAGCAGACGCCATCGAGCTTCACCGCTCCTCTTACTTGGGCAAGCTCGAGCGCATCGGGTCTGTCAGGCTCCTGTTCTGGCTCGTCGAGCAGCTCGAACAGGCGCGCGGCGCAGGCGAATGAGTTCTGGAGCTCCGTCACCACCTCGGAGATGTCATTGAAGGGCTTCGTGTACTGGTTGGCGTAGCTGAGAAACGCGGTGAGCCCACCCACGGTGAGCGAGCCCGCAATGGCCGCCAGGGCGCCAAAGATGCCGACGCCCGCGTAGACGAGCGAGTTCACGAACCTCGTTGTGGGGTTCACGAGCGACGAGTAGAAAACGGCCCTGAAGCTCGACTCGCCGAGGCGTGCGTCGACGTTGCGGAAGCGCTCGCATGCCCCCCTCTGTCCGTCGAACATCTCGACGACTCCCCTGCCGCCCACGAGCTCCTCGACGACGCCCGTGAGCTCGCCGCGTCGCACGGACTGGTCGTGGAAGTAGGCAAATCCTCGCTTCGCGATGAACTTTGCCGCAAAGATGGAGACGGGTGTCACGCAGACGACGACGAGCGTCACGCCCGCGTTGAGTCTGAACATGAACACGAGCGTGAGGACGATGGTGAGCACGCCGCTGAACAGCTGCTGGAACGTCATGGTGAGGCCGTTGGAGAACTGCTCGACGTCCGTCACGACGCGGTTCACGATGTCTCCATGGCGGTGTGAGTCGATGTATGAGATGGGGAGCACCTGAAGCTTCGCGAAGGCCTTCTGGCGCATCTCCCTCACGATCGATATGGCGATGCGGTTCGTGAGCGCCGTGAGAAGCCATTGCGAGGCGACCGTCGTGAGAACGGCCGCGGCGAGCGCCCTGAGGTTTGCGACGAGCGCGGTGATGTCCGCGTCTCCCGCCGACACGACGCAATCGACGGCTCGCCCCGAGTAGACGGGGACGAGCAGCGTCGAGACGACGACGATGCCGGCGAGCGCGAGCGAGCCGATGATCCCCGGGATATGGGCGCCGAGTTGCTTGACGGTCCTTGCGACGGTGCCGCGGGGCACGGACGTGTTGGCTGACTCCCTACTCATGGCCCACCTCCTGGCCCTCGAGCTGTGACGCGCAGATCTCCTCGTAGACGCCGCAGGTCCTCCTGAGCTCGTCGTGGGTTCCCTGGCCCACGACGCGGCCGGCATCGAGCACGAGGATGAGGTCCGCATGACGTATGGCCGAGATGCGCTGCGAGATGACGACCTGGGTGACGCCGGGGAACTCCGAGGCGAGCGCGTGGCGCAGGTGCGCGTCCGTCGCGAGGTCGAGCGCGGAGCTTGCGTCATCGAGCACGAGGATGCGCGGACCTCTCGCGAGCGTCCGTGCTATGGAGATGCGTTGGCGCTGGCCGCCCGAGAGGTTCCTGCCCAGCTGCTCCACCGCGCCAGACAGCCCTCCCTTTGCCTGGACCACGTCTGAGGCCTGGGCGGCATCGATGGCGCGTTCGAGCTCCTCTTTCGTGGCGTCAGCCGCTGCGAGCCTCATGTTGCTCTCGATGGTGCCCGAGAACAGCCTCGGTCGCTGGTCGACGAGGCTCACGAGCCTGTGAAGGCTCTCGATCGTGAGCGTGCGGACGTCGCACCCGCCCATGAGCACGGTGCCGGCCGTGGCGTCGTAGAAGCGCATGAGAAGGCTCGCGAGCGTGGACTTGCCTGAGCCCGTGCCGCCAATGACGCCCACGACCTGCCCAGGTTTGGCTGAGAAGCTCACGTGGGAGAGCGAGGGAGCCGCGCTTCCCGGGTAGCTGAACGTGACGTCTCTGAACTCGATAGAACCGGGCAGCCCGGCGGCGCTCATCGTGCCGTCCGCCATGGTTGGCTTGCGGTCGAAGACCTCGTTCACGCGGCGGGCGCACGCCTCGGCCTTCGAGAGGGTGTTCACGAGGTTCGCGAGCTTGAGCAGCTCCACGAGCATCTGGCTCATGTAGTTCACGAGGGCCACGAGCGCGCCTTGCGTGAGCGCGCCCGCCTGGATGCTCACGCCGCCGACGTAGAGCACCACGACGAGCCCCAGGTTCACGGCGGCATAGGTGAGTGGGTTCATGAGGCCGGAGACGTCGCCCACGCGTACCTGGCGCCGCCAGAGATCGTCGAGACGCTCGTCGAACTCCTCGCATTCCGCCTTCTCGCGTCCAAAGGCGCGAAGCACGCGGACGCCCTCGAGCTGTTCGGTCGTGGCGAGCAAGACGCCGTCGAGGCCCCGCTGGACCTCTCGATAACCGCGGATGGCCACACGCATGACGAGCCACACGAGTAGGAACACGAGGGCGGACACGATGACGAACAGCGCGCCCTCCGCTCCATCCACGAGGTAGGCGGCGCCGATGGAGCCGAGAATGGCGATGGGGCAGCGCAGAACGAGGCGGAAGAACAGGTTCACGCCGTCTTGGACCTGGTTCGTGTCGTTCGTGAGACGCGTGACGAGCGTCGAAGCGCCCAGCTCGTCGACGTCGGCGCGCGAGAGGGCCATGACATGCGAGAAGAGGTCGTCTCGCAGCGCCGTGCCAAACCCGGCGCCGAGCTTTGCGGAGAAGTACTGCGCCGCAACCGCGCAGACCCATCCCACGACTCCCATGCCAATGAGCAGGGCCGCGCAGAGCATGACGTGGTGCGTGTCGCCATTCGCTATGCCCTCGTCGACGACGTTTGCCATGACGAGTGGCACGAGTATCTGGAACGCGGCCTCGAGGCACTTGAACAGGGGCGCAAGCACGCACTCCTTGCCATACCCCCTGAGGTATCTGACGAGCCTGAGCATACGGATGACCTTCCGATGATGCTTCGATAGCAAAAGAGCCTGGGACTTACGCCCCAGGCTCATCAAATGCTGGTCGGGTGGACTGGATTCGAACCAGCGACCCCTTGACCCCCAG